>Ga0209379_10002650_pt1 | contig 10765 bp, 9 predicted proteins | sample tdDd001_FD_187124 | JGI IMG/M metagenome (GOLD analysis project Ga0209379, IMG submission 187124) | Marine sediment microbial communities from the Atlantic coast under amendment with organic carbon and nitrate - tdDd00.1 (SPAdes)... | ecosystem: Environmental > Aquatic > Marine > Coastal >...
GCCATCATATATAAGAGCTGACCAACCGTTGTCGGATGCCGAGTAACTTTCTCTAAGGCTTGTTACAACATATTTGAAATTGAACTCTTCCTTCATTCTTCTGAAGATGTCCTTATAGCCATCTAGCTTTAAATCACCTGAAGTGACATCTGTATCACCTGGTTTAAAGCCTAGAACTTTTTCTGCATCTTCCTCGTTGCCGATACATACATCAACATATTGCATTAAGGTTGACATCGTTTCTTTTGCTTCTTCTGGCGTCCAAAGTTTTTTACGGTAATTCAAGTCGACACTGACCATAACGTTATGCTTCCTTGCAGCTTTTAAAGCAGCTTCTGTAAGTATAGCGCCTGCTTTACTGATTGCCGGCGTAATGCCCGAAAAATGGAACCAGTCAGCATCTTTGAAGATTTCATCAAAATTAAATTCTTCAACTTTTGCTTGAGCAATTGCAGAATCAGCACGGTCGTAAATAACTTTTGAAGGTCGCATAGAAGCACCTGTTTCTAGAAAATAGATGCCTAGACGGTCGCCACCACGGGCAACATAATCCGTTTTAACACCATATCTTCTTAAATGATTAATAGCAGATTGACCAATTTCGTGTGTTGGTACTTTTGAAACGAAGTGTGCATCAAATCCATAGTTTGCTAATGAAACTGCCACATTGGATTCTCCACCACCGTAGACAACATCAAAGCTATCAGCCTGTACGAATCTTGAATAATCAGGCGTTGACAATCTCAACATGATTTCGCCCATCGTTATTACTTTTTTCATTAGAATCACCTCTCTATTTTCTTGCTTCAGCCACTCGATCAACAAGTGCTTGCGCTTTTTTTCTTATTTCTTCTGGTGTTCCTTTTGTAAGGGCACCACCAACACCAACTGCCACAACACCATTTGCTATCCATTCATGGACGTTATCAATGCTAACACCACCAGTCGGCATTACATTGGCTTGTGGAAGAGGCCCTTTAATAGCTTTGACATAACTTGGACCAAATGCTGAACCAGGGAACAACTTAACCACATCAACACCCATTTCCATTGCGGAGATGACTTCCTTGATTGTCATACAACCCGCCATGTATGGAATGGCGTAGCGGTTACAGCATCTAGCGATAGCCTCGTCGAAATGTGGGCTGACAATGTATTCAGCACCATTTAATATAGCAATTCTCGCCGTTGCTTCATCAAGAACAGTACCTGCTCCTACGATTAATTCATCAGCTGTGAATTTAGTTTTTAAATCTTTGATAACACATTCAGCGCCGGGCACTGTAAAAGTTACTTCAATAGCAGGGATGCCACCCTCTATACATGCCTTTGAAATTCTTTCAGCTTCTTCTGAACTATTTGCACGTACAACAGCAACAACTCCTACATCTGTAATACGCTTTACGATTAAATGTTTATTTAACATAACTCGCCTCCGTTTCATATTATGAAACGCAATATCATATTGCGAAACACAACTTGAGTATATCGGAAATTGTTTTAAAAATCAAGCAAAAAAAAGAACTAGGTTTAAAATCCTAGTTCCTTAGAAATGCGTTGGCTATATTCTATAACCAACTGCTTGAATTGTTCAATTTTCTCATCATCAAGACGAATAATCGGTGTAGAGATGCTGATTGCACCGACCGCATCGCCACTGTAATCCTTGACAACAGCACCGAAACATCTGACCTGTAGCTCATTTTCCTCATTATCCTCAGCGTAGCCATTTTTTCGAACCGTTTCAATAGTCTCCATAAAGTCTACAAATTGAGTGATTGTGTGTTTCGTGTACGCTTGAATGTCACTTTCTTCCCAAACCTTTTTAACATCCTCATCTTTGTAAGTTGCAAGAATTGCTTTCCCAACCGAAGTCGAATACATAGGGCTTCGTTTACCGATACTTGAATGCATTCGGATGGTTTCTTGGGTATCGAATTTATCGATATAGATAATATGTGGTGGTTCTGGGACAACCAGATGAACGACTTCTCCAGTAAGGTCACGTAGTGCTTTTAAATGAACCTTGGCAACTTCACGCAGTGAATCGTGATTGACCACACTTGATCCAAGCTCAAAGAGTTTTAAAGAGAGCTTATAGGTATTATCATGTATATTTTGTTTTACAAAGCTTTTATAAACTAATGTATTTAAGAGGCGATGCACTGTACTCTTATGTAAATCCGATTGCTTCGATAACTCTGCAATAGAAATACCTTTTGGATATGTTGATAGTATTTCCAGCAGTGCAAGGGAACGATCGACAGATTGAACGACGTCTTTCATGTGGATTCTCCTTTTGTGATGTTATAAGTATTATTATATTAAAAATTATTGACTTGTAAATAATAGACTGTGAAACATAGTGAAATTTAAATATTTACTGTCATTTAAGAAATAATTAATACCCTGTTTACAGATTGTACACATATTTCTGTCACAATAGGTCCGGTGAGAGAAATTCGGGGAAATACTTATTGGAAGGTGACAGAAATGAAGAAGCAGAAATCAATTAAAACAGGACTATTAATTATTGTTGTTGTCAGTTTGATTCTTGGTATTACTGGGACTGCAGTTCGTGCAGTAATGACCATTGAAAAGAGCATGAAGACACAACTTGGAGAATTTGGATTATTAGTAGCCACAGAAGTAGAAGAAAACGTACATAACACAATGGAATCTCAAAAGATTATTGATCATCTAATGGCTGAGGAATTAGAAACAGCCATGCGGTCAGCAGACATTCTTTTTGAAGAAGAGCAAAACTTTACACCGAAAGACTATGCGGAGATATTCGGATTGGCAGAGGTCAATATTTATGACTTGAACTTGATGACCCTATCATCAAACATGCCAGCAAATGTTGGTGACAGGTTGAAATCTGATCATCCGTTAAATCAGCTGTTATCTGGTAGTGAAACACAGATGATTGAAGATGTTCGTCAGAGCCTTGATGACAGCAGATATTATAAGTATGCAGCGGTCAGAATCGGTGATCATATTGTCCAGGTTGGTAAGGATGCCAGTGAAATTGTAGCGTTGCGTGAGGAAACTTCCTTGGAAAAAGTGGTAAATGATGTTGCGGCTCAAGAGGAAATCGTATATGCACTTTTTATGGATGCTGAAGGACGCGCAATTGTCCACTCGGACATCGAAAAAGTAGGACAGCAATTCACTGACGAAAATACATTAAAAGCATTGAATGGACAGGTCGTAGAAGGATATTTTGAATACGACAAGACTGGTGAAACAGTATACGATGTATTACAACCAATCAAAGATGAGTCTGGTCAACTGGTAGGATTAATAAATATTGGACTATCAATCTCAACGATGGAACATGCAATCGCAACGATGATGAAAGGAACAATCATTGAAACAATAATTTTACTGTTAATCATCGGAGGTATTTTGATTTTGGTTGTCAGAAAGATGTTAAAACCTTTAGCCAGCGCAGAAATTTCGATGAGAAAAATCGCAGAAGGCGATTTCACAGATGAAATTCCAGAAGAACATTTAAAAAGACAGGATGAACTGGGTCGAATGATGCAGTCTCTTGATGAAATGCAGGGAACCCTATCAACCATGGTCAAAGGGGTATTGGAACAGTCCAAAACGTTAAATGAATCAAGTGATGCGCTATCGGAATCAACACATGAAGCGACTGCAGCCAGCACGAGTATTGCAGAGGCGACGGATCAAATTGCCCGCATGTCGACACAGCAGGCTGGTGAAATTGTTACCATTGCTGAACGTACCCATGGATTAGGTGAGGAGATACAACAGTCAAGTACTTACTTGGAGGAATCATTTGACTTAACACGAAAAGCACTTCATATAGGTGAAGAAGGTCAAACGGTCGTTAAAGAGTTGTTGAGTAATAATGAAACAAGTAATGAGAAGCAAACCGATGTTACTGAAAACATTCAGGAAGTTAAGAAATATGTTGAAGATGCTGAACAGATCATTGAAATCATTCACCGTATTGCTAAGCAAATCAATATGCTTGCCTTAAACGCTTCGATAGAGTCTGCAAGAGCAGGCGAAGCTGGAAGAGGATTTGCAGTGGTTGCAGATGAGATTAGAGTCTTAAGTGATGAAACCTCTAAGGCGACTGAGCAAATTGAAGATATTATTGGTAATATGCAGGAATCCACTGGTAGAGCAGTTACAGATATAGGATTAATGGAATCCCTTGTGTCTTCCACAAATGAATCCATTGAAACGACAAGTGGATTGTTTAACCAAACATCAGCATTGATTGAAGAATTAGGTGCTTGTCTTAAGAATGTAGAAGTACATGCTAAACGAATCGATGAAGATAAAGACACAATTATCATGGCAGTAGACAATATTTCTGCAACAGTACAAGAATCGTCAGCCGGAACAGAAGAGGTTTCTGCAAGCATTGAAGAACAGCTTGCGGTTATTGAAGAAGTTGAAGCACATTCAGATCAAGCGAAGTCAATGTCACAAAACTTACAAGAAATGATGGAGCGCTTTAAATTGTAGTCACATAATTTCACATAGCAAATAAATTCTACCCGCTAATTATCCCATAATTAGCGGGTATAGTTATTTAGGCGGACAGTTTCGAGGTAAACAAGTTATGTGGAGGGGCGTTATGGATGATCGATTATACAAAAAGTGTCTGGTGTTATTAATCATAGGAAGTTTATGTGCAAGTGGTTACTTTATGCTTTCCTCTGCCACACACAATGTAAATATTGGTGATTGTAAGGACGCTTTGATAACAATAGAGGAATAGCGGCTAATAATGGTATAATAGCTATATGACAGATTCTGACACAAGGAGACAAACATGAGAAAAACTTCAACGACATTGGAAATAGCTCAAATAGCCATAGCGGTTGCTACAATCATCGTTGGTGGATACGCCATACTGATACTCAGCAGTCCTCTGGCCATACCAGGGGTTAAATACATAATGATGGCACCCTACTTATCAATGGTTCTGATCATACTAATCAACAGAGTGAAAAGTAAATTCGTCATTATAAAGGCAAATGTAGTATTTGCCATGTTAATGAGTTTTATCAACTTATATATGGGACTGGCAATAATATTATCAGGTGTGCTGACCCAGGCATTGAATATCTCGCTGATTAAAGACAATAGATGGACAAGAGGGATTACTTGTAGCGGATATGCAGGATTTGTCCTATTGACGGCATTACCCATCTCGAAACATCTAATTGGTGGTGTTGTATTTGAACAAATCACAATCAAGTGGATTTTTGTTGCGGCAGGTATCGCTTTTTTGTTTGGGATAGCGGGTAGTTTATTCGGTGAATTCATATCAAAACGCATCGGTAATATAACATAATGAACTTGTAATCAGCTTAGTGTATCGGATTGGTAGATCTGAAAACACTAAGCTTTTTTTTAGATTCCGTTAATAAAGATTTAAGGTTGGCAGGATATACTGGATAGTATTAAATGGGAAAGTGGGGAACAAATTGAAAGCACTGTGGTTGGATTATAAAAAAATTGTTGGCGTCTTAAGAAAACATGCTAAAAGATTTATTAAATATCAAGTAGGAACAAAGATTTTGCTAGTGATTATTTTGCTGCCTTTTTTTAAAAGTGTCTTTAACCTAGCACTTAAAAGTAAGGGGATGACCTATCTAACGAATGGCTTGATTACAAAATTCCTGATGTCACCTCAAGGTGTATCGCTGGTTCTATTCGCCTTGTTTTTTGGATTGGCCGTCGTCATGATCGAGATGGGTGGATTAATCATACTAAGTCACCAGGTACTTTTAGGCGAGAACGAAAGTAGCTTTTTCCAAGTAATGATGCATGCACTAAGAGGGATGAAACGATTTATTGGATTAGACGGTTTTTTTGTGGTGTTTTATTTGCTATTGATAGCCCCAATGATGGATAGCAACATCAAGTCAAGCATTCTAGAAAATCTGAAAATTCCTGGTTTTGTTATGGATACCATCATGGCGAATTATGTATATTTGAGTATCTTGAGTATTGGATTCATCGTATTTTTTGTTTTGGCAATGCGTTGGATGTTTGCACTTCATAACATTTTGCTGGGGGATGAGCAAGATAAACACTTCTTGAGAAAAAGCAGTCGTTTAGTGGCAAAGAATTGGCGGTTTATTTTGAAACACTCATTAATCGTCATGCTCTTGAATGTTTTGGTTTTACTGGGAATCTCCTTTATCTTTATACTGGGCTCGGCAGTAATTGTGCTTTTGTTTTCAGCAGTTGCATTGGAACCTGTATTGTTACTGCTCTTTAGTGTAGCGGTTATCGGTTATTTTGGTGTAATGTTTTTCTTTACGCCATTTCAGTTGATCCATATGACGATGATCTATCATCAGATATCAGAGGAAGAACCAAGACCGCTGGATTTGTCAGGGGATAGACAAGATCATATCATTGACAAATTGATCACGAGCAAAAAGGTATTAATCAATGTCTTTATTGCTACGATTATAGGCGTCTCGATATTTTCTATGTATGTACTGGAGGAAATCGAAAACATGAAGTATGAAGTGGGTGTAACAGCTCATCGAGGAAGTTCAAAAGATGCGCCTGAGAACACGTTGGCGGCACTTGAGGTTGCGGTTCGAAATGGGGCGACATACGCAGAAATCGATGTACAAGAAACAAAGGGCGGAGATCTGGTGTTGTTACATGACACTAATCTAAAACGCACTACAGGACTCGATAAGGCCATTTGGGAAGCAACGACTGAAGAAGTATTGGCCCTTGATGCAGGTGCTTGGTTTGATGAAACATTCAAAGGAGAAAAGGTTCCAACTCTTGAAGAAGTAATGGTTCAATCTAGAAATCGGTTAAAGTTGAATATAGAGCTTAAAACCAACGGACATGATGAGGCGTTGGCCAAAACAGCTGTTAAACTGATCCAGAAACACGATTATTATAAGGAATGTGTCATTACGTCCTTAGATTATGAGATTCTTCAACGAGTGGAAGCTCTTGATCCCAAGATTAAAACTGGGTATATCATGTATGTGGCCCTAGGGGATTTAGAAGCTCTGAACGTTGATTTTTACAGTGTTGAAGAGACGAATGTCAATGACACATTTGTAAACACTGCCCATTTGATAGGGCGTGAAGTACATGTCTGGACAATTAATACGAAGACAAGTATGAATAATATGTTGGATTTAGGTGTTGACAACATCATAACCGATAATGATAAAATGTTAAGTGATTTGATTAAAAGTAAAAATAGTGAGACATGGTAAAGGAGTAACTACTGATGAAGAAAAATCACATAATTTTAGGCGCAGGTCTTGTTGCGCTGTCTGTTCTGTTGCATGGACTGCATTACGCGGTATTTAAAGATATGCATCACCTAATGATATTTTTAGTGGCAGATATTGCATTTGTACCATTGGAGGTATTTTTTGTTTCTCTTGTGTTGGAGCAGCTCATCAAGAAGCAGGAAGAAGAAAAAATTCTAAAGAAGATGAACATGCTGGTGGGTCTTTTTTATCAGCAATTCGGAAACAAGTTATTGACGTTGTTTGTTAATGTAGATAAAGAAATCGACAAGTGTGACAACGGATTACTAATGAATTTTAGTTGGGACAGTGCGAAATACAAGGAGTTGCAAAAAATCGTTTCAGGTCATGGACATAACGTAGACTTGAAGAAAGTAGATCTGAATAAACTTTATGCATTGCTCAAAGCAAACCAGCCGATGATTGTAAATTTAATATCCAATCCGACTTTACTTGAAAAAGATGTATTTTCAGATGTTTTGATGAGTACTTTTCATTTAATGGAAGAACTTGAAAGTAGAGACTTGGATGCATTGTCAAAAGATGATTTCGAGCATCTTGAAATTGATTGCAAGCGTGTTTATGAAAATCTATCCTTAGAGTGGGTTTACTACATGGAACATCTACAAAAGTCATATCCCTACTTGTTCTATACGGCAGTGAAAACCAATCCATATGATCAACGTCAGACAGTTGATATTGAATCAGAATTGATTAAGTCCTATTCATAGGACTTTTTTTAGTTGAAATCGTTGAAATCAGCTAGACTTGGGTATAAATACTAACAGTGACGATGAATAGTAAAGGAGCCATGGCGCATGAAACACGGCAACAGCGGACGAATAAAAACAACAACCATCCTTCAACAACTAAAATACTTACTGGTCTCACTTGCTGTTATAGTGGGAGTAGCTTTTCTTGTGCTCTTTTATATTGAATACAACAATATTATGACTTCTAGAAATTGGCTTGAGGCAGAGGAGTCAAAAATATTACGATCAGAGGCCACTCTATTAAGTGATGAAGTGATAACAGTTGTTTCAGACTTGGACTTCTTAAGAGCGGAATTAGCTCATACTTTCAACGAGAACGAAAGTCTTCAGGCAGTGGAAGAACAGTGGTATTTGTTTTCGAAAAGCAAGAAATTATATGACCAAATTCGTTTTATTGATGCACAGGGGCATGAACGTATACGCATTAACTATGCAGATGATGTGGCTGAAATTGTTGAGAGCGACGACTTGCAATTCAAGGGAGATCGCTACTACTTCTCGGATTCAATGGGATTGGAACCAAAGCAGATATATATGTCAGCATTTGACTTGAATATTGAACATGGACAGGTAGAGATTCCAAGAAAACCGATGATTCGCCTAGGGATGAAAGTAATAGATGAAGATAATAATTGTCGTGGCATAGTTATTATAAACTATTTAGGTGATAACTTATTGTCCAAGTTCAAAAAATTATTTGATTACAGCGAAGGGGATTTATATTTCATTAATCAAAATGGCTATTATCTATATAGTGGGCAGATAAATAAGGATTTTGCGTTTATGTTCAAAGAGTATGAAGGCAATAGCTTTTTAAGTGATTATCCTGAAACTTGGGCAAATATCGAAAATAACGGTGGCCGGTTTATTTCATCAAAAGGTATGTTTACTGTTGAAAAACTAGATTTTGATGAAAAAGTGGATAAAAGTCTGAATGGTGTAGAACTCGTTAGAGAAGATGAGTGGTATGTTGTGTCGCATATCAATAAAAGTAATCAATATTTTTATTTGGTGAATCCGAAGTTTTCGGCGATCGTAAAAAAAGTAGTTCTAAGCAATAGCATATTCTTATTGTTCTTATCGGTATTATCCCTTGTGATTGCATTGCTAATTTATCAGAACAGAGAATCCTACAATCAAATACGATATTTGTCGGAGTATGATGGGATGACAGGTATCTTAAATCGACGGGCTGGGCTAAACAGCCTAAAGGAACTTCTCAGAACCTTTGACGAGCGAGAAGGGTCTATGTATCTCTGTTATATCGATGTAGACGGGTTGAAACAAGTCAATGACAAACTGGGACACCATGTAGGCGACGAATTGATTATGGAAATCATCAATATCATTAAAGGCGTCATAAGAGAATCAGATCTCTTTATCAGGCTAGGTGGCGATGAGTTTTTAGTCGTGCTCCATCATATGGATAAGGATGTTCACCAAACGATTTGGGATCGAATAGAAATGGATATCAATTATGTCAATGAAAGCGAAAATCGTCCCTATATCATTAGTATGAGCCGAGGGATAGTTGAAGTATCAAATGCTAATCGTTCGGACTTAAGCTTGCTAATGAAAAAAGCGGATGAAGCGATGTATACTGAAAAAGAAATGAATAGAAAAGTAATCATTAGATGATGAACATCAATCGACATTTAGCTTAGATGAACAGTCTTGGCAGTAGCCATACAATTCTATTTTATGGGCAGTGAGTTGAAATTTTTTTTCCTTTGCCAATAGTTTTAATGTGTCGATTGGACAAAAATCTATTACTTCAGTTTTTCCGCAATTGTTGCAAATAATGTGGTGATGATGTTCATTACAACAAATCAGTTTATAGGAAGTAGCGCCATTATCGTTCACAATTTTATATAGCAAATCAAGTGATTCTAAGATTTCGAGATTTCTATAGACGGTAGACATATTTGTTTTTGGATACAGCTTTAAAGTTTCCTGGTACAACCGCTCGACGGACAGTAAGCCATGATGGTTGTGCTCTGATAAAATTTGTAATATCGCACGTCGTTGTTCAGTGATTTTGTAATTGTGGTTTTTTAAAATAGTGATTATTTCTGTTAAGTTCATTGGACACCTCTTTCTACTAGAATATCACATTTGCCCCCATTTATTCAAAGTGCATGTGAATAGTAGGCCTATGATAGGGTAAATAGTCAGTGATGTTGATGGAAGGAGAATCGATATGAATACTATTAGACGGATTAAACGAATTGTCACAGGTGAAAGGGCAATTGACGGTGCAGGGGTAAAATTAACAAGAATTGTCGGTCATAACGATGTGGCAGATTTTGATCCATTTTTGCTGTTGGATGGATTTGGATCGGATAATCCAGAGGATTACATCAAAGGATTTCCTTGGCATCCCCATAGAGGAATTGAGACCGTGACTTATATGATGAGTGGCAAAGTGGCTCATGGTGATAGTATTGGTAATGCAGGTACAATATCAGATGGCGATTGTCAATGGATGACAGCAGGTGGTGGTATCATTCATCAGGAAATGCCGCAGGAAAGTGCATACTTATCAGGTGTACAACTATGGATTAATTTGCTAGCCACTCAAAAAATGGTTGCACCGAAATACCGTGACATTACGTCTGAGATGATTCCAGAAGTTATAGATGAAAATGGGGCGACTGTAAAAATCATCTCAGGTCAATATAATGATCAAAGAGGTGC
>Ga0209379_10002651_pt1 | contig 10763 bp, 7 predicted proteins | sample tdDd001_FD_187124 | JGI IMG/M metagenome (GOLD analysis project Ga0209379, IMG submission 187124) | Marine sediment microbial communities from the Atlantic coast under amendment with organic carbon and nitrate - tdDd00.1 (SPAdes)... | ecosystem: Environmental > Aquatic > Marine > Coastal >...
TCACGCAGCTGATATCCTTCAGCTTGGTCACCTGCTTGAACGCCAGCCTAAAGCTCTTTCTGGTGGTCAGCGTCAACGTGTTGCTATCGGCCGTACGCTTGTCTCACAGCCAGACGTTTTCCTACTGGATGAGCCGCTATCTAACCTTGATGCCGCACTTCGTGTTCAGATGCGTATTGAAATTGCCAAATTGCACAAGCAACTGGGCTCTACCATGATCTACGTAACGCACGATCAGATAGAAGCGATGACCATGGCTGAGAAAATTGTGGTTCTTGATGATGGTTATGTCTCTCAGGTTGGTAAACCTCTAGAGCTATATCACTATCCCGAGAACCGTTTCGTTGCGGGTTTTATCGGCTCACCGAAAATGAACTTCATGAGCGTCGCAATTGAGCAAGTAGAAGACGAACGAGTCATGGTACAACTGGCAGATGGCAATGCATTCTGGATCCCTGTTGATGGCACTACCGTTAATAAGGGTGACCGCATGTCACTGGGTATCCGTCCCGAGCATCTCGTTCCATGTGAGGAAGGTGACGCTTGTGTCGAAGGTAAGGTTCAGGTTGTAGAGAAACTAGGCTATGAAACGCAAGCTTATATTCACCTAGACCACATGGACGCAGACTTCATCTACCGTCGCCCTGATACGCTAGATATCGAAGCTGGTGATTCCTTTAAGGTAGGTCTCCCTGCGCACCGTTGTCACCTGTTCCATAGTGACGGCCGATCTTGTCGCCGCCTATACAAAGAGCCAGGCGTATAAGCCCCTCTTTTTCCCCTAGCTAAAAGCGCTGTTTGATTTACAACAGCGCTTTTTTTGTACCTAGCGTTTACCAATGCCACCTTTTCAATTCTTGGAGCCCGGCTATGACTGTAGATATCAGGACTATAAATACTCAAGAGATAGATGCTCGGGTCAAAAACTATGATCCCAATCGCATGATCTTGCTTTCTGACTTTAATATGCCCCAGCTTGGTCGCCGCCGGATTATACGCATCTATCTGCCCGCGGACTACGATACCGGCAACAAACACTATCCGGTGATCTACATGCATGATGGACAAAATGTCTTTGAACCCGAACGGTGTATTTCGGGAATGAGTTGGCAAGCGGCCGAGCACCTCGATCTTCTTCAAGCGCAAGGTGAAATTGACGGAGTAATTGTAGTCGCTGTCGACAACAGCCCATTACATGATGGCCTCGGACGAATGAATGAATACTCGCCTTGGCCTTATAACACAGTACCTGAACTTAATGAGTGGAATAATATCAACCGGACGCTAGGCGGCGAAGGAGAAGCTTATGGCGCTTTCATTGCTGAAACTCTAAAGCCTTATATCGACCTGCATTATCGAACCCGATCAGAGCGAGAATTTTCAACCGTTGCAGGCAGCTCTATGGGTGGCCTGATCAGCCTATACATTACCCTTAATTATCAACACACATTTGCCAATGCCGGTGTGTTTTCACCTGCGTTTTGGTTTGCGGAAGCTTCGTTAACAAACTTCATTCAACGAATCTCAGTTACCCATCCTCTGAATATCTATATGGATATCGGCACAAACGAAACCAGTGATCACTCAATTAGTGCTTTTGCTTCTGTCTATCTCGAAGGGGCTAAGCGCATCCATCAGCTCCTCGAAACCAAAGACGACAAACTACATTGCAGCTTATTGGTTGAAGAAGGCGCCATTCACAGTGAAAGTGCCTGGGCCAGGCGCTATCCGCATATGATCAGACAACTCAATACTCGTTAGACTTTAATAATAACAGGGTTGTTTTTATGTGGAGGGCGGCCCCCTTCACACCTAAACTTAAACAGGTAGGAAAGCTTTGGCATCACGAGTGGTGCCACTCAAACAAGTAATCACCCGGTTAAGATATCTAGACGTATCTTTGATGGAGGATCATTACATGAGCAGCCACGACAGAATTGAAGTATCGAACAACGGATCTATATGGCTTATCAGGAAGGAAACTTTCAGGAGGCCAAAGCACTTGAAACTAAAATCAAAAAGCTCAAAGGAGATGATCACCTCTATGATGATAACGAGCCCTATTCGATAGAAGGAAAAATATTTATCGATGAGTGAACAAATACCATCTTGGTCTTTTTCATCTATGCCTGTTACCACAGCTATATACCCGCAAGCCGTTATGATTAGCCCCAAAACACCAAGACGCTGCTCATAGAGCAGCGTCTTGTGATTTATATCTCTCGACCTTACAAGCGTATAATAGCCGACAGATACTCTTGCTTAATCCCCAGCCTTAGCCAAATCACTGGCTTCGACATACTGCTGCAATACATGTTGGCCCCGTAACACCGGGAAATCGATAGTAAGATCCGGTTGGGCAAACTGCAGCTGACCAATCTGCTCTTGGTAACTTGGCTGCACACAGACCAACGCCACTCGCTTGCCATTGATTTCAGCTTCTGCTGTTAATGGGTTAAAACAAACAGTTACCGGCTTATCCTTTAGTTCAAGCTCAAGCTGATACTTCGCCTTGTCTTCTGCCATAAGCACAAGCTCAAGCATTTCACCTGACGCGTGTAGGTAGTTCAACTGATAGCTCTCAACCCCATCTTCAGCTCGCTCAAAGCTGACATTCAGTGCATTGTTACCACCAAAACGCAATACCGCCTGAGCAGAATGCCACATCGAAGGCAAGCAAGGTGACAGCGTCACTTTATCAGCCAACAAATTAGGTGCAAAGCCCATATAATCCTGATAACCATTGCGGGTAAACTCGGATACTGACCATGCCTGTGCATAGGTACCTGTCGTTGTCAGCTTTCCTTCAGCACCAAGGAATGCATCGAGATTCTCACTCATAGCACCGCGGTGACCGATTGATAAAATCTGGCGGGATAGATCCTTTGTCAGCTCATAGGCGAAATCGGCATAACCGTAGGTAACCAAACTTGAAACAGTGAAGCCCGCATTCCAGCCCCAAATAGTGCCGTTATGGTAGGCCGCATCTTTGTGGTATTCCTCTCGATTAGCATGAAACGGGTGAAAATCTGGATCATATTGTGACAACGATGTGATCCCCCAAGGGAACAACAGCTCACTGACTGCTGTCTTCACGACTTTCGCACCAATCGTTTTATCAAGTAGACCGCCGTCAAACGGCACGGTCAATGTCATCAGCTGGTTGGGGCGTATCTGCAGATCACGGCTATCGTCTTCACGCAAACGATCTGCCAGCAGCTCTTTATGCTCATCCCAAAACATTGACTGGAAGCTTAACTGTACCCTATCGGCCAGTGTGCGATAGTGCAGCGCTGACTCCAGATCATCATTCAGCCGGGCCAGCTCCACGGCTACTTTGAGACTGGTATACCACAACGCCTGGATATCATTGGCACGATTGCCCCGAGCCGACCATGGAAGCTTGCCTTCTAGTTTGGCATCCATCCAAGTATCCGGATCACGATGGGTCATCAAGCCATGCTCATCAAGATAGTTTTTCTCGATGCCATCAATATAAGTTTGTACCACCGGATAAATTGACTTGGCATAAGCGAGATCCCCACTGTAACGTAGGTAATCCCACACTTCTCTTACCATCCAAGGCGTACCATCGGTGGTGTTGTAAATCATATTGGTCAGGCTAGTAACCCGATTAGGGATCCGGCCATAATTGAGGCTCTGCTCGTCTGTCAGCTGCATCGAAGCAAAGTTTTCTATGATTGTTTTGGCATCGTCAAAGTCACCATTTACCAAGGTGATACCCGGAAGCGCAATAAAGGAATCACGTCCCCAGCAGTCTTTGAACCAAGGGAGCCCAGCCCAAATACCCTTACCAAACTCATTGGAAACAAACACTTTACCTGACGCCTTGGCCCACATCAGCGCTCGGTTATATTCAAGATCCGATGTCCATAGGTATGACTGGGTCAACATATCGTAAGTTTGCTGCTGATGCTGGGTATAACCATCTTGCTCCACCAGCTTGCTTGCCTGCGCAACAGCCTCCGCTTCTGTTTCTGCAAATGCCAAGTACAGAGTAACGCTGGTTTCTTTCTCAAGCGTTTCAATGACGGGTTTAACATGGTTTCCACTCAAATGCATCACATCCTTCAAGGCAGGGATACCGGCGAAGGTTGCCTCTTTGAACTGGAAAGGACGATTAGCACAAAGCGCAATAAATGACGGCGTAGTTTCCTGGCGCAACGCAGGATCAAGCGCGTACACCACGCCTTTATCAAAGCATGTTACCGTCGACGCATTTATCGCGAGGTTGAGCTGCGGAGCAATAGACAAGGTCGCTGCGTGCTCTGAAGAAACCGTTATTGCCGCTCCACGCTGTTGGGAGAACAGCATAAAAGTATCTGCGGAACGATTGGCATAATGGTGAGTGACGCCATAAGGCAGAATGTCAGCCTCGGTTGCTCGATTTTTATCATTGATCACACCGTCGACAAAAGAGGCAAACGTCCCAAGATACCAGCCTTGTTTATGGCGGTACTTGCCGGCAGCCACAAAACCGTGGGTGACCCCTTCAAAATAGCCATCGACATTGTCACCAAACACAAACGGTACACTGCTGTCTGTTTTAATCGCAAGCTGTCCGAACAATTCTTCTGGTGCCAGTACAGGCTTGGCCTTGGCTTGTAACGTACCGGATACAGACGAAACAGCAAAATCAGCTGTTAACAATTCGCGATTCGGCTCGGCATCATGATTCTCGCCTCCCAGTGAAATCTGCATTGCATTTCCGCCAGCAGTTACGGCCAGCGAGATAGTATATAAGCCTGTTTCTGGGGCAGAGAACGTCAGATCATTGCCGATCCCCTTAGCAGCGATCAGCGCCTGAGGTTGATCAACAAAGCACGATACCGCTTTGTATTTGTCGGCAGAGAACGTCAGATCCTCACTACCTTGCTGATCCGATATCTTAAAACTGTGTTGATCCGCCGACAGGCAAACAACTGCCTGGTAACGTCCTTTACCTATATAAGCCATTGGGGTGTCATCCCCCCAACCGTTAAAAGTCCCTTTAACGTACAACTGCTCGTTATGCGGTGCCTGTTCTAACCCGTTCACTTGTATTCCTTATTCAGAAAGCACAATGCGCAGACTAGGCTGCGCATTGAATTGATTGTTATAGCCAAGCTACAGGAGCCTTATTACAGGCTCACAATCTGCTTATTTATTAATTTGAGAAGCGGCTGTATCTAGGGCCTCTTTTACTGTTTGACGACCAAGTAGTGCATTCTCAATTGCTGCACCTTCGGCAAACCAGTACGCTGTCATTTCCGGAATATTCGGCATGATTTCGCCATTTTCAGCATTGGTCATCGTGGCCGCAATTCGGCTGTCTTTGGCCAAGATGTTCTGGAATGATTTTAACGTTACCGCGCCCAGAGGCTTGTCATCGTTAACCATCTTCAAACCTTCATTGGTCAACAGATAGTTTTCAATAAACTCAACAGACAAATCCTGGTTCGGACTTGCCGCATTAATACCGGCACTCAAAACACCCACGAACGGGTTCGAAGCACCACCGTTCAGTGTAGGAAGAACCGCAACACCGTAGTTAACTTTTGATTTTTCCAAGTTGCCCCATGACCAAGGACCGTTGATGGTCATGGCAACATTGCCTTTGTTAAATTCAGCTTCGGATACCGCGTAATCCATATCCGGAGAGATGACACCTTTCTTCGACAAATCAAGTAGGAAACTCAGCCCAGCGATACCCGCCTTGCTGTTCACGCCAACCTGCTTGCCATCAAAGCCTGTTTCTGTCTTCTTAAAGGCATAGCCACCGTTAGCCGAAATCATCGGCCATGTGAAGTACGCATTCTTCACATCCCACATGATGGCTTTCTTGCCTTTCGCCTGCATTTGCTTTTCGATAGCATACAGCTCTTCCCATGTTTTCGGCGCTTCTGGCAATAGGTCTTTGTTATAAATCAGAGACGGTGATTCAACAGCCACTGGATAACCGACAAGCTTGCCTTCATAGGTCACGGCATCCCAGCTGAAATCGACAAACTTATTCTTAAACTCTTTAGAAGGTTTCACCTCGGCCAACAGGCCTGATTTCGCGTAGCCACCAAAACGGTCATGAGCCCAGAAAATAATATCCGGGCCACCACCTGTTGCGGCTACCTGCTGGAATTTCGCTTCCAGGGATTCAGGGTACTGAACACTGACTTTAACGCCGGTATCTTCTTCAAATTTACGGCCGACTTCGGCAAGGCCGTCATAGCCTTTATCACCGTTGATCCAAATTAGAATTTCACCTTCCTGCATCGCTGCTGAAGCAGCCATTGGGAATGCGAGTGCAGTTGTAAGGGAACAAAGAGTCAGAGTTTTCAGAACACGTTTCATAGTCGATTTCCGTTGTAATTTTTATGAACAGGGAGATTCTCCTCCCCCCTAGGCTGATGAGCATCATCCCCCACCCTACGCCCCCACCGAGTTTCGTTCGACTATGTGAAACTGCACACGTTTTGTTGGACAAAAACAGAAACGGCGCAGGAAAACCTGCGCCGTTTATCTACTTAATATGACAGGGCTAATCTTTTAGATTCAGGCCTAACTTATTCGATAAGGGTTCGATAGCCCAACCCTGAACAATCACAGAAATCAACACGATAAAGAATACCATATGCATCATTTGCTGCGCTCCCGGTACCCCTTCCGCAGCCGGGATCAAGGCAAAAACTATCGGTGTCGCCCCTTTCAAACCTATTGCTGAGATAAAAACCTTCTTCTTGATGCTGACGGTTCTAAATGGCAAAAAACTAATAAAGACAGCCAACGGACGGGCAACAAACATCAACATCAAGGCAGGAATGATCGCAACCCATACATCGCTGATCAACGCTTTGGGGAAAAACTGTAATCCAAGAATAATGAACATCAAGGCCTGCGCCAACCAGGACAAACTGTTAAAGAAGTGCTTACTTACTTCCTTGCCACGAAGCAGTCCATTACCGATCACAACACCGGATACGTAAGAAGCAATCAAAATATTGCCACCAAGCAAATCACTACCGTATGCGGCAATAACAAAACAGGCCAAAATAAAAACTGGGATCAAGCCATATTCTTCAAGCTTTATGTGGTTAAGTAACTTCACACCACAGAGCCCCACCAAATAGCCTGCAACCATCCCTACTATAATTTGCTGTGCCAGCTCTAATCCTATTTCAGCAGCTCCTATGGGCTGATCGGTATTCACTAGCAGACCTGTCAGGATCACAACCAACAGTAATGCCACAGGGTCGTTTGTCGCCGATTCAAACTCAAGCACAGTGTCGGTACTTTCTTTCAACTTGAGCTTCTTAGACTCCAGAATGGAAAAAACCGCAGCAGCATCGGTAGAAGAGACAACTGCCGCAAAAAGCATGCAGGTCAGAAGGTCAAAATCCAATACAAAATACAGTAGTCCACCCAAGATCCCTGAGGTTAGAAGTACACCAGCCGTAGAGAGCATTCCGCCCTCTTTGTAGGCAACAAGAATATTGGACTTCGAGGTATTGAGCCCTCCGACAAAAACAATAACATTAAGTGCTAGCGAGCCAATAAATGAAGTCAGTTCAAGATCATCATAGACGAAATCAAACTCACCATTGCCAAACAACAAACCGACCCCAATAAAAATCAGCAATGAAGGCAGGCCTAGTGTTTTAGACGGTTGGTGCAATAAAATACCAATCGCGGTCAGTACCGCCATTCCCAGCATGGTGAGTTCTGTACTCAATGCGTAGCTCCTTACAATGCACCCTGAACGATTTTACCCACAGGCCACTTCAAGGTACTAGCTTGGGGGTTTACAGAATAAATTACCGAGACAATTTTGAGATAACACGATGAAGTGTTTTATATCTAAGGATCTTACAAGTTAATACCGTCAAATTCATAAAAGCTTAGACTCAGACTCTCTCAATTGCTATTAGCAAAATAAGCAAACGACACTTAAACGTCAATGCATAAAGGGGCTAGATACACATTTTGTAAATAAAAAGCCACCTGGCAGAAAATTCAATCAAAACCCTAATAAAATACACTTTTGCCAAAATGGCGATACTAGCTGAACTAAACTAACCTGATAACTTTTGTGTAATAAATAGCAAAACAACGGTTCTATATGTATACCCAAGAAACGGTGTTAATGGGTAAACGACTTGGGCATAAAACATCTTACGAAGAATCTTACGAGGAGAAGAATAATGAAGTTGAAAGCGCTACTTATTGCCATCAGCTTATTCTTTGCCAATGTTGCTGTGGCATCCGATCACTGTAGCTGGTACATCGAAGATCGTGGCTGGTGTACTCCATATTTCCCGACTAGTGATCCTTACCCATCAAAAAAATAATAGCGTGGAGAATCTCGTTCAAATAATAAAGCCGCTGAATATATCAGCGGCTTTCGACATAACTGTGAAATTAGTATGACGTTGAGATTAGCTCAGAGCAAAGATCTTTGCAGCCAAAGGCGTTAACTCAATACTGACCTCCCCCTTGCCTTCCAAAATGGAAAGTGCCACTTCCTCAGTGCCATACAACTGCTCAGTTAACAAATAGTCACCATCATTAAGCCGCCATGAGTCAACCAGTGCAGGAGGCAAAACAAGCTTAACGCTTCCATGGTCCTGATCTGTGAAATTCGCAATAATTAGCAGTTTTCGCTGCTCGTCAAAACGACTAAAGCAAAATAGCTGATCGTTATAGTCAGGATTGTACCGACGGTTATAACAATGGATCTCCTGATACTCGCCTGTCATTGCCGAATCTACCAGCGAGAAACTAAGCAGTCTCTGATAGAAGTCACGTAGCTTCGTCTCTTCATCACTAAGCAAGCCACCATCAAATTTTCCACCGTTCATCCAGCACTGATGATTAGGCACGCCATAATAGTCAAAGATAGTGGTACGTGATTTAAGTCCAAAACCAGCATCATCGCCACCAGCTTCACCCACTTCCTGGCCGAAATAGATCATGGTCGGTGATGTACTGAGTGTGGCCGATACCAACATTGCCGGTTTGCCCTTATTGGCATCCCCCGCAAACTCAGGGCTGGCGACACGCTGCTCGTCATGATTATCGAGAAAATGCAGCATGTGGTGCTCTATATCTTTCAGCTGCTCCTGCACCTCAGCAATTGCATCAGTTGAACCTTTTCCTTGCATCACCAATTTCAGACTGTCGTACAGATCAACCTTGTCATAAAGGTAATCCATTTTACCTAGATGAATATAATCACGATACAAATGCGGCTGGTAGACTTCAGCCATTAAAAAGGCATCCGGATTGACCTGCTTGATAGCGGAATTCATAAAGCTCCAAAACTCCACCGGTACCATTTCCGCCATATCATAGCGGAAGCCGTCGACACCATGAGCCAGCCAGTACAGGGCAATATCGCGAAACTTAATCCAGGAATCCGGCACCACTTTATCTTGCCAAAACGAGTAATGATCGCCGTGATCTTTCGCTTCATACCCTTGGGGCAGCTCATCGAAATCCTTGGTTCCGTCCGGCTTCACTCCGTAATTCACTTTGACCGTTTCATACCAGTCATCGAAATTTGGCTGAGCCAAACGCGACCCATTACCTGTCCATTTGGCCGGGAACTCATCATAGGGCACACCAAGATCTGGATGCGCTTCACCACCCAGAGGTTGGTAACCATTCTCAGCATCAGGCAGCTTGAATGCCTCTCCCGGAATATAATAAAAATTATTATCCCGGTGATAAACTAGGCTCGTATCGTCAGAAGCACCAAAGTCTTCAACGCCTTCCGGGTTGGTTAAGCCTTCATAACGACGAGCCACGTGATTCGGCACAATATCAATGATCACTTTCAAACCATTTCGATGACTGCGTTCGATAAGCGCTTTAAATTCTGCCAAGCGGTTAACCGGATCATCAGCCAGATCCGGATTAACGTTGTAATAATCTTTTACTGCATAGGGCGATCCTGCCCGCCCCTTCACAACGCTTGGGTGATCGGCACTTATTCCGTATTGGCTATAATCTCTAACCAAAGCATGATGAGGAACACCGGTATACCAAATATGGCTAACCCCCAACTGCTGAATTTCGCTTAAAGCTTTATCCGTAAAGTCATTAAATTTACCGACACCATTTTCTTCAATGGTGCCCCATGATTTGTTGGTTGTATTGGTATTGCCGAACAAACGTGTGAATACCTGATAGACGACATGTTTTTTAGGGGCTTTGATTGTCTTAATTTCAGTCATGGCAAGATAACTCAGAAGGCTAATATTGGAGTCAGAGAGAGAAACAAGAACGGGAAAATGGACATCAACCCGTATCTCCAAGCCGCGTCAAAATGAGTGCTCTCATCCTGACGCAACCTGGATTATTCAGTGATTACTTTTTGATTAGTTGGATAAACGTTGCTTCGGCAGTACTAGAGCCCGCTCGTTTGGCTTCATCTAACAGTTGTAGCGCTTTATGCATATCGTTCTTTTCAACGGCAGCCTTGATTTGAGCATTATAAAACGCTTCACTTTCAGACAGCATTTTGGGGCTATTCGCTTTTTCTATGCTTGGCTGTTGTGTTGTTACCGCTGCAGCAACAGGGACTGGCGCCACGACAGCATTCGCAGGCGTATTAACTGAGGTATTAACCGGAGCTTTAGTTGAAGCAGGCACTACAAACTCATCGGCCCGGTAGGAACGTAAATTCAACGGTTTCAAATCCAGCTCCAACGAGCCAAACTTCTGATGCTGAATCACAGGATCCGTCACCATTGGTCTTGCAAGCCCAA
>Ga0209379_10002655_pt1 | contig 10747 bp, 8 predicted proteins | sample tdDd001_FD_187124 | JGI IMG/M metagenome (GOLD analysis project Ga0209379, IMG submission 187124) | Marine sediment microbial communities from the Atlantic coast under amendment with organic carbon and nitrate - tdDd00.1 (SPAdes)... | ecosystem: Environmental > Aquatic > Marine > Coastal >...
ACTCCCAAAAGGAAAACAATCTTTTCTAAAAACCTATTTAGGAGTTCATCTTTTTGGTTCGGTGATTAACCTATCTTCTTTAATACTTGTTGCTGATAAGATGTATAAAAGAGGAAATCTATCAAATGCTCAGATTGTACTATTAACAAGGGCTTTTGCAAGTGATGCCTATTGGTCACCTTTTTTTGTAGCTTTTGCAGCAGCTGTAACTTATGCTCCAAAACTTGATACGGCAACTATTTTATTAAATGGTTTAGTTTTGGCATTTATAGCTTTTTTAATTACATATTTTGAAGTTATGAAAGATGATAGATTTGATATTAGTGAGTTTAGAGGTTATCCCGTAGCTTTTGAGACATTAACTCTACCTTTTGTTTTAGCATTTTTAGTTTTACTTACTCACAACTACTATCCCGAATTAAAAGTGATTGTATTAATTGCACTTTTCTCTATTGTACTAACTATTTTAGTTTTACCTATAAAAAAGGGAATAGAAAAGAGTTTTTCTAAATTAAGTGAGCATATATTAGAAGACTTACCAAAGATGAAAGTTGAGATGTCTTTGTTTTTAGTTGCTGGTATGTTTGGTATATCTATTAGTTCTATTTTAATAGGTATGAATATAGGCTTACCTTTTGAAGAGTTTGATTGGATAATAGCTTCTATACTACTTGCTATTTTTATTGTTTTAGCATTTATAGGTATTCACCCAATTATCACAATAGCTATTATTGGTGACTTTTTAAGTGGAGTTGATAATACTTTATTAGCTATGACTTTTTTAATGGCATGGTCTACTACAGTTTCTACCTCACCTTTTAGTGGATTGAATATGACTATTGTTGCAAGGTATGGATTTAAGGCTGTTGATATATTTAGATTGAATATTAGATATGCACTAAAAATGTACATTGTATGTGTTGTATGTCTATTTATTTTAAACAATTTCAATAAATTGTAATAAAATCATACAATTATCATATAGTTCCATTACAATTAGGATGTAAAAGAGGTAGATGCATTCTCATTTGTATCCTTTCTGCTTCCTAAATTATAAATTTAAGTGCATTTGCCTCATTTTCAAAAAATACTAATTACAATACGCCCTAGGCAAAGTAAAATAATTTAACAATAAAGCCTTTCAACATTTTTTTAATCAGCTTTACTATTTGATTGAAAGGTTAACAATATTTCGTTTCTCCAAATGAAATAGGGCCTGTTGTAATCTCCCCATTTAATAAATATAAAATTTTTTTGTTTACAACACTAGAAGAATTAGTTTATAATTCTTCTAGATGTCCAGTAAGTTTTCTTGTAGAAAGGTTTATTTAGTTTTGTAAACTTAATACCTTTAATAGATGCGTGCATAAATGTACCATCACCCATGTAAATACCTACATGTCTATCCGTTTTCCCTGTTTTAAAGAAAACTAAATCACCCATTTCAAGTTCAGTCTTTTTAACTCTTTTACCTACTTTTACTTGAGTTCTTGTAGTTCTTGGGATTTTTACATCAAATTTCTCTTTAAAGATTCTTTGAGTGAATGCAGAACAATCAATACCTCTTTTAGAGTTTCCTCCAAGTTTGTATTTTACATGTTTCCACTCATTGTAGAATTCCATTAAAGCATCATTCATAGCTATTGAAGTATCTTCTTCTTGAACATTTGCTTCAAGTATTAATTCTTGAGAAATTAATGGCTCGTTGCTATTTAATAATTTTTTATTTTCTGTTATTGTTTCTTGTGTTGTGTTTTTAATTGTAGAAATCGCAGCTTTGTTTTTTTCAAACATTGTGTTCTCAACATAAACCTCTTGTTTATTTTGACAGCCAGCTAAAATTAGTAATAATGGTGGTAAAACCATTAGAGATTTCATCATTAAACAGATCCTTTAAAATTAAAATAAGCCAATATTATAGCAAAAAACACCTATTTTTACTAGTATAATACTCTTGTAGATTTCCAGTAATGTCTTTTAAAGTAGCTATTATCGAGTCTAGAGATGGTAACACCTTTTTTTGTAGAGGCATGCATAAACTTTCCATTTTCCATATAAATTCCAACATGTTTGGATTTTTTACCAGTTTTGAAGAATACTAAGTCACCTGTTTTAAGTTGAGATTTTTTAATATTTACTCCAATTTTTGCTTGTCTTGTAGTTGTTCTTGGAAGAGAAATATTAAACTTATGTTTATATGCTTTTTGTATTAGTGCTGAGCAGTCAATACCTCTTTTAGAGTTTCCTCCATATTGATATTTTACACCTTTCCAATTGGAATAAAAAGTGTAAAGTTTGGTGTTTATATTATTTTTGTTTTGTAGAGTTTTTTGTAATGATGCACTTTCAAAAGGAAGATGTTCTTGTGATTTATTACTACAAGCAGTAAATATTATAGTTATCATAAAAGTTAAAAAAATATAAGCTGTTTTTTTCATTGAACTATTCCTTATTAATAGTTAATAATATTAATAAAAAAACTTAACTCTGTCAAGAAAAGTTAGAAAATGATATAATTAGAGTTTAGGAAACACATAAAGGTTTAAAATGAAATATATTCTTTCTATTTTCATTTTACTTTTTTTAACTTCATGCAGTAGTTTAAAAACTCAAAATCTATATATAAACAATGAATTAAAAATAGAAAATGAAAAACAAATCTATACTTTTGATAGATGTACAAATGACTCTTTCTACTCTAACTTCAATGATAAAAGTTTTGGAAAACTTTATATTGAACATATCTCTTTAAATACAAACTGTTCTTGGAATTCTTTTGCAAGAGGAGATTTTGAATACTTATTTAAAACAACAATGAAACTTAAATCAATGAAAATGGTAAAACGATTTGATTATGGTTCATATGAGTTTACAACATATTTAATTGATGATAAATACTATTTAGATTTAATCTATGAATTTGCACCTTTTGAAGATAGTTTTGTTTTGGATTATCAAGGTGTGTTATTTGAAAAAATGATTAAGAAGTTTGATAGTAAATACAAAAATGAATATAAGAATAAACAAAGATTTAATAAAACATATGAAAACTCTTTAGTTAGAATGAATTTTATCAATGGATATTTCTCAATAGATTCTGAACCATTAATTAAATGAAGAAAATAGACCTATTTATAGTTGTTTATTGCATCATTATAGTTTTATCTGTAATGTATGCAACTCAACCACTTCAACCTTTACTTGCTAAAGAATTTGGAATATCAGTAATTAAAGCTTCACAGTTCACTGCTGTTATTATGCTTTTTCTTGCAGTATCACCTATAGTTTATGGATATATATTAGAAAAAATATGTGCTAAAAAGATGCTATTTTTTTCTTCTATTATTTTACTAATTACGAATATCTTTTTAGGGTTATCAACAAACTATGAAATGTTTTTACTTTTTAGAGTTTGTGAAGCTTTAGTTATTCCTTCAATTTTAACAGCCCTGATGAGCATACTTGCAAATATTGATAAAGAGAATATCAAATTTAATATGGCTATTTATGTTGCAGCAACTGTTGCAGGAGGATTAATAGGAAGATTATTCTCTGGGGCAATTGCAACAACTTTTAACTATGAATATGTATTTTATTCACTCTCTCTTGCTATTTTGATTTCTTTATATTTTATAAATAGATTATCTTATGCAACTTTATCTAAACCAAAAATAAAAGATATTGCAAATATCTTAAAAGATAGAAGATTTGTTGTAGTGTATCTTTTAATGTTTTGTATGTTTTTTGTTTTTGCTGGAATATTAAATGTTTTACCATTTAGAGTTAAACAAATTAGTGAATCAATAAATGAATTTCAAATATCACTTCTATATTTAGGTTATGGAATGGGTATAGTTGTATCATTAATGTCTAAAAAAATAGTAAAGATATTTAAAAGTGAACTAAATACTATTTTAGCAGGAATGTTACTATTTATTACTATTTGTTTCTTTTTGGTTAGTGAAGATGTTGTTTTTCTTTTTGCTATTCTTTTTATATTTTGTATAGGAATGTTTACCGTTCATACAATGTCAACAGGACTTGCAAACTCTATGAAAAGTGAACAAAAATCACTTACCTCTGGCATGTACTTAACTTTTTATTATCTAGGTGGAGCGATGGGATCATTTTTCCCTTCTATTATATATGAAGTATATGGTTGGGATATTATGGTATATTGTTTTATTTTTATACTTGTTTTTATGTTTATTTTGACATATAAATCAAAAAAACTTTTTAATAATTTTGCATAACTTATAATATAACTACAGTCAATAACAATTATCAATTTACTTAATATCAAACTAAGTATTTATAGTGTTTAATTTCATTATAAATAGGGGAAAGAGATGAAAAAAACAATACTTAGTTTACTTATTGTTACTATTTGTTTACAAGCTGCACCAAGTGTAGGTAAGTGGAGTAGTTGGAAAAGATACAATAAGAACAATCCAAATATATATTATAGACATATAACTTATAAACAAGGTTATTATGATTCTATTTGTAATATGCAAGTTCAAATAAAAAATAACTCATCAGTGGATATAAAAGTATCTTTTGGAGTTGATTATAAAGGAAGTAATTCTAGCAAGTATATACGATCAAAAGGTATAGAAACTTTTGAGTGGTTAAACCTTCCAAAAAATTCAATTAAAAGCTGGGCTACAAAAATTGATCTTAAAAGAGTTAATAATCAAGGATATTATGGAAAGAATCTTTATACATCAAGATGTCTTGATGGAACAGCATTAAACTTAAGATTAAAGCACTATAAAACAGATGCAGTAAAATATACAATGGAGGTTAAGTAATGAAAAACCTTTTTAAATATTTAATAGTTTTAGTAGTTGCTTTACTATTTACAGGTTGTATGGGAACATATGCCCCTACTAAATTTAAATCAGCACAAAAAACTGCATATATTGATTATAAAAAAAGTACTTTGTATATCTCTAACTCATTCTTTGCAAGTGAAGATAAAAAATGGGATGATATCAGATTAGGAAATTGTGTTAATAAATCAGGTCGTGGAGAGAATAATCTTGGAGCAGTTTCTGTAAGTGTAGTTGTAGATAATGTTGAGCAAAAATTCTTATATAAATGTCCAACATTCAAATTTAAACAAGACTATAAATCATATGATTTTACTTTTAACTATATTCCAAAGAATCTGGAGTTGAATTTAGCACAAGTATTACTTCCTCTTCAATATAAACCAAAAAATAAAGATATAAGTGTTGATTTAAAAGTTGAATACTTTACATCATGGGGAATAAAAAAGAAAGAAGATAGTACAACAGCAAGTTTAACTTCTTTAGTAAATGATATAAAAAAAGGTGATTTTAACAAGATTGTAAATGATCTTACAAAAAAAGAAGAACCTAAGAAAAAAGAAGTAGTTGTAAAACCGAAATATGATTTACCAGTTCATTCCTTTTCAAATAAGTTTGTGATTAAAAAAAGTAAAGTTGATGATTTATTTGTACCCCACTGGTATGTAAATGAGTCTTTAAAAGTTTATAAAAAAACTAAAAGCTTCAGAAAAACAAAAGATGTAATCAAAAAGTTTGAAAAGAGAGTAAAACAACCAGCTCATCTAAAAAAAGATAGAAATGGCAGTGAATATTATAAAAATAAATATGCTGTTGGGTATCATCAGAAAAAGAGTAATTTAACATATAAAAACTCATGGGATGTACAAAATGAGTTTAAATTTTATTCACCATACTTCTTACCAATATCTTATAAAATTTATGGTCAAGATATCTTTCACTATTTTGCTAAAAAAGGAAACTCTGGATTTTCTTTAACTACTTGGTTTTATCCATGGTGGGGAATAGATAGATTTGTAACAGATAAAAATGGTAATACATATGCCCATAAATATATTCATAAACTAAATAGAAAGAAAATAAAATATTATAGTAAAAGCTACTATTTAAAAAATGTATGTTCAAAAGTAAATAGTGATAATAAAAATTGTTTAGATATTTTAGTAGATAAAAAAAGAAGAACAACTGCAGTAAGTCTTTTAAGTGAAAATGTACTTCCTTTAGGTTACTACAATAAAAAACATATTACTAAATATGCAAAAAGAGGAATGAATAAAAAAAGATATGATAATGCAGTATTAAAGTTATCAGAGTTAGATGAAATTATTAAAACTCTTGATGAAAAAGGTTCATACTTTTATAATCATAGATGTAGGTATAAAATTAGTGGTAGATATAAAACTAGTTACAAATGTAAAAGTAAGAAAAATGAAGTTTATAACAAAATTAAACGAGAAAAAAGTGTATTAAAAAAGCAGTATTCAAATGAGTATTCAAAAATAAAAAGAAGTTTTGGTTTATATGAAACAATAAATTTCAAAGATGATTTAAACTCTGCAAAATATAGAAACAATATTAACTCTAAAAAAATTAAAAAAATGTACCCTTATATAACTACTAGTTTAAATAAAATAGTTGATAGGGATGAAGACTATGCATATAGCAAAAAAAGAAAAGCAGAGAAAAAAGCAAGACAAAGAACATATAATAATATCATGACTGCTATGAATCAAATGAATAAGTCCTTAAAACAATATAATAACTCTTATAAAAAGACATATCCATATAACAGTTACAATAGCTATAACAACTATAATACATATAAAAAACCAAGTAGTTCATACAAGTCTAAAACTTATAACTCAAGCTCTTATAAATCTAAAACTACATCAAGTTATAAAAGTACTAGCAAAAAAAGAACAGTACCTACATATAGAGTAGGTCCTAGTAAAGAACAGTTAAGAGCTCAAGAATTAATTAGGAAAAGAAAATTAGAAGCTCAAAGAAGAGAAGCCGCAAAACAAAAAAGAATAAGAGAACAACAGGAAAGAGAAGCTAGAGCTGAGCAAAAAAGAAGAGAATTAGAAAAAAAGAAAAGGGAACTTGCTGCAAAGAAAAAAGAGTTAGCAAGAAAAAAAGCAGAAGAGAAAAGACTTAAAAAACAAAGAGAAGAACAAGCAAGAAGAAACTACTTAGCAAAAATGAAAAGTGGTATAAGACTTGGAGCAAAAAATTGTTTTGGTGAACATCATGTAGGTGGTAAAAGACCAAGGATTAAACCAGAAGTTGTATCTTGTATTGATGTATCATTTAACGCATATTGTAGAGGTGATTCTAGAAGTAGAGTATCTGGAGTATTAACAAATTTTACAGGCTTTGATGCAGGATGTTTTGGAGATACAAAAAAAGTTAGAAAACTAAACTGTAAAGCAAGTGATTATATTGTAAGGGTTACAGATGTAAGAAGGTGTAGATAAACTAAGAGGAATTAAAAACCTCTTAGTGTAACTCCTAGGAATATTGCAATAATTCCTAAAATGATATTTAACGGAATAAAGTATTTAGCAATAGGTGCTAACTGATTTTTTGCAGTTAAAAAATCACCACCTTCGAAAGCTTTTTGAGCTTTGTTTCTTTTGATATAAATAGTGATAAACACTACTGTCATAACTGTCCAAAGAACTTCTTTTGCAATTACTACAGAGTATAAAGCAGTTCCTTTAAACCCTAAAGCAATAATCATAATAATAGCAGTAATTAATAATACAACAATTGCAGGAATTACCATATTAAAAAATCTTCTAAGATTATCAAGTGTTCTTTCAATTTTGATTCTAGGTTCTGCAATCTCTTGCATTGAGTAGTGGATACCAAATCTAATGGCAATCATTCCACCAACCCAAATTACAGCAGAGATTACATGTAAGAATACAATAGGGGCTGAAAAACTGTTGAAGAATTCAGTCACTATTTATTCCTTATAGATTTTCTTTAGCGTATGCTAATGCTGCAGTTTTTGCATCATCAATTTTAGATACATCTTTTCCACCTGCTTGTGCGAAGTCTGGTCTTCCACCACCTCCACCACCAACGATTGGAGCAATATTTTTAATCCAGTCACCAGCTTTTACATTTGTGTTTTTAGAACCTGCTACGATCATTACTTTTTCACCTTTTGGTTGAAGTAATAATACTGCTAGTTTATCATTTGCATTTTTTAAATCATCTACAAGTTTTTTGATATCACCATTTTTAACAACATCAACTACAACTTTAACATCACCAACCATCTCCTCAGAAATTGGAGCAGCAGATGAGCTTTGAGCTTCTTCTAATTCTTTTTTAAGTTCTTTGATTTGATCTTTTAGTTTTTTGATACCTGTAATTGCATCGTTATTTTTAACTTCAGCTTTTACTGCATTCATATTGGAAATGATCTCTTTAGTGTATTTAATTGCGCTCGCACCACACACTGCTTCAATTCTTCTAACACCTGCAGATACACCTGATTCTTTTGTAATATAAAAAGATCCAATATCATGAGAGTTACCTACGTGTGTTCCTCCACAGAATTCAACTGATACATCACCAAATCCAACAACTCTTACAGTATCACCATATTTTTCACCAAACATAGCAATAGCACCTTTTTTCTTAGCTTCTTCAATTGGTAACTCTTCAATAGAGCCTTGAATTCCTCTAGCAATCATAGAGTTAACTAAATCTTCAACTTCTTCGATTTGTTCATTTGTCATAGCTTTTGGATATGTGAAGTCAAATCTTAATCTGTTAGCATCATTTAGTGATCCAGCTTGCGCTACAGTATCACCAAGTACCATTTTTAACGCACTTTGTAAAAGGTGAGTCGCTGAGTGATGTTTTGCTACTTCTAGTCTGTTTACAACAACAGCATCAACTTCTTCACCAGTAGAAATATTTGAGCTTTCAACTTTTACTTTAGATAAGTTAAGTCCATGGAATTTAGCAGTATCTTCAATAATTGCAATATGCTCATTATCTTCTAATGCACCAATATCACCAGCTTGTCCACCTGATGTTGCATAGAATGGAGTCTTTTCTAACATTACCCATCCAGTAGCACCTTTTTCTAAAGTATCAACTTCTTGGAATTTCTCATCTAATAAAGCAACGATTTTTGTTTTGTTTGCAGTTTTATCATATCCTACAAACTCATTTTCACCATACTTTTCTAATAATGCTTTAAAGTCACCATCAGTTGCAGAGTCTCCACTTCCTTTCCATGCAGCTTTAGCTTTAGCTTTTTGCTCAGCCATTAATGAATCAAACTTCTCAGTATCAACTTTTAGATTTTTATCTCTTAACATATCTTCAGTTAAGTCTAATGGGAATCCATATGTATCATAAAGTTTAAATGCAACTTCGCCTGAGAATACCTCTTTAGTGTTTGCTAATTCATCTGTAAAGATAGTCATACCAGTATCAATAGTTTTGATAAATCTCTCTTCTTCTAAAGTAAGTTGTTCTTTGATGTAGTCTTTTTGTTCTACTAAGTCAGTGTAGTGTCCACCCATAATATCACATAAAGTATCATATAGTTCTGCTAGGAATGGTTTTCTAAATCCAAGTAAGTAACCATGTCTAACAGCTCTTCTCATGATTCTTCTATTTACATAAGGTCTTCCTTCATTTCCAAATAAAATACCTTGAGATAACATGAATGAGTTTGCTCTTAAGTGATCAGCAATTACTCTGTATGAACCAATCGTTTCAGCAGTAGCAGCTTTTCCTGCAAGTTTTTCTAATTTTTTGATAATTGGTTGGAAGTTAGATGAATCAAAGTTATTTAAAACACCTTCTTTGATTGCAATAACTCTCTCTAAACCCATACCTGTATCAATTGAAGGTTTTGGTAAAGAAGTTCTTGTAATAGTCCCATCTTGGGCTTTAGTTTGCTCATATTGCATAAATACTAAGTTCCAGATTTCTAAGAATCTATCTCCATCTCCACCTAAATAATCTTCTTCTGTATTGAAGTGTTCAGCACCTTGGTCATAGAAGATCTCAGAACATGGACCACAAGGACCAGTATCACCCATAGACCAGAAGTTGTCTTTATCACCAAATCTTTTGATTCTATCTGCACTTACATGCTCTTGCCATAATTCATAAGCTTCATCATCATCATTGTGAATAGTTACCCATAGTTTATCAACTGGTAATTCTAGGTTAACTGTGATGAACTCCCATGCATAAGCAATTGCATCTTTTTTGAAATAATCTCCAAATGAGAAGTTTCCTAACATTTCAAATAAAGTATGGTGTCTTGCTGTATAACCAACATTTTCAAGGTCATTGTGCTTACCACCAGCTCTTACACATAGCTGACAAGAAGTAGCAGTTGGGTTTGCTGGTTTTGGAACTGCTCCTGTAAAGATATCTTTAAACTGTACCATCCCCGCATTTGTAAACATTAGCGTTGGATCATCTGGCACTAGTGGCATTGATGAAACAACATCATGCCCTTTGCTTCTAAAAAATTCTAAATACTCTTTTCTAATATCCATTTTATGTTTTCCGTCTATTTAATTTTACGCATGATTTTATCTAAAAAGAGATTTAGGCTAGATTAGGGTACAAAATTAGGGTATAAAACAAAAATTAAGTTATCTTTTGATAAACTCAATAAGTTTAATTTATATTTAAAAACGAAAAACAAATTAATAATAAGGAAATAAAATGGGTAAATATGTTGAATTAACTCCTGCAAATTTTGAAGAAGTTACAAAAAGTGGTGTTTCTCTAGTTGATTTCTGGGCTCCATGGTGTGGACCTTGTAGAATGATTGCTCCAGTAATCGAAGAATTAGCTGAAGAGTTTGAAGGTAAAGCAAACATCTGTAAAGTAAACACAGATGAAGAGCAAGATTTAGC
>Ga0209379_10002660_pt1 | contig 10741 bp, 10 predicted proteins | sample tdDd001_FD_187124 | JGI IMG/M metagenome (GOLD analysis project Ga0209379, IMG submission 187124) | Marine sediment microbial communities from the Atlantic coast under amendment with organic carbon and nitrate - tdDd00.1 (SPAdes)... | ecosystem: Environmental > Aquatic > Marine > Coastal >...
ACGTTACTGCCCAAATTAGTAGAAATACCACCCACTAAAATAGTTGGATCATAATCTGAAGCATTTAAGATATTCGAGATCATAGAGGTAGTAGAAGTTTTTCCATGAGCACCGGCTACTGCAATACTGGTTTGATACTCTGGCATCAACAGGCCAATCATTTCTGCTCTACTTACAGTTTGTATTTCCAGTTCTTTAGCTTTTATTAGCTCGATATTATCATCTGGTACTGCTGATGTATATACCACTAAATCTGCACCAACTACATTATCCGCAAGATGTCCAATGGTTACTTTGATACCTTGTTTTTCAAGGTGTTTTGTCATAGCTGAGTGATCACGATCTGAACCGGTTACGATGTATGATCTGTTTAGTAAGATTTCTGCAATACCACTCATCATTATGCCTCCGATTCCAACGAAATGGATGTGACGCATATTTGATAAATCAATCATTTTAATTCTCCTTACATTTCTTGATAAACAAGAATTTATATTTAACTACAAAATTATATCACAGAATCGCCTGTGAGAAAACTATAAATATGAATAAAGATACTTAAGGGAGTTTCTTACAATCAGTGGATTAGAGGGAAGTAAAGTCCTTTATAATAATGTAATTAGTATTAATGGAGATATTTTGTAGTTTTTCTGAAATGACATGGTTCATATGACTTAAATACGGTGACATATTAATAATAAATAAAACCGAGTTTTGAAACAAAAGAGGTACTTAATTAATGGTATTTTTATATCCTCAGTACTCATAGTAATAATGTGATTAGTATTTCTTATGACTGAAATTGATGCTTCCGTTGAAATAGCTTGCATTTTACAATAAAAACGAATAAAATTATGTTATAGTAAAAAAACATTCGTATAGGAGAAAAAATTGTGAATAAATACAAAAGAAATGAGCGGATAGCTGCTATTACTCAAATCCTAGTTAATACACCCAATAAAGTATTTACACTAACATGTTTTACGGAGCTGTTTGCAGCTTCTAAATCAACGATTAGTGAAGACCTTGTTATAGTAAAAGACATATTTGAAAAACAAAAATTAGGTAAGATTGAAACCATAACAGGGGCAGCTGGTGGTGTTAAATACATTCCAATCATCTCACTTGAAAAGAAAGCTGAGATTATTGAGAACTTAAGAATGGAATTATCAAAAGATTCGAGACGTATTCCCGGTGGCTTTATTTATTTAGCCGATATACTATACAATCCAAATTATGTACAACAGTTAGGGGCAATCTTTGCAGAGGAATTTATTGATGCTTCTATTGATTATGTTGTAACAGTAGAAACCAAAGGTATTCCTCTTGCACTTAAAACAGCTTTTATGTTAAATGTGCCTTTAGTTGTATTTAGAAATACTTTTAAAGCAGATGATGGACCAACACTTAGTATTCACTATGCTTCTGGTTCTGATGGCAGGTTAAAAACGATGTATGCGCCGAAGAACTCTATGGGTAAAGGATCTAATGTTTTGATCATTGATGACTTTATGAGAGCTGGTGGTACCATTCAAGGGATACAGTCGCTTGTTAAAGAACTGGAATCTCATGTAGTTGGTATTGGTGTATTGTTTGAAGAAGTGATGGAAGAAGAAAAACTTGTAGAGAATTATTTCAGTATCTTTACCATAGACCCAAGTAAATCGAAGGAACATGTAACGATCCAATCGCATATTTTATAAAAAAATAACAATTTTATGAATATTCTTTCAATTTAAAAAAGGTTTTCCTGTCTCGATGTAGAATAGAGTATAAGGGGCTTTATAAAAAACGTCAGAGAAGCAGGAGGAATCGATGAATATTACAGACGTTAGAATCAGAAAATTAAAAGACGATGGAAAGATGAAAGCAGTAGTTTCAGTAACCTTCGACGAGGCATTTGTAGTACACGATATTAAGATTATTGAGGGACAAAATGGCTTGTTTGTTGCCATGCCAAGTCGTAAAGTAGGAGAAGCAGATTATAGAGATATTGCTCACCCTATTAATTCTTCTATGCGTTCAGAAATTCAAAGCACAATTTTTGAGGCATATGAGAGAGCTAAAACTGAACAAGATGATAATGTTGAAGAAACTTTTCTTGCTAGCACATCAGTATAATAAAAATATTTCCTAAGTTTTCTTAGGGAATTTTTTTTCTTAAAATAGTGAAGGAGTGTTCCTTTATAACTGAAAAAATGTTATAATGCTTTCGGTCTTAGTTGTTAAAAAGACTAGCTTTGTGACTTAATACAGTATAAAAAATGAATGCTTGTAAAGATATAACAAGGAGGCCAAATGTTAAATGCAATCGTACACATAGATCCAGATAATTCAAAAATGAAATCTAAAAAGACCAAAGAAGAGCAAGTTATTTTTGGTAAAACGATCAAAGAGATTATCACAGAAACATTAAAAGCAGAAGAGCAACTGATTGAAAAACAAGATATTAAAGAAGGATTAGATCAGGTTATATTCTTTATGGCACATGCGCCATTAATAGACTTAACGTGGATTCATAATAATCTTTTACAATATCCAGATGATATTATCTTCTTTAAAGACAACAAAGAACGCCCAGTGGCGTTTTATATACCGAGTAAAGTGATTGATAAAAAATTGGATGTCATTTTAGAAGATTGGGTAAACTTTGCAGATTTAACGGAAAGACTTCAAGAAACCTATCGTGTGGAATGCATGAAAGGTAAAGCTGTTGTTGAATCAAAGAACGATCTTCAATATGTGATGAAACGTCTTCAAAAGCGTATTAACATGAATCTTATAGAAGAGGGCGCAACCATTATAGATATGGGCGCTACCTATGTGGATTTTGATGTTCAAGTGGGTATGGATACAATAATTTATCCAAATACATTTTTAACTGGTCAAACAGTGATTGGTGAAGAGTGTTCAATAGGTCCAGATGCTAGAATCACAGATTCTACTATCGGTAATAACACAACGGTTAAAGACAGTACGATATTGGAATCGTCTGTTGATAATCATACTTCAGTTGGACCTTATGCTTATATCAGACCTAACTCTAAAGTTGGATCACATGTTAAAGTAGGCGATTTTGTTGAAGTTAAAAATGCTGTAATTGGTGATGGTACGAAGATTTCTCACTTAGCTTATGTAGGTGATGCTGATCTTGGTAAGAATATTAATGTCAGTTGTGGTGTTATTTTCACTAATTATAATGGTAGAGATAAAAATAGATCAGAAATACAAGACAACGCATTTATCGGGTGTAATTCAAATATTGTCGCTCCGGTTCGTGTAGAGGAACTGTCTTACATTGCTGCTGGTACTACAGTTACTGAAAACGTACCTTCTGGCGCACTTGCTATTGGTAGATCCAAGCAGGAGAACAAACCTGGTTGGGTTGAAAAAACCAAATTGATCCAAAAAAAATAGTTAAATAATAAGCGACTAGTTTGGGGAAAGACCAGTCGCTTATATTTAATATATTATGACTTTAATCAAGGTCATACAGTCAATCTATTAGGAGGAAATCATGCATTCTAAAGGTAAAAAGATCAAAATTTTTGCTGGTAATTCAAACAAAGACTTAGCTACAAAAATTTGTGGTGAGTTGGGTATTCCAATGGGGGATGTGGAAGTTAAGACATTCAGTGATGGTGAAATTGCAGTAAACCTATCAGAAACAGTTAGAGGGGTAGACGTATATATCATTCAATCAACTAGTCCACCTGCTGTAAATACTTACCTTATGGAACTTTTAATCATGATTGATGCTCTTAAACGTGCATCAGCGGGTAGAATAACTGCAGTTATTCCATACTATGGTTATGCAAGACAAGACAGAAAAGCAAAAGCAAGAGATCCAATCTCAGCGAAACTAGTTGCTGATATTTTAACTGCTGCTGGTGCTGATCGTGTGTTATCTATGGATTTACATGCGTCACAGATTCAAGGATATTTCAATATTCCAGTAGATCACTTATTGGGTACTCCAATCTTAGCAGATCACTTTATACAAAAGAACATTGAAGATCTAGTAGTTGTATCACCTGACTTAGGTTCGGTTACAAGAGCTAGAAAATTTGCTGATCGTTTGAATACGGAGATTGCAATCATTGATAAGAGAAGACCAGAAGCCAATGCTGTAGAAGTAATGAACATTATTGGTAAGGTTAAAGGTAAAAACGTTATCTTAATCGATGATATGATTGATACAGCAGGTACAATCACTCAAGGTGCACAAGCACTTATTGATAGTGGTGCTAAATCAGTTATAGCTTGTTGTACACATGCCGTTCTTTCTGGTCCTGCGCTTCAGAGATTAGATGAGTCGGTTATTAGTGAATTGGTTGTATTAGATACAATCGAATTAACTGAAGAAGCGAAAGCATTAGAAATGATTACTCAATTATCTGTTGCTGAGATATTTGCAGAATCTATTAGAAGAATCTTTAACAATGATTCTGTAAGTAAGTTATTTGATTAAATTGAATTGCCCCTTTTTATAAAGGGGTATTTTTTTTGGAAAAAAAGCTTAAACCTTTAAAAACCTTAGAATCCACAAATTAACAACTGCTGTTATGTCGATAAAAGTCTACAATTACTGTATAGATGAGTGAATTGAACGGTTACAAAGATATTCATAGTGTGAAGTTTTTGGCTGGTTTAATCAAGATTACTAAAATGTAACACAAATGTAACATTGTCGAGAAATGTCGCATTTACATAAATGGATTATTTAGGAAAAAGCTGTTTTGATAGTTGGATACCCTTTAAATGGCATAAATAACCACTATAGTTACATAACTTACCAATATGTGCGTGATAGGTGTACATAAATAGACAGATACAGTTGACAGTTCATTTTTTCTAAATGATTTTTATGGCTAAATAGGTCACTTTTTCTCATAAATTGGTAATTTGATGCAGTTGAAAAATTTTAAAACCTAATATACACTGAAATTAATAGGTTGAAAGAGAGTGTGATATGATTAAAGTATTGATATTGGAGGATGACAAAATTACTTTGAATCATTATAAAGAGATTGTTGAGAATGCACTATGTGATTGTGAGGTCTTTACAGCATCAACTGGTAAGAGAGCCATGTCTATTGTAGCAAAACATCATATTGATTTGATGTTATTGGATATGGAGCTAGATGATGAGAAAAAAGTATTAGGTCTTGATTATGCGAATATGATTTCGTGTGAGCAACCGCAGGTCGAATTTATAGTGATTTCAGGGTACAGTAACTATTTAAGAGATGCAGGCGATGTAGAACCGTACTATTATTTTATGAAACCCGTTAATGAAATGTTTTTAACAAGAAAGTTAATGGAGTGGGAGATCTTAAAAGAAAAAATGCCACAAGGAAACACCAAAAGTATTAAGTTACAGACTGAAGTGGGGATGGCCATAGTGCCGATCAACAGAATTTGTTACATAGAAAAGATGAACAGAAAAGTTAAAATCATGACCTCTACAAAAGAATACCTTTGTAGAGATTCGCTTAGAAATATGTTGACGCAACTGGACAATCAGTTTTATCATTCACACCAATCATTTGTGGTGAACTTAAAGCAGATCGAAAGTGTTGAAGCAAAAGAGGATCGGACATGGGGGATTCACTTCAAAGAAGTAGAGGATGAGGCGTTACTAAGTAGGTATAAAGCAAAGGAATTTTTTGAACTACTTGAGAGTAAAGCGACTTCATGATACTATTAATTTAACTTGATATTTAGGCATACATTTATTTTAGTAAGACAAAAATATATAAAAAGATCGAGGGGTGATTTAATGAAAATTAGGTCACTTTATCTTTTGTAACAATAAGTAAGGCATAGTGAAGGAGACTCATGGAAATAAAATTTGTTATTCATCCAGTTATATATTTCATAATGTTATTGATCGAAGTTATTGGAATGAATTTAGCTGCAGAAATTTTCACAGGACATACAGCTAATAAAAAAAGATTTTTAATCGGTACATTATCAATAGTGATAATTGTTTTTCTAATGGATATGTTTCTATTTGATTTCCATAAGAGTGCTCAAAGAAGTCTGATCATTTTGTGTGTGTTGTTTGTTCATTTTAAATATATCAATCAAGTATCCTTTTTTAAATGTTTTGTACAAATAGTGGTGTTATTTTGTGTAATGATAATGGTTGATGCTTCTGTAATGTTGTTTGCAAAACTGACATTTGTCGAATCCTTGACTTGGTTATTTGATAATTATATCTTTATGTATGCACTGTATCTATGTATATTCTATTTGGTAATTATATTTGGAGGCACCTTTAATATAAGAATCATAAAGATAAATAAGCTTAAGTACTAATCTCCTTCTATGGAGATTTTTTTGCATAAAAAAACAACTGCTTAGCAGTTGTGATTATTATGAAGCTAATTTTCTTTTTTTGTAAACTGTAATGATAGTTGCTATCACCATAACACCTAGTAAAGCACCAGCAGAGTCAATCATAACATCCTTCACTTGTGGTCCACGACCTGGAACAAACATTTGATGCGTTTCATCGATGATTGCCATAAGTACTGTTGCAAAGAAACTGTATGTGAATAATTTAGTACCTAATACTTTAAATGAAAAAGCAAAAGTAAATGCTGCACCAATTGATCCAAATAATACGAAGTGTGCCATTTTACGTAGAAAGTGAGTGGTTACATTTTCAAATCCAAATGCATTGAATATATCAAAGATACTATCACTTTGCAATATAGAAATACTTGCAGGTTGTGCCGAAAAGAAAAATGCTGCTCCAATACCTACTAATACAAATAATGCTGCGAAGAGTTTCCCTCGTTGGGATTCTTTTTTTATTTTACCGGTTAAGACCGCTTGATTCATAATTTCCATGAGTTCCTCCTAATATATAGTAAGAACCGAAAGGATGAAAATAAAAAAGATGACTTTTATAGTCACCGAATTGTTTTCATACGTTTCGGCAACTTGGCAATCGTAGGTGTGACCCCTTAGACCCATAGTTTTGCGTCCCAAAATTTCTCCTGGTTTGCTATTATCGTTGTACCTTATTTAATTTATACACAGTATACTAGGTTTTCAAACAAAAAACAACAAAACGGCATAAATGACCACTATTAGGCATGGTTAACCAATTTGTTGCTTTGATTCAATATTTATCGAATTAAAGCAGCAAATTTTGGGGTTAAGACTACCTTGATATCATTAGATTTTTAATAGAAAGAAATCATAAATCAGTATTTTCTCCACCTTATTAATGCTTCATTTGAGTTGATGTAATGGCTTTAAAAGAATAGCAAGTTACCTAAATGGACCGCAATATGTCTAAATACAACCAATATATGTCTAAATACGACAAATATGTTAGTGAAATGGTATGATGTGGTATCTTTCGAAATAATAGTATATTTGAAAGAAGGAATAAGATGAATACAGCAGATTTAGAGGTTTGTAATTTTAGTGTAAATATTTGGGCACTATTTTTCATTGTTTGTGTTCTAATGATGATTTTACCTAATATGATGGAGAAAAAAAATATTTGCGGCATCAAATATGGTCGTTTTTTAAGCCGTGAATACAGAACGATATTTGGATTTAAAGTGAATTTTCTATTAAGCATAATGGCTGTAATACAGTGTTTGTATTCTATTAGTTTGTTTATATATCAAGAGTTAAATGATTGGATGAATGTTGTGTTATGGGTTAATATAATCATTCTGTTATATTATTTCGTCTTCTTTATTATTATAAAAAATCCTAGAGTGAAAAGAGAAATCTATAAGACTCATTTTTTAGGACTATACTTTGAAAGTGAAGAAATTCCAGTACTAAACTCTGATCTTGTAACAAATATGTGTAATGGAAGCTGCTCGGACAAAATATTAGCAAATGAGATTATTGAGTTTTTTGATGTCGTATCACCAAAAACTGTAAGAGCTTTTGAAGAAAGTTTTGGACCAACTGCACGTCTTTATAGTCGAACAAAAAACATCAAACGTTATTACAATAAACACATTAAGAATAATCCTTATGATTATTCTACCACCAGTGGATTAAACCCAATATCTTATGAATTCTTTTTAATGTTTCAAAACAGTAACCAACAAACGACATGGGCATTGGAGATTCTTGGTTTATTTAATAATGATTATACAAAGGGTTATAGCGATCAAAGGATAGATAACCTGATTAGACTGATGGCTCATATCAATAAATATGGTAATGATAGTATTTTATGTTCCAATGAATTTTTGAGTCAGTTAACAGTTTATCTCATTGAGGCGATTAAAGGAGAACCACATTTTGATATGATCTCCTATAGAGAAGTTAAAGAAATCTTTCTTTTAAAAGAAGTTTTCTGTTATATCATTACCAGTTTATCTGAAAAAGAAGATAAAACGTTCTATGAAAGCGCAGTATCTTTGAATGACCAGCTCCATACATGTAAAGGTTATATCGGACACTTTGATTATAAAAAGTATATTGGAGATATCATGAAGGTGATCTATAAAGAAAATAATAAGACGACTAAACAGTTTAGTGAGAAAGTATTGGAAGATTATAAAACACTATATACGACTCAATTGATGGAAATATCATATTAAGAGGATGAAATGTTTAAGATTTTAATATTAGAAAATGAATTAATCACATTAGAGTGTTATAAAAAAATAGTTGAGGAAGCTTTTGCTGGTAGCCAGGTATACACTGCAACTACAGAAAAAGAAGCGCTAATGATAGCTGATGAAAATGACCTTGATTTAATGCTTTTAGATATTGAACTGAATGATAAAATGTCTGGTTTAGAAGTTGCTGAACAGATCAAAAATATGAGGCATAAGATAGATTTTATTGTAATCACAGCTGACAGTAAATATTTAAAAGAGTCTTCTAGAATCAATCCCTACTATTATTTTATGAAGCCGATAGATGAAGTGTTCTTATTTAGAAAACTGCACGAATGGGAAATCTTAAAGGAAAAGGTTAAGGAGTTGGATTTTTCATCTCTAACACTAAGACTGGAAGACGAAACCATTGTTGTACCTTTAAAACATATTTACTATTTTGAGAAACAAAATAGAGACGTAAGAATCAGAACCTTTGCCAAGTCTTACTTGGTTAAAGGTTCTATTAAAGAGACCATGTCACAACTGGATTATCGGTTTCGTATCAGTCATCAATCTTATATCATCAATTCAACAAAGATAAGTGATATAGTTTCTGCTGAAAATAGAAATAGAATAGTTCGTTTTCGAGATATATCTGATGAAGTCCCGTTAAGTCGTTACAAAGCAAAAGAATTTCTTAAAAATCTGATGGAACATGAAGAGCTTTAAAAGAAACAAGTAAAGCCGATTAAATGATCAAATAAGATATGTGAATTCTGAATCTGTAATGGTTAATAAGAAATGTAATGTGTCTAAATATGCATCTATATGGCTAATTACGACAATCACGTTAAATAAGAGTCGTTTAATGGTTATGCTTGTCTTGCGTATTTGTGGAGGAGATTTTATGGAAATACTAATTGTTTCGTCAAAAGAGAATGCTGATAAGATAATAAATGATGCCTTATCTAATCTTAACTTTGAGGTTGAAGTTGAAAATCTAAATGATGAGAATGAAAAAGATTTTAAATTTGAGAAAAACTATAGTTTAGTTTTTATTAATGATGAGGATTTTTCTGATTACTCATATCATTTTAAAGCATTTGTTTTCAGTCATTTATTGAAAACTAAAACACCGACAATGGTTTTCTTAGATGATAAGAAAAGGGTTGATGTTTTCTGTGGTTTAAATTTGATGGATTATTTCTTTACTCCTGTAGATTGGCAAAGAGTTGGTTTGAGAATCAAAATAGTTGAACAAAATAAGACGAATAGTATTATAAAATTAGCAGAAGATTCTGTACCTAATAAATACGTGATTAAAACTAAAGGTGAAGTGCTTCTGCTGGATTATGATCAGATTAGATTCTTTGAAAAAGAAGGAAAAAAACTGTATGTTCACTTAGTAGATCAAACAGTTACAGTTAATGAGAGTGTTAAAGCTCTAATGACAAAGATACCTAAGTCTTTTGTGAGAGTTCATAATTCTTATGTCGTCAATACAAAATACATTTCAAAAATAGTTGAAGTAGGTAATAGATCATACCAAATAAAATTTGATAACTTCGAGAGAGTTGCTTATATGAGTAGGTATAGATCAGATGCTTTATTAAAGGACTTTTATAAGTTGGACAATAAAGAAACTGCTAAAGTTGCAAACATATAAGACTAAGTTAAAGTTATAAAATAGAATGTAATATAAATAAATTCATTTGATAAACACTATCATTTCTTTTGGTAGTGTTTTTGTTTAAAGGAATAACCGGAAGTAATATACTTACAAATGTGTATTTTCAAGCGCTTGATATAAGCCATTTCCTAGAATTTAGATAAAAAAGAACTTTGGCTAAAGAAGCTCTTAATGTGTCTAAATCTGCCATACTTATTTTTAAAATAATGTGAGTAATTATAATTAGTAGTGAACCTAATCTAGGTCACTACTTTTTTTATAGATTAATACTGAAATAAATTGTGAAATGAAGTTATTCCAAGAACTGTATAGTTTTTATATTAAATTATATGTAACATTTTGGATTATGAAAATCAAATAAGAAGTTAACTAATACACTTATTTATAACTATATATGCTTATGGCTAAATATGCACCTATATGGCTAATTAAGCAATGTTGTAGTTTTAAATTGGTG
>Ga0209379_10002661_pt1 | contig 10740 bp, 6 predicted proteins | sample tdDd001_FD_187124 | JGI IMG/M metagenome (GOLD analysis project Ga0209379, IMG submission 187124) | Marine sediment microbial communities from the Atlantic coast under amendment with organic carbon and nitrate - tdDd00.1 (SPAdes)... | ecosystem: Environmental > Aquatic > Marine > Coastal >...
ATATGAAAAATAATATATTTTTAATGTTAGTACTACTGTTGTTTGTTGGCAGTGCTTGTGATACTAATTACAGGGGCAATCCCAACGAACCAGAAGTAGCACCGACTTATTCAATCTTTAACGCTGCTGTTAGAGAAATGATAGACGATACTCACGACGAATGGTTCCTAGGAAGATTTACGAATGGAACAATGCAATATTGGGCACAAACAGAATATACTGAGGAAGATAGATATCAATATCGCGAATCAATGCGTGAAACCTTTGGAGATTTCTATTATAATCTTGAAAACCTAAGACAAGTAATTTTATTAAACGAAGATCCAGCAACAGCAAATGAAATGTCTGCTTATGGAGCTAATGTAAATCAAATTGCTACAGCAAGAATTATGATGGCTTGGGCCTTTAATCTAATGGCTGATACTTGGGGAGATGTACCGTATTGGTCGTATTCAACTGTAAACGAAAGTTTTCAGGCATTAATGATTAATGATGATGTTTTGAAACCAACTTATGCAGCTCAATCAGATATCTATCCTGATTTATTAAAGCAATTAGAAGAAGCTGCTGATATGATTGACGAGAGTGCTGATGCATGGTCTTTAGGTGATCCTATTTATAACGGGGATGCAGCACTTTGGAAAAAGTTCGCTAACTCTCTTCGTTTAAGAATTGCAGTAAAAATTGAAGCAGTATATCCTGGTGCTACAGCTCATATTACAGATGCTATTGCTGATGGTGTTTTCACATCTAATGCAGAAAATGCATCTCTTATATATGAAAATAATGAAACTAATGGTTCATCATTTCAAGTTGCTTTTAAAACAAGGAGAGATTTTGCTGTTTCAAATAGCTTCATGAATTTATTAGATGGAACTAGTGGTGGATTTGGTGCAGATCCTAGAATATTTAAGTATGCAGAGCCTAATCAATTTGGCGATTATGTAGGTGTTCCTAATGGAGTTATTAATGCTACAGCTGTTGCATTTAAGTGGGAATCTCTTCCAGCTATTTCTATAACTGGATGGGATCCGAATGGTAATGATGGTAAAGGTGTTCATTCATTTTCAAATGCCTCTCAAGCATTAATGAGTTATGCAGAGGTTGAGTTCTTAAAGTCTGAAGTTAATGGCTGGAGTCAGACGGAATATGAGGCTGGTGTAACTGCTTCTATGGAAGAGTGGGGTGTTGATGCTGCTGACGTTACTGCTTTTGTAGGCGCTTTACCTGCAGCAAGCGAGGAGAATGTATTAACTCAGAAGTATGTTGCATTATATATGCAAGCGCATACAGCTTGGGTTGATTATCGTAGAACTGGATTCCCAACTACTTTAACTATGCCTAATGATGCATACACTATGAATGTAGTAACTGATAATTCTGGAACAATATCAACTTTTGATTATACATTTGTTCCACTTGTAGATATTAATGATATTCCGTTTAGAATGGAATATCCTAACAATGAATTTACTTTGAATGAGGTGAATTATAAAGCGGCAGTTGCATTACTATCTGATGGTAATGAAATTACTTCTAAGCTTTGGTGGGATGTAAACTAACATCTTATAAGAATAAAATATTAAGAGCTGGACCATGTGTTCAGCTCTTTTTTTATTTGCTTTCTCGAAAAAATTAAGACCTTATTAGAATGATGTTAATTGAGTAATGAATCAAAACTCTACTTCGCAATAATTGTAGAGATTTATAGTATGTAAATTTTATAAAGTTCAGATTCGATTTTGTGAAAATAGTAACAGCAACACCTGTAAATTAAGGGCCAATATTATACGCAATAAACAATTACTTATAGATTATATTAGTATTGAGTTAATTTTAAATCATTTTAAAAGTTAGAAAACAAACCCATTATTATTATTGATCGAGATAAGGTAGTTTTAATGTTTTTACTAGGGATGTAAACTGAAATTTTAATATAAATAGGAAACAAATGGTTCGTTTAGACTACTTTTCTAGCATATTTTATAGAATAACTAATTAGGAGCAAATAAGTTTGCTACAGAGTGAATGAGAAGCCTAAAATAAAATTCCTACCCGCTGCACTTATACCCGAAGAATAGGGTCTGTACCTTTTATTAAGAATGTTTTCAATAGTTAGATAACAATTCCAGTGTTTGTTAATTTTATAATTATTGCTCAAATTTAAGCTAAACCAATCTGGAGAATAAGGATTTCCATTATGATCCTTTGCATATAAGTAGGCTTTATCTTTTTCAGTATTTGCTAAATCATTAAAACTAATTTTGCCATTGTATTCTAGTTCTAATTTGGAACTCAACTTTTTCGAATGGTATTTTAGATCAAATGTGCTAAACATTGGAGGAACATGACGTACAGGTTTTCCATCCTTATATTCTCCGTAAGTTAGATTTAAATTTCCCTCCGCAGTTAATCGATTGCTTATTTTTAGAATAGAGTTGATATTTATTCCCCAAACCTGAGCATTGTCCGCATTGGTTATGGCTTGAATTTTACTTTCAACACCGTCATAAATCATTGTATTTTCTCCATTTAGACTGTAATTGCTTCGTACCATAGCTTGATCTAAATAGGAGTAAAATGCATTAATCTCAGTAAAGAATACTTTGGCAAAAGTCTTACTAATATTTACTTCAAAATTATAGATGTATTCAGGTTTTAAATCTTTATTAGGAACCACTACCGAACCTGGCTCAGAATCAAAAACTTTGCCGATATCGTCAATATTTGGGGCTCTAAATCCACTTGTAGCATTAAGTTTTAGAATCCAGTCGTTTTCAGATTGGTAAGTGATTCCGAGACCACCATTTAAAGCACCCGTTGATAAATCTAAATTACTAAAAGGAAATTCATAAAAAGTATTGTTTAATTGTGAATCAATCCAAATATGAGAATACCTTACTCCCGAATTCAGAGTCCACTGATGATTAAGTTTCCATTTTAAATTGGAATATAAGGCAAAACTTGACTGTTTTGAATTGTCAGGATATCGACTTGCTATAGCAGTTTTATTGCCATTTAGAATATCTTGAGAATATCCTTTTGAGTTCAGTTTATTTACATGCAATTCTGTTCCATAAAACAGATGAACATTATCGGTAATTATTTTTTCTGCATCTGCGTTTATAGAATATATATTCAACTTTTCAGTTCTATTTCGTTTAGTTTGCGATTGAAATTTACGGTCGTGCCTGCTTTCCTGATAGTTCTGATATGCCGCTATAATTTTAAATGAATCGTAAATAGATGTGGCTTCTGTATTATTGTAATTTAACGAATGAAATTGCAATTTCTGAGGTCCATAGTACCATACGGAATATTTTAATTCATCATTTTTGTATTGTATTAATCTGTCGTAACGCGGAATATTTGAGCTTGTGGTATATTGAAAATTATATAGGAGCTCAGAATGCTCATTAATTTTGTAGCGAAATTTCTGAACTGTATTAAACTGATCGTAACCACTTTGTTTTTGTTTTTTCGGATCAGAATTACTCACTATTTTATCGGAACCATTTTCTCTAATTACATATTCGTATTGTAAATAATCATCTGGTCCATGAGAACCCATTTTTAGATCATCAAAATCATTGTAACTAAAACTGCCGGCATAACTAAATTTTTCCTTTCCAAAATTGTAATTTACATGATTCATGATTCCCTTATTTGCGGAAGAATAAGAGCTTTTAATGGTGTAATTAATGTTGGATTTGTTGGAGGTGGAAAAACGCGGAGTAAACGTGTGAAAATCCATTACGCCACCTATGGCATCGCTTCCGTATATGATGGAACCAGGACCTAATATCACTTCTGTTGATTCTAAACTATTGTGATCGATATTGATTACATTTTGCAAATTGCCGCTACGGTATATTGCATTGTTTAATCTTACTCCGTCCAGAACCAATAGAACCCGGTTTGCAGAAAATCCTCTAATCATAGGACTCCCGCCGCCTAATTGGCTTTTTTGAATGTAAACTTGTTTTGAAACTTTTAATAGGTCAGCACTAGTCTGAGCAGTATTGTGTTTTATTGTTTCTTCATCTATTTTGAGAATCTTAAGTGGAATTTCGTTGGAATTTTGTTCCCACTTATTTGCAGAAACAATCACTTCTTTAATAGGGAAAATATTTGATGCTAATTTTACAATAAAGGAATTTTCTTTTATTTGCTTATAGCTTAGTTTTTGATTTCGGTAGGATGGGTGTTGAAAGAAGATGGCTTCACTATTTATAAAGTCGGAAATTTCAGCATGACCAGTTGTGTTTGATAAAACAGAATTCTGTGTATCAAAAATATAAACATCTTCAATGGGGTGATTCGTTTCTGAATCAATCACGGTTAACGTTTGGGCAAAACTAAGTTGACTAAGAATAGAGAGAAGAAAAAGTAGACCTAAGCGAATCATTTTGTTGTTTATTACATAATAAAGTTCAAATATATGATTAATAATTTAATTTGGATATCAAAAAAGGCATCTCATTGGATGCCTTTCTGTTTAATTTTCGATAATTTTTAATTCTTTGCAATTATTGATTTTTCTCCTTGGTCGTAAATCAAATCCTTTGGAATTTTTGCTCTTTGAATTCGATAAAGATCTTGGAGGAGTTCATTTCTAATATATCCTTTGTCTTTTATTAATTGATCGGCAGCAGCATAATCTCCACTGCCTTGAATTTCCAAAACAAGTGTAGCCAATGATTCAATGGCTTTTTTCATTTTGTAATCATTAATTTTGTACGTTCCCGTTTTTGAATTGTATTTAAACGCCTCCTGTTCTTCAAAGTAGTAGAAACGTATCATGTTGGCTACACCTTGTGCATCAGTAACTCCAAAACGAATTGATCTAAAAACATCAGCCATGTAGGTTACATAGTTTTCTATCATTTCAATTTCTTCTAATTGCCTCATTTCATGAACCTGATTCAGAAGGTACATTCTTAAAACGTCATTTTTAAGTTCGTTTATCACATTAGAGTGTTCTTTTAGAGCATCTTTAACTTTATTGTCGCTACTATTCGTCGAAATGCCTAATCCATTAGAAATTTCATAGAAAATAGTATTAAGGAAAAATGACTCGAAATTGACATTTTTACGCTGTTTTTCATCTATAATCAGTTCACTAATTGGATTTAGAATTTGATCAAATTTTGCCTGCATAACATTTTTAAAGTGAAGTTTACGGGATCCACATTTTATTTGATCATTTCCAATAGGAAGATTCAAACCGATTAGTTTGTTTCCTGCATTGCAATAACCAGAATTATACAATACGTCGTAAATTACGATATTAGCTGATTTTGGATCTGTATCAGATTTAAATTTATCAGCAACAGGTAAATTCTTTTGCAGAAAAGGAAGAAGAGATGCGTATTTTTCTGTTCTAGCAGTCCATTCATTATTTTTTAATAATATAAATGCACCATAAGAGTATTTTGTCCAAATCATGTGATCCTCTGTATTCACTATCGGACCTGCAATGAAATCTAATACATTATCCGTAAGGTTCATCCAAAGATGATCACTTTCATGAAAATTATCAACGAGTAAATCTTTTGCTCTTTGCTGTAAATAGGTTTTAAAACTTTCAGATTCGGCAAGTTGAGCCGCATTATTAAGATGTGTAGCAGCTTTATTTAGTTCTGATTGGTAGGCCACTTTATAAGGAACTACTTGCAGATTACCACTAGCTTCACGTTTTAAAGTGGTGAATGGATTGTATTTATTATCATCGTTCAGATTAAAAAATTCTTCCTGATTTAAATCTGTTGGAAAAAAGCCTATGCCTAATGGTCGGGGAGGGAAATCCTCAGTAAAAGGAGTGAATCCGTCCAATCGATCCCAGGGACCGTAATTAATCATAGCATATTCTCTCATATGAGGATCAATCATTCCATTTAAAAGCTCTTCTTTATTGCCATAAGCCTGCAACCAATAAACTTCATCAATGGCATTTGCTGCTTTAATTAAATGTGAAAATAGTTTTATCTGATTGGGAGATAGAGCACTCAGGTCGGCCGAAAGTTTTACCTTTGCGTAATTTGCCAATTTACGTTGCATTACAGAATCTGGTGTTTTATTTTCTTCAACTTTTTTGTTTGGTTGACAAGAAAATGCACAAAAAATAAAAATAATCAGCCCCAATAAATAGAAGTTATTCCGTATCATAATGGTAAGGTTTTGATGTTATCAAAAGTAAATGTCAATAAAATCGAACATGAAAAGATCGACTGGGCGAATAGGGTTTTTCATAGAGTATGAACACTGTATATCACTCTTTATAAGTTACAAAAAATACTCTCTGAAAAAAAATTGAATAGAAGGGGATTTTGAGGAAGATCTTTTCGTTTGAAATGATAGGAATAAAAAATCAACACTTGAATAACTTATAGTGTTATTACAAATGTTGATTTGATATTTAGTTAATGCTATGCTTTGTCTTTATTTTCTTTAGGATATTCTATTCTTGCATGATAAACATTGACCAAAGCGTTGGTGAATATGTCCTTTATTTCATTTATATTTTTGAATGTGATATCTGCATTAGCAAATCGATTTTCGCGAATTTGTTTGTCAATAATGTTATCGATCAATTCTCGAATGGTATCAGGAGTTTTAACTTTTAAACTTCTTGATGCAGCTTCAACACCATCAGCCATCATTAATACTGCAGTTTCTTTCGTAAATGGATCTGGTCCAGGATACTTAAATTTTTCTTCGTCGATTTCCTTTTCGGGATATTTATTTTTAAACGAAGTATAAAAATACATTACTTTTCCTGCTCCATGATGCGTTTCTATAAAGTCGATTATTTGTTGAGGCAATTTGTGTTTTTTTGCAATTTTCACTCCATATTTTACATGATCGGTGATAATTTGAGCACTTTTATCAAATTCTAAACTGTCATGTGGATTTTTGTTTGACAATTGATTTTCGATGAAATAAACTGGGTGTTTCATTTTCCCAATATCATGATATAAAGCTCCGGTTCGTACCAACAAAGGGTTTCCTCCAATTTTATTAATTGCAGCCTCTGCTAAATTGGCAACTTGCAGGCAGTGTTGAAATGTTCCAGGTGATTGCTTGGTAAGTTCACGTAATAGAGGGTGGTTTTGATTTGATAACTCAATTAAAGTAACATCTGACATGAAGCCAAATAATTTTTCAAAAATATAAATAAGAGAATACGAGAAAGTAAGTAATAATCCATTAATCGCAAACCACACAAAGTTAAACCATTCAATTTCGTTAATCTTACTAATTTGCGTTATCGCAAAAGCGAAATAAACCACACTATAAGTTAGGAATGTGATAATTCCAGTTAAAACTAGCTGTCCTCTTCTCTCCAAACGGGGAAGACTATAAATAGCCATAATACCAGCAGCCAATTGTAAAAAGACAAACTCAAATCCATTTGGAGCTAAAAATCCGGTAATAAGTACGGTTATAATAAAAACAAATAATGCTGTACGACTGTCCATTAAGGTTCGCACAACTATTGTTATTAATGCAAATGGAATGATGTAAATATTTATCTTAGGAAACTTTAAGACCAAACTAGTAATGGCAACAAACATGAGTACCAGTAGGAAAATGAACAACATTTTTTTATTGTCGTGTAAGATTGCTCGTCGAAAGTTTCTCAGGTATAAAAATAGCAATACAATACAGGAAATGATTAATAGTCCTTGTCCACCAACTATTAAATAATGATTCTGTGACGAGCCTAAAATATTTTCATAGTCTTTCTTAAGCGATTCTAGAATAATAAAGGTTTTATCGTCGATAATATCACCTTTAAGAACAATTCGAGTTGCATAATCAACCTTTCCTTGGGTAAGAGAAATATTGGAAAGCATGCTGCTTTTCACTTGATTCGACATCTCTTCATCGAAGAATAAATTGGGAATTAAATAAGAATCAAGATTTAGATCCTGAATAAATCCTTGAAATTCGGGAGTTTTAAAATCAGATTTAACCTGATTGCTTAGGTTTTGGTAGGCAGATCGAGATGAAAATACTTTATCTACAGCTATCAATTCATTAACATTATTGCGTGACTTATTTATGATTTTTGGTAATTGAAAGCCATATTTTTGTTGCTCTTCCTGAAGTTCGACAATGCCAGCTTCATAAAAACTTGAAAGATTTGTTTTTAAATAATTATAGGTTAATAATTTTTCAGCTTCTATTCTTTTATCTGAATAATTGAGTTTTTTAAAGCCTGATGATTTTTCAAAATTTTTCCATTTTTTAGCAAATCCAGATTCCAGTTTTTTAATAATTTTTGGATAAACGGATGTGTCGGTTTTGAAGAATGGATTGTATCTGGTAAGAATACTATCTCTATCCTGATTTAGTTCTTTTTCTGTTTTTAAAATTGAAAAATCGAAGGGTGCAATGAGTGTTTCATGCATCCATGGCTTGCCTTTTTGGTATTCATATTTGAAATTTCCGATATTGGGAAACAAAAGAGCAATTAAAATAACAGTAATAGTTGTTATACAAAATCGATATATGTTACTTATGTTCTGACGAATCCATCTGAAGTATTTATTCATTCTGTAGTTCGATTTAAATGTTATTGCACTGTTGAAAATCTTTGTATAAAATTAATCGAATATCTTTTGGTAAAAAATATTTATTGCTTTCTTTTATCTACGTATTATCAAAGCAATTTTATGAATCAGAATATAAAAACATAATTATATTTTTTATATTTGATTGATACGAACATTAAGCAACTTTTAAATGAATTACGGTATTTCCGAACTTAGTATTATTCCAGTCAGAAGTGAACCTACTGAAAAAAGCGAAATGGTTACTCAGGTGTTATTCGGAGAACATTTCGAACTGATAGAGGAGCGTGAAAATTGGAGTAAGGTGCTATTGGCTTTCGATAAATATGAAGGTTGGGTAGATTCTAAGATGATTACCAAAATTGATAAGGCTTTTTTTACACAACTAGAAGAAAATAGAGCTGCTGTTGCCAATGATACATTTAATTTAGTTTTTCAGGAAAAGGATTATTCGAATAAATTAATCGTACCCGGAAGCTCATTTCCATTCTGTGATCAGGAAAATAAATCATTTTTGATAGGTGATAAAAAATATTTTTATCAAGGAATGGTGAACGATAATGGATTTGATGATCAGATACGGGATTATATTATAGAAGCAGCCTTAAAATACTTTAATTCGCCTTATTTGTGGGGAGGTAGAACTCCTTATGGGATTGATTGTTCAGGATTAACTCAAATTGTTTACAAATTGAATGGAATTAGTCTTCCTCGTGATGCAAGTCAGCAGGTATTGGTGGGTGAACCATTAACATTTGTGGAAGAAGCACTTCCTGGTGATTTGGCTTTTTTCGATAACGAAGACGGGAAGATTACTCATGTAGGAATTATTTGGGATCGACACAAGATCATTCATGCTTCGGGGAAAGTAAGAATTGATAATGTAGATCATCAGGGTATTTTTAATGTAGATACCAAGCAATATACTCATAAGTTGCGCGTAATTAAAAGAATCATAAAATAGTAATTGAAATAGTTACTGCAATAAATCTCAAATTTTCATGTATACCTATCATTATCCACGACCAGCTTTAACGGTTGATTGTGCTATTTTTTGCAAAAGTAAAAATCAAACATTCGTATTGCTGATTCAGCGTGCCAACGATCCATTTAAAGAAATGTGGGCTTTCCCAGGTGGTTTTGTTGATATGGATGAAGAAATCGATACTGCAGCTTATCGGGAATTAAAAGAAGAAACGGGTTTTGAAGGTGTGCAATTGGATCAGTTTAAGACCTATGGAACTATTGATAGAGATCCGAGAGGAAGAACAGTTTCAGTGGTGTATTTAGGTATAATGGAAACAGAATCCTTACCCATTGTTAAAGGTGAAGATGATGCATTAAAAGCTCAATGGATCAACCTGAATGAATTACCAAACTTGGCTTTTGATCATGAGCAAATCATGAAAGAACTCCTATTGCATTTAGGAATTAACCAGGCAGGATTCTAAATAAGTTAATCCCTCAGGACCAAGATTAAAAACAACATCCAATATGCTTAAATTGGCTTGAAAGCCGTGTTTTTCTCCAAAAACCTGAGTGTATGGGCTTGGTTTAAAGAGCAAATCCTTTTTGTTTTTAGATGCTTTGGGATGAATTGCATCTCGATAATCATCAATGTTTTCGTTCCCAATTTCTAAATAATCATTTGTCAATTCAAGATTTGGTTCAATCTCAAGCATCGAGCAAACTTCTTTTTGAATTGCCATGTTAAATTCTAAAAGATACTCCCATTTTTGAGTGAAGAATTGCTCTAAATCATCAATATAGTATTCATAAAAAGGTGATGATTTGTAGGCGGCTTCAATTCCTTTTAAATGAAGTTTTTGCCAGTTTGTATCGTATGAAATTTTAACATCTTTAGTTAAAATCTTTTTATTAGTAGCCTTAACTACAGGTATTGATAAGGGAAGTACTCCATTAGCTCCATAAATATTGCATCTGTTTCGGTACGATTGTTTTGAATAGTTTTCCCACTGTTCAATTAGCACTTTATCGTACTGAATTAACTTGCAATAGTATTGAATCGGGGCAAAATATGATGTTGCCAGTAAAGCTTGAGTATTTTCCATTTTGGTGATATCTAGAGAGTGCGAAACTACAAAAATCATCTTAAAAGAAAAAGACACCAATTAGGTGTCTTTTCATTATTTTATTTTTG
>Ga0209379_10002662_pt1 | contig 10740 bp, 5 predicted proteins | sample tdDd001_FD_187124 | JGI IMG/M metagenome (GOLD analysis project Ga0209379, IMG submission 187124) | Marine sediment microbial communities from the Atlantic coast under amendment with organic carbon and nitrate - tdDd00.1 (SPAdes)... | ecosystem: Environmental > Aquatic > Marine > Coastal >...
TTTTCCCGTTATTCCATTGGTCTACGGGACGTAAGTAGCCCACTATTCTGGAATAGACTTCACACACATTATTTTTACCTTCAGTTTCACATTTCGGGCAATTTTTGTGTTCACCATAAATATAGCCGTGTTCCGGGCAAATACTGAATGTGGGAGACAGGGTAAAGTAGGGCAGTTTGAAGTTTTTACAAATAGTTTTTGCTAATTTCTTAACTGATTCGGGTGGCAACTGACTTTCACCTACAAAGGTATGGAATACGGTTCCGCCTGTGTATTTGGTTTGCAAATTATCTTGCAGTTCTAAGGCTTCGAATAGATCATCGGTGTAACCCACAGGCAGTTGGGTTGAGTTAGTATAATATGGAGCTGCATTTTTTGCTTTTACCTGAGCTTCATTAGCAACAATAATATCCGGGAATTCCTTTTTGTCAAGTTTAGCTAATCGATAAGTTGTCCCTTCGGCAGGTGTTGCTTCTAGGTTATAAATATGGCCTGTTTCATCCTGAAAAACTTGTAGCTTATCACGCATAAAGTTCATGATTTTTTCTGCAAAAGCATTTCCTTCTTTTGTTGTGATACTCGTACCAATAAAATTTAAAAGCAATTCGTTCATTCCCACCAAACCAATGGTCGAAAAATGATTGTCCCAATACGCGCCATTCTTTTTATGGATATTTCGTAAATAGAATTTGGAATAGGGATATAAGCCATTTTCAGTGAGCTGTTCGATGACTTTACGTTTGATTTCAAGACTTTCCTTGGCAAGTTCCATTAACTTTTCAATTCTTTGCAGAAGTTCATCTACATTCTTCGACTCGAAAGCAAGGCGTGGAAGATTTAGGGTAACGACACCCACTGAACCTGTTAAAGGATTGGCCCCAAATAAGCCGCCACCACGTGATTTCAATTCTGTTGTATCCAAACGCAGACGGCAACACATCGAACGAACATCATCAGGCGACATATCGGAATTAACGAAGTTTGAGAAGTAAGGAATACCATATTTGGCTGTCATTTCCCAGATTGGCTGACGGTATTCATTATCCCAGTCAAAATCTTTAGTAATATTATAAGTTGGAATAGGGAAAGAGAAAATGCGTCCGCAGGCATCACCCTCAGTCATTACTTCGGCAAAGGCTTTATTAAAGATATTCATTTCGTGCTGGTAGTCACCATAAGTGGTCTCTTGCAATTCACCGCCAATGATGACTGCGGTATCCTTCATGTTGTTGGGAATCTCCAGATCGAGGGTGATATTAGTAAAGGGAGTTTGAAAACCCACACGGGTTGGTACATTCATATTAAAGACAAACTCCTGAAGAGCCTGCTTGACTTCTTTGTACGACAAATTATCCTGTCGGATAAAGGGTGCCAAATAGGTGTCGAAATTTGAGAAAGCTTGTGCTCCAGCTGCTTCCCCTTGCATGGTATAAAAGAAATTGACGATCTGCCCAAGTAGGGTTCTCAGGTGTTTGGCAGGTTTACTTTCAACCTTGCCCGGTACGCCTTTAAAACCAATTCGGATGATCTCCTGCAAATCCCATCCCACACAATAGACACTCACAAAACCTAAATCGTGAATATGCAATTTACCTTGTTTGTGTGCCTGACCAATTTCAGTAGGGTAAATTTTATTCAGCCAATACTGTGAACTAATTATGGTAGAAATGTGTTGATTCATGCCCTGCAAAGAGTATGATGAGTTTGCACTCTCTTTAATACGCCAGTCGTTATTGTTCAAATAATCGTCTATGATATCGATATTCGAAAAGAGTTCTTTCACATCTCTGATGCCCTCGTGTTGTTTTCGATAGATAATATAAGCCTTGGCAGCTTTATATTGTTTTTGTTCGAACAGCTCAAACTCTACTGCATCCTGAATGTCTTCGACACTTGGGGTATCAGTCTTAAATTTTGAAACAACATTTTGAGTGATTTGTTCAGATAAAGCCCGGTTGGGAACACCAACAGCTCGTAATGCTTTAAATACGGCAAAAGCAATTTTTTCTGATTCGAATGAGACGATGCGTCCGTCTCTTTTTTGTACTGTTTTAATAGCACCATTAATTTTCATAATGACTTAATTTAAAATTAAACAATTAATGGTAGCTGGGGGTAAAATACAAGAAAGCAGTAAAGTCTTCCTAAGCTTTTTCTCCCGAAAGCTACGAATTATACACAAAAGTGACAGGTATTCCGGCTTATTGCATTTTACTAAGCCTTCCCATCCATAGTGGCGGACAGTGGCTTTTAAGCAAGTAAAACTTTTTGGCAAATTACGGCTGCGGGGACAGCTACTGATTTAAACAGTATTCCCTAATTCAATTTTGCTTTATAAAAGTAAGATGAAAATTAATATGCTAAATGAAAAAAACATTATAGTTATCAAGAAGTAATTAACAATGTGATATTTTATCCAAATTGATAGCAGGTGATAGAAAGAGCAGTTGCTTATTAAAAGTAAACGAAAAACTCCCGATCTGCCTATAGCAAATCGGGAGTCTTGTGTCCTTTAGGTATATCCTAAATCTTAATTTTGCAGATTATGTGGGTAGCTCTTATCTCTGTTTTGGAATGACAGAATTTTAGGGTTTTGTATGATGCCCTTCTTTATTTCAATTGCTTTTGAAATTGAGTCGTTTTGGTCCCAGGCTTTTGATCCGCCAATAATAATGGGTAAAAATGGGAGTAGGGCCTCTGAAATTTCCCATGAAGCAGACTGCCAATAATAACTTGGACTATGATCGACAGAATAATAGAATTTACCTTCTGATTCGAACATTGGATGTTCAAAACTCGTTGGTTTGGCACACCAAAAGCCCATCCCTTCATCGCAGCTGACATCTATAATTAGGGTGCCTTTCATTAATTTATCTGCATCTTTTTTGGGAACAAACATGATGGGATGTTCTGTATTTTGAAGAACGCCATTAACAATGATTTCGGCATCCGACAGAGCTTCAGAAAAAGGAATCGTACTGCCATCAGATTCAACTGAAATCAATTGACCCGAATCGTCATTCTTCATTTGTTTGAATGTGATAGCAGGTAGCTGATCACTTACATCAGTTGACATTCGATTTGTGTAGACGGTTATGTCTTGGATCCCCTGACCTTGCAGGGCATACACTGCACCCCGACTAACCGAACCGAAACTCAATACGACTGCTTTTCGCGTTTTACCATAGTTACCAGCAATTCCTTTAAGACTTAATGCGTGGTTGACACCTGCATAGCCGGCCATTTCGTTATTTTTATAAAAAATATGCATGTTCTTATCACCTGTACGACTCCAGGTAAACATTTCTTCCCAGGCGATAAGGGTTAATTTTCTATCAATTGAAACTTGGGTAATTTCTTTTTGTTGCACACAATGTGGCCAACCCCATACAATAGCACCTTCTCGAACTTGAGATAAATCGGCCGCCAATGGTTTAGGCATAAGGACACAATCAAAATCATTCAATATTTCTTTTCTTAGGGCAACTCGTCCTGATGTGAGTTGTGCAATAGTTTGATCATCTATGCCAAATCTTAAGCCATAGCTTTTTTCAAAAGTCATTTGTTTTCGCAATTCGGGAGGGATTCGTTCGATGTGTTCAGGATGAATTGCAACGCGTTCTTCATTTTCTTTTAGAGAGCTGCCGACGATGCCGACAGTTAAAAATTCTGACATATTGTGGTTATTGATTACAGAGATAAAAAATTTAAATCTGCTACATATGGTATATTTCCGATACCACACACTTTCTTGTATTTTAATGACGTTTATGCTCTGTGCATAGGATAGAGGCGTGTTTGAGGATTTTTAAAAGTCTGCTCTATCTGTCTTTTTGAGGTGAATTATAAATACAGAAGTCTAAAAATAAACAAATTATTATATTTTGTTTAATAAATCATCATCTAATTTTTTTATTCTAAGCAGATTATAGTGAACGGTGCGGTTTTGTTAATCTTTGCTTACGGCTTGTAAGTCGTTATAGAAACTTCATCCTATCATATAAAATAAAAATCCCGACCTGCATAAAGCAAATCGGGATTCATTATATTTCTAGAAATAAAACTTTATCTCTTCTTAGGTTGATCCTTTTGCATTTCCACATAATCAGCTGATGATCTAAAGTCACCAATTAAATACTTACAGAAATACTCACCACGTAGCCAGAATGAGTACTCGCTCATATTTCCAAATCCATGACGCTGACCTGGGTATAAGAAAAAATCGAATCGCTTATTAGCCTTAATTAAGGCATTTGCCATTCTGATACTGTTTCCTGGGTGTACATTATCATCAATATCACCAGTTACAATCATCAATTTCCCCTTTAGGTTTTTAGCCAGGCTAGGGTTGGTGTCAATCTTATATTGAAAGGTAGTATCGCCTTTTTCGCTTACCACTTCTTTCACGCCGTGGTGCGTTTCACTCCACCAGCGGTTGTAAATATTATTATCGTGGTTACCTGCGGCTGATACAGCAACTTTAAAGAAGTCTGGATAGACTAGCATGGCTGCAGTAGACATGAATCCACCGCCAGAGTGACCAAAAATACCGACCTTATTCACATCGATAAAGCTGTGTCTGTTAGCTAACTGCTCGATACCTACTTTTTTATCTTCTAAGCCATAATCTCTAAGGTTACCATAGCCGTAGTTGTGATACCATTTTGAACGAGCTGGATGTCCACCTCGGTTACCCATAGTCACAACAATGAAACCTAGCTGAGCCATACGGTCAGCTCTATCCATACGTGTAGAGAAACTTTTGTATACCGCTTCGGTTTGAGGACCTGGATAAACGTAAGTTAAAATTGGGTATTTCTTATTCGGATCGAAATCAAATGGCTTATACATCACACCATAAATATTTGTAACACCATCGCCAGCTTTCACTTTAAATGTTTCCGGGAATTGATATCCAGTTTCAAACAGACGTGATAAATCTGTTTCTTCAAGTTTCATCAATTTTGTACCTCTTGAATTATAAAGCTCAGATACGGGAGCTGAATCAACTCTTGAAGCGTTATTAACGAAATAATGAGTTTGATCGTTTAAGCTTACTTTATGATCGAAATCACCTTTATTAAGGAGTTTTAAGCCAGATCCATCAAAATTCACACGATATAAATGTGAGTAATATGGATCTTCACCCTCTTCGCGAGCATTACCTGTGAAATAAAGCACACGGTTCTTCTCGTCTACACCTTGAATTCTATCACAATGCCACGGACCTGAAGTGATTTGGGTTTTCATTTTTCCAGCCTTGTCATAAAGGTAGAAATGTGCCCAGCCATCACGCTCTGACCAATGAATCATTTCATTACCATTATTCACCAATGCGAATGAACTACGACCTTCAATATATGTGTTTAATCGCTCTTCGATAAGCACATCAACCTCACCAGTGGTGGTATTAGCAGTACAGATATCCACACGTTTCATATCACGGCTTGTACGCTTAAAGTATAGCAGATTGCTACCTTTATTAATCCATTTTGAGAATTTGACATCATCTGCCTCATTACGCTTTTTTCTTGGAGCTCTCAAAATTGAAATTGTCTGATCTTTGAAGGCATTTGCTTTAACTTTAACGGATTCTTTAGTTTCCCAATCGAAAATCTGAAGCTCGTATTGTGGTGCTTCCTTTTCACCCGCCATATGGTATTTATAGCTTTCAAGTGTTGGGCGACCTTTCGCAACCGAGTTGATTACCCAAAGTTCTTTTACTTCACGCTCGTCTTCACGGGTCAATGCAAATTTCTTAGAGTCAGAAGAGAAAGTCACATAGGCTTCTTTTCGCTTATCCTTTTCTTCCTCTTTTTCTCTATTGGTTTTACCATATGAGTTAGTGCCATAACAATAGTGTTCAACACCATCCGTAGTTAGTTGATGCTCAACAATAGTTGAATCTTTCTCATTTTTTTGAGCCTTTTTGTAGTTTTCAGCATCCATCCAATAAAGATTGTGATGCTTTGCAAAAATCACATATTCCTGATTAGGTGCTACAGATGCCCATTTTTTTTGTTCCAGTGGCTTTTTAAAATCATCAAGCAGATTAAGTTGTTTCGAAGCTAAAGTGTATTCAAAATGCCACACTTTAGCAACCATTTTCTTTTTGGCTTTTTTCTTATCACCATCCTTATCTTTCTTTTCCTCTTGCTGGTCACCATCTTCATCTTTTTCCTCTTCTTCAACCAGTTTACTCTTTACCTGAAACTGAAGAATCTTTTCGTTTTTGATGAATTTAAGCTTACTGATGTAAAGATGTTGTGCATCGAATGGATCACCGGTCAGACGACTCATATCTGAAGCCATCTTAACAACATCGAATAATTTGCTTTTTGTGTTTTTTACAGGATCTACCAAATAATAGAACTGTCCTTCTGAAGTACGGTAAGTGTACCAGAATTTTTCACTGCCTTTTAACCAATGTGGTCGAACATTGGTTGAGAAGACCATTTTTTTTAATCGGTTTGGCGAAAATTTAGCGGCCAATTCGAAGTTTGCTTTTGTCACAGGCGTCTCCTGCGCAAAGACACCAATTCCTATCAAAATGAATAGGAGTGTGAGTAGGTTTCTTTTCATGTTAGTTGATTTTTTGAGTTGTCCAATCTCTCAAAAGTGAGAGATTCTCATTTAAGGCAACTAAAATAGACAAGAGGACTACATAAAACACCATAAATGTTCAATTTTCGATAAAAAATGGAATTGGCAGGATGTAATTGAATTATTCTGATGGATTATAAAAAAAAATGGAGGAAAGAAAAAAGTGACAAGCCTTAAAAAAAAAGAATTGTCACTTAAAGATTGTTTAGGACTTAATAATGCGCTTATGTTGGATACTTATTGAATTTGTTCTCCATTCAAAAAAAGCTGATAGCTTATATCGACAGTAGCTTGTAAAGTAATTGAAACAGAGCAGTATTTTTCAAAGCTCAAAGCAGCAGCACGTATGACTTTATCTGCAGGAATATCGCCTTCCAAATAGATTTTTAGATTCATGGCTTTAAAGGGTTTGGCATCCAAAACGTCCTGAGTTTCACCATCAATTTCAACCTTATATGAATCAATAAGCTGTCGTTGCTTTTTTAAGATATGAATAATGTCGATTGCAGAACATCCACCAACACCCATCAGTAAAAGTTCCATTGGACTATTGCCTTGCACATTCTCAACTGTTGAGTTATCCATTAATAAGGCTACGCCACTTTCACCTTTGGCTTCCATTAAAAAATCATCGTTTATTCTTTCAATGTGTACTGTCATAATCAGTCGGTTTATATTTTTGTTAATAGTTGTTCTGTGCTTAAAATCTCAGCAAACTCATCTTTTAGGTTTGCTAAAGTCGTTTGATGAATAATTTCTGAAGGATATTTTTCACCATGAATCCCTATACGGTCAAAAGTTGCTGTTGCATCCTCAATTAATATAGTTTCGTAGCCATAATTACCTGCCATTCGCGTTGTAGTAGATATGCAGTGATTGGTGGTAAGGCCTACAATCACCAGGTTTGTGATTCCATTTTTGTCTAATACATCTTTGAGATTGGTTCCTATAAAAGCAGAATTCACATTCTTGATAATTACTGATTCGCCTGCAATGGGCTTAACCTGCTCACAAATTTCGAAGCCTTCATGCGATTCATGTAATCTGGATTTTGGATCTTGTGAGCTATGAATAATGTGATAGATTGGTAATTTTAAAGCTCTCCATTTTGTGAGAATTTGAGCTGCTTTCTCTTCTGCATCCTTATTGTTTCTGTTCCCGCCCCAATAGGTTTCATCATCAAAACCTTTTTGAAGATCGATTAATAATAGAGCAGGTTTGCTTTCTCTTAACTTCATTCTTGTGATTTTAAAGGTGAAAACTTCAACTATTCCTTTTTTTGAATTAATGTATTAATCAGATTATCAAGTACTGGATTGGTATTCATATTATTCCAAACCATCCTTAGAGTCGTTCTCTGCGGAATTTTATCTAATTCTATAAACTTGATTCCCATATCATAGCCTAACTTAAGCGATGTAGGGACTATAGCCACTCCAAATTTATTTTCAACAAGTCGAAAAATAGAACTCGCATTTACCGTGTAGTGAGAAATGAGCGGAGAGAAATTACTATGATCAAATATTTGCATTACTTTCTCGTGATATGATTCACTATAAGAGGAATCAAAAAGAATAAATGATTCGTCTTTAAGTTGAATTAAATCTTTAAAGTCAGATGTGTCAAGTGGATGATCTTTAGGCAGAACTAAAGAGAAGGTGTCTTCGAAAACAGATTGGATATTGATACCTCTTGGGACACGTTCCATTCTGACAAAACCCACATCAATTTCCTGATTAAGCAGGGCTTGAATCTGTTTTTCATTGTCCATTTCGTTTAAACTGAAAAGAACGTGTGGGTGTTTGCTTTTGTATTTTAGTAAGAGATCAGGAATTACTTTTTGCATGGCAGATCCCACATAGCCCAACTTTAGCTTACCATCCAAACCATCATTCAAGAGCTTAGCATGAGAAACAATGTCATCTAAACGTTTGAAGGTATTACTTAATTCTTTTTGCAAGTATAAGCCTGCTTTCGTTAGCTCAACTTTTCTGTTATGGCGTTCGAAAAGACTAATACCCAAATCTTTTTCCATTTGTTTGATTTGTCTGCTGAGGCCAGGTTGAGATATATACAGGCGTTCTGCAGCCTTTCTAAAATGTAGATCTTTGGCTAAAGCAAGAAAATATTTATAGTGTCTTAATTCGGTTTGATTACTCATAGTTATTAAATCTTAACAAAACTAGTATTGTTAGGTATCAAAACTAAGGATATCTTTGCAATAATAAAATTTATAAGAGCTGCCTTTTTTAAGTTTGTGAACTTTTAAGGACAAAAATATTTAGTTTGAATCATTAAGATGAAGAGTATGACATTTCAAGAACAAATTTTGCAAGGAATTCCATCAGAATTACCTGCAAAGAAAGCTTATCCAAAGGATGCTAACAGAGCACCTAAGAGAAAAGATATTCTATCCGTTGAAGAGAAGCAACTAGCGATTCGTAATGCTTTGCGTTATTTCCCAAAGCCTTGGCATAAAGAACTTGCTGCTGAATTTGCTCAGGAGTTATTAGACTTCGGTCGTATTTATATGTACCGATTCAAGCCTGAATATAAAATTTATGCTCGTCCAATTCAGGATTATCCTGCTAAGTCTCAACAAGCTGCAGGTATCATGATGATGATGCAAAATAACTTGGATCCAGCTGTAGCTCAACATCCAGAAGAGTTGATTACTTACGGTGGTAATGGTGCTGTTTTCCAAAACTGGGCACAATACTTGCTTACAATGGAGTATTTAGCGACTATGACTAATGAGCAAACACTACATATGTACTCAGGTCATCCAATGGGTCTTTTCCCATCATCAGTAGGTGCTCCTAGAGTAATTGTTACAAACGGTTTGGTTATTCCTAACTATTCTAAGCCTGACCATTGGGAGAAATTCAATGCTTTAGGTGTTTCTCAGTACGGACAAATGACAGCTGGTTCTTTCATGTATATTGGCCCACAAGGTATCGTACATGGAACAACAATTACAGTAATGAATGCATTCCGTAAAATCTTGAAAAAAGGAGAAACGCCTGCTGGAAAGATTTTCTTAACTGCTGGTTTAGGTGGTATGAGTGGTGCACAACCTAAGGCTGGTAATATTGCTGGTTGTATTACAATTGGTGCCGAGGTAAACCCTAAGGCTGCGACTAAACGTCATGAGCAAGGTTGGGTTGATGTATTGATCGACAATATGGACGATCTAATTGCTCGTGTAAAACAAGCTCAAGAAACTAAAGAAGTGGTTTCAATTGCCTTTATTGGTAATGTGGTTGATGTGTGGGAGCGTTTCGACAAAGAGAATATCTTTATTCACGTTGGTTCTGACCAGACTTCGCTACATATTCCATGGACAGGAGGTTACTATCCAGTTGATGTTGATTTCGATGAATCAAACCGATTGATCCGTGAGGAGCCAGAAGTATTCAAAGAAAAAGTACAAGCTTCACTTCGTCGTCAAGCAGCATCTATAAACAATCACACTGCTAAGGGAACTTATTTTTTCGATTATGGAAATGCATTCTTATTGGAGGCTTCACGTGCAGGTGCAGATATTATGGCTGACAATGGTATCGACTTCAGATATAAGTCATACGTTCAAGATATCTTAGGCCCTATGTGTTTCGATTATGGTTTCGGACCATTCCGTTGGGTTTGTGCATCGGGTAGAGCAGAAGACTTAGATATGACTGATGAGATTGCAATGCAAGTTCTTCAGGAGATCAAAGAGAATTCTCCAGAAGAGATTCAATTGCAGATGCAAGATAATATCACTTGGATTAAAGAGGCTAAGCAAAATAAAATGGTTGTGGGTTCTCAAGCTCGTATCCTATACGCAGATGCTGAAGGACGTTCTAAGATTGCTGAAGCTTTCAATAACGCGATTGCTGCAGGTAAAATTGGACCAGTTGTACTTGGTCGTGATCATCACGATGTAAGTGGAACAGATTCACCATACCGTGAGACATCAAACATTTATGATGGTTCTAAGTTTACAGCTGATATGTCTATTCACAACGTAATTGGTGATAGCTTTAGAGGTGCGACTTGGGTATCTATCCACAATGGTGGTGGTGTAGGTTGGGGTGAAGTATCTAATGGTGGTTTCGGTATGTTACTTGACGGAACACCAGAAGCTGATGCTCG
>Ga0209379_10002663_pt1 | contig 10729 bp, 7 predicted proteins | sample tdDd001_FD_187124 | JGI IMG/M metagenome (GOLD analysis project Ga0209379, IMG submission 187124) | Marine sediment microbial communities from the Atlantic coast under amendment with organic carbon and nitrate - tdDd00.1 (SPAdes)... | ecosystem: Environmental > Aquatic > Marine > Coastal >...
AGAATCAAAAGATTTAAATATGATATTATCAACAAAGATTTTGAGACAAAAAGAGAAAACTACCTAATCATATACTTTGATTTTGAGCAAAAAGAGGTTTTATTTAGAGAGATAAACCAATTTATTTATGTTTTAATTCAAAGACTTAATAAAAAACAGACTATTGAAGAGACTTTATCTATTTTATGTGATGAAAATGAAATAGAATTGTCTGAAGCAAAAGTAGTTTTAGAAGAGCCACTTAAAGAACTTCTTTTTAATAAAGCGATTCAAAAACAGTAAGTATTATAAAATACATTCTTTTATTATTATATCTTATGAAACACTATAAATAAGATATTGTAAAATTATATATATCTTTTGTATTAAAAAATCACAAATTTAATAATATATAAATAAAACAATTTAGTTTAATATTATCTAAAAATAATTTTAATTATACTTCCCTCTTGTAAGAGATTTGAGGATTAGTATAGAATGAAGAAGAAGTTTATTTTTGGGTTATTAAGTACAAGTTGTTTGATAAGTAATTTATCAGCAGATATATCAATTGAAGAAGAGGGTGAATATTCTGCTACAACTACAATTTTACTTTCAGAAGATGCTCAAGATAGAAATAATATAAATCTAGTAGATAGATTAAAAGAGGATATCTCATATAATCAAGTTACAGGGGATATTGGTGCTCCATCAATATCATTTAGAGGATTAGACTATAGAGCAACAAGTTTTAGTGAGGATTTAATTCCATTATTTAAAACAACTACACAAAACCCAACAACTTCAAATATATTCAACACTAATGATGAGATTATTTCAAATGGAGGTAAGTCTCCTTCATTATTTGGTGTAAGTTCAATAGGTGGTGATTTTGAAATAAAAACTTCAGTTCCTAAAAAGGAGTTTGATGGTGGTTTAAATACTACCTTCTCGAAAAACACTATTTTTAATAGTTTGATGTTAAATAGTAGACAAAAAGATTTTTACATAAAATCTAATTTTATTTATTATGATAGAAATAGTTTTGATTTAAGTGATGATTTTCAAGCTACAGCTTTTCAAACAACAAAAACTAGAAGTAATAGTGATAAAGAGAATAAATCAGCAAATATCAAATTAGGGTATTTTTTAGATGACAGAGATGAAATAGCTTTTAAGTATAGTAATAGTAAATCACAATATGGTAATGAGCCTCAGATCCATGGCGATAATTGGTATGACTATACAAGAGTAGAGTTTCAAGATATACAGAGTTTTTATGGATACTTTAATAGAAAAGATAAAGATTACAATTTATATTTAAGATCATATTTTGATAAGTATAAAGATCTTTGGAAAATTTATAATGACGCTACATATACAACTTTAAGAAAACAACCAGTTGTTTATGATGATGAAAGAGTTGGTTTATTATCAAAACTGGAATTAAAGAAAGAGAAAAGTATTTTAGGTTTTGTAGTAAATTATGAAGAGAATAAACACATAACAAAAAGAGTTGAGTGGGCACCTTCTACTCCTACATATAAGTATCAAAAAATATTAACGAGTTTATTATATAAGCAGAATTTTGAAAAACTTACTATTGATTCGGCACTTACTTATAAAAAATATAGACCATTAAAAATTGATTATGATGGACATAATTTTTCTTTTCCTGAAAGTGGTTCAAAAAATAGTTTAGTTGATGCTCAGGTTTCAATGAACTATAAAATAAGTGAAGAGAACACGGTTTTTGCATCACTTTCAAAATCATCAAAGATTCCATCTATGATGGAGATGTTTGCTTTTTCAGATTATATTGAACCAAATCCCAATTTAAAAGCGGAGAAGGCTAATAATGTTGAATTAGGATTTACACATAGCTCAACTATAGGGTTTTTAACAGCATCAATTTACAACTATGATTTAGAAGATAAAATCCAAAGAATCAATAATAAGTATATAAATATTAAAGAAGCAACTCATAGAGGTTTTGAAGTAAAATATTTAAATCAATACAGAAAAAATCTTTTTAATATCGCTTATTCTTATAGTAAAACAAAAGATGACAATAATAAGAAGTTAGATCTAATTCCAACTCATAAATTTATGATAAGTGATAAAATAGATATTTCTAGAAAACTATCAGCAATTATTGAAGCAAGCTATCAATCTAAAATGTATAAAAATAAAGAAGCAGACTTAATAAAACCATACACTTTATTTAATTTTCATACAACATATAAATTAAAAAAGAATATTAAAACAGTTTTATCTATAAAAAATATCTTTGATAAAAACTATGAACATGATTATGGTATGCCTTCACCTGGAAGAGAGTATTTTGTCTCTTTAAATTGGAAGTTTTAAAGATTTGACATTGATTTGACATAAAAAGTGAATAATTTTATTATTAGTTAATTTTGGAGATAAGTATTGAGAGTTTTATTAGTAGAAGATGATATTGAACTAGCTTCATCAATAAAGACTTTTTTTAAATTTAAAGAGTTTGATGTAGATTTATTTTATGATGGTGAAGATGCATTTAATCATTTAGAAAGCAATAAAATAGATTATGATTTATATATTATAGACGTGAATATTCCAAATATTAATGGACTTGAACTACTTAAGTTTATTAGAAAAATAAAACTAGATACTCCTATTATAATAATAACTGCCTCTTTAGAAATAGAGACACTTCAAGAAGCTTTTGATTATGGGTGTAGTGAATATATTAAAAAACCATTTAATCTAAAAGAGTTAGATATTAGAATTAAAAAAATCTTTCATCAAAAAACAAATATTATAAAGTTTAATACTCAATGGATATACGATAAAGACTCAATGGATCTAAAATATAATGATGAGCCAATTGAGCTTAGAAAAAAAGAGAAGTTATTAGTAGATATCCTTTTTAAAAATATAGGTTATATTGTTTCAAATGATAATATCACAGATTACGTATGGGAAGGTGAAGTAAGAGAGCAGTATCCAGTACGACAGATGGTAAATACTATTAGAAAAAAACTTCCAGTTGATATAATTAAAACAGAAGTTGGTGTAGGTTATAAGATTGAAACTAAACTTTAAATTAAATCAATATTTATTAATCATTTTTGTAGGAATTCTTTTTTTACTTTTATTCCTATTTATAACTCAATACTACCTTTCAAAAGTGAATATCCAAGAGAGTTTTACAAATAAAATATATAAGGACTCTTTACATATTAGAGAAGACTTTAGACTTACATTTGATAGATTACAGTATGACTTTAAAGAAAAAAGAGATGAGAATATAAATAAACTTGATATTGCTTTAGAGTATATTGATAATAACAAAGATTTTACTGCTGATGAGTTAGAAAAAGAGTTAAATAAGAATATTACATTTGGAAAGTATGAAGTTTTTATTATCAATAAAGATTACATTATTGAACAATCTTCTTATAAACCTGATATTGGATTAGATTTTAAAAACTTTAAAACTATAAAGGTTTTATTTGATTCAATTGTTAATGAAGAGATAAAAATTGATGTTTCACCTCCTAAGGTTGACTCTGCTAGTATGAATTTAAAGAGGTATTTAGTTAAGTTATCAAAAGACAAAACAAAACTTATTCAAATTGGATTTGTTTTGGATTCATATAAGATAATAAAACAAAAATATAAGTCTTTAAAATATTTAGCTAATGATATAGAGCTATCTTTAGCAACTAGATATTCAATTCAACCAATTGATTTAAAATCAGAATCCTTTCAAAAAACTAATTTAACAAAAGACTGGGAACACTCAGTATCTTTTCTAAAAAAACTATCTGAAAACATGACTCAATTTAAAGATAGAGTTGATGAAGTTATTGCAACTAATGTAAAAGAAAAAAGTCTTGTATTAAATAACGAATTATCAAAAATATTTCAAGACAACAATAAACTTTTAGTTAGTGTAGATTCTAGTAAAAAACTTTCTACTATATATTCTATTACAAATGGAGTATTTAATGATAATGATGAAACTAAACTTTTAATAAAAACTACATTTAAAAATGATGAGTTAATTAATAGTATTAATAAAAGTTTCTTCTCTTTGTTTTATGTATATTTGGTTTTACTTGGTGTTTTAATCTTAGTTTATAAATTTATGTTAAAAAATGTTTCATCAAAACTACTTAATATTATCAAGTATATCAATCATAATGATAAGTCTTATGAAGAGGGTATTATTATTGATGAGATAAGAAATTTGCAAGATGATTACAATAAACTACATGATAAGCTGAACAATGAGGTTAATAAAAATAAACTTCTTTTATCTCAAAATAAAGAGTTTATAGCAGATATGGTTCACCAAATACGAACTCCTTTAAGCGTTATTATGACAAATACGAATTTGATTGAAATGACACAAGGAAATAAACATACAAAAGAGTTCATAGATAGCATAAACTCTTCTATAAATATGTTATCAAACTCTTATGAAGATTTATCATTTGTTGTTTCAAATGACACAATTGAATATAAACCCAAAATATTATCTTTATCAAAACTTCTAAAAGATAGATGTGAGTTTTTTAGATCAATTGCACATTCAAGAAAAAGAGATATTATTGACAATATTGAATCTGAAGTTAACATCTTTATAAATGAGATTGAGTTAGAGAGATTGATTGATAATAACTTATCAAATTGTATAAAATATTCCAATCCAGACTCAACAATAAAAGTGAGTTTAAAAAAGCAGGAAGGTTCTTTAATTCTAAGCTTTTTATCTCAAGGAAGAGCCATAGAGAATAAAGATAAACTATTTGATAGATATTATAGAGAGAATGAATCTCAAAGGGGTTCAGGAATTGGATTAAATATCGTTAAAAATGTATGTGATAAATATAATATTGATATTTCAATAAACTCTTCAAATGATATAAATACTTTCACTTACGTAATCAAAATTTGACACAGATTTTACATTATTTAAAGATAATCTTTATTATTTTTTTAAGGTTATCTTTTAATGATCGGCGCACTATGGACAGGGATCTCAGGATTATCGTCACAACAACAAGCATTAGACAATGAGTCAAATAACATTGCCAATGTAAATACAATCGGATTTAAGTCATCTAGGATTTCATTTGCAGACCAAATGTATCAAGATAGAATTGGTAAAGGTTCAAAGATTTTAGATGCAGAAAAGTTATATACTCAAGGTAACCTAAAACTTACTGGTGTATCATATGATATGGCACTAAGTGGAGAAGGGTTCTTTACAGTTGCAAATACAAGGTCAACTGGTACAACAGAAAACTTCTATACAAGAGCAGGTAACTTTAGAATGGGAGATAACGGTACATTACAAGATTCAGCAGGGAACGAAGTTCAAGGTTGGATGATGACATCAATCGATCAAGATAAAGATGTAACAAGTACTAACCCAAATATCAATGTATTTACAAATGATTATACAAAATTACTTTCATCAAAAATCATTAAACATAGTAACTATGTAGAAACAATTACTGCAAAAGCAACTGATTATACTCAAACAGCAAAGGGTGATTCAGAAACTATTTTTAATGGTGCGGGGATGAAGAGTAAAGCTGCAAAAGTATCAGATATAGAAGCAGCAATTAAAGATTATGCAAAATGGCTACAGAAATTATCAGAAGAGCCAGATGGATCATCAGCAACATCAATTGCCCAAGTATCTCATGTTAACTTCCCAACAAGTAAAGCAAGTGCAGCAATATCAAAAGAGGGTGACCAAGTATATGTATTTATAGATGGTGACAAGATCTCACAAAACTTTATAGTAACAACGGCAGATCAACAATTTAAAGAAGATATGTTTGCAAATACAACAGCTGCATTTAGAACAGAGTATGGATTGGTAAATGATCCTGCTACAAACTTGCCAGCAGCACCAACAGCAGCAGAAAATGCAACATATGATTTATTAGCAAGTAGAATTGCAACATATAAAGGTTTGGCAGATAAGATATCTGAGAGACCAGGATTAGTTGCATATGTAGCAAATGAGCAAAATGCAGGTGGATTAAATGATGTATTAGAAGATTCAGATACATTTGCACCAGATACAGTAGATCCAGCACAAATGATAAAAGGTATTTTACAGATTAAATCACTAATACCAGGTGAGCAGTTTGTAATATCAGAAGTTGGAGCACAATCAGGAGGAGGGACACCAAGTCAAGGTAACTTCTTAACGCAGACTGAAGCACAAGAAGGACAAGGTCTTGGAGCACTACAATCATCTAGAGATGCTTTATCTAAATTAGTTACTGGTAAGCAAAGGGATGTTTATACACCTACTGATTTAGGATTATTAGCAGATGGATCTATTACGGAAGACTTTACTTATGGTATTACAATTTATGATAAAGAACTTAAGGCCAATATACCAATTCCAAATGATGGTGCAACACCTCCACAACCTTTAAATATTCATTTAAATGATGTTAGTTCAATTGATGATATTGTTGCTCAGATTAATGATAAAACAAAAACAACATATGATCCAAATGGTACTAGAAATACAACTGTATTAAATAATCTTGCAGATCATATAGTTGCAAAAAATGTTAATGGTAATTTAGTTCTTCAAACATTAGATGAAAATTATGATGTTGAGTTTACTGGTTCTATGAAAAAGTTTACAACAACAAATGAAACGGCAACTCCTCAAACTACTGTTAATGGTCTTGCTGGATTAGCATTAAACTCTGCAAGTTTAACAGCTGCAAATGTTGTTCAAGTTCCACTTGACAAAAATAATAACTTCTCTGGTAGAGAGGGTGCTGGTGCAGAGTTTATTGAACTAATTAATAAAGTTGATCAAACTGCAACAAAAGGTTCATTACAGTTAAGACTTGATACACTTGGAATTTCAGATTCTGCATTTGGTGAGTTCTCTGTAGATAATACAGGACTTATTATGATGAAACAAGATGGTGCAGATTTTGCAATTGGTCAAGTTGCTATTGCATTATTTAATAATAATAGAGGTTTATTACCATCAGGTGATAACTTGTTGGCAAAAACAAATGATTCTGGTGAGCCAATTTTCAATTTAAATAATGACAAAACTGCAAAAGTTGAGGCAAAAACACTTGAATTAAGTACAGCTGATTTATCTGAGAGTTTAGTAAATTTAATGGTATTCCAAAGAGCATTTGAAGCAAATGCTAAGTCGATTACTACATCAGATCAGTTATTAAATACATTAATTAACTTAAAAAGATAAAATTCTAAATAAAGTAAGATTATTCTTACTTTATTTATATTTGTAGGATAGTTTTGGAAAATTTTTTATTAATAGGTATTATTGGAATATTATTATTATATTTTTTCTCAAGTACTAATGTATATAAAACATTATATAGAAAAGTAAATGAAGAGAAAAATCTGCTTGATGAAGAAATAGAAAAACTTCATAAAATTGTTGATAGATATGAAAAACAAGCAAAAATAAGTTCTGGTACATTAAAGAATAGCCATGATAATTTACAAGTAGCAAGGGATGACCTTCAAGAATTAAGACTTGAAAATATGAACTTACGGCATCGAGTTGATGAGTTAGAACAAAGAAATGAAGAGTTGTATGCGCAAGTTAATACAATGGTTTAGGATTAGTGTTGCTTAAGAATTTAGTATATAAAATATTATTTGTCATTTTATTTTTTAATTGTACTTTATATGCTAAAAAAGAGCTAATTGAATCTCAACCTGAAATACTTTTTCAATATGATAAATTAATAAAAAGTCATGAAGACTTAGCTTTACAAGTAGAGTTTAATAAAGCTGTACTTCAATTAGAAAAACAAAATTATAATGATGCTATAGAAATTTTAAAAAGAACTTCCGCAGTTCTTCCTGTTCCATCATATTTAAATATAGGTATTGCATATTATAAATTAGATTCAATTGATAATGCAATTGTATATTTAAATAAAATTTATGAAAATGAAGCAAGTGCTACTGATAATACTTATTCATATATGTCAGCATGTTTTTATCTTTATCAAATTTCAAAAGACAATAAATATTTAGATACAATTGTTAAAGTTGCAAAAAGGTTTAAAAAACTATCAGAACATTCAAAAAGAATGCTTGCAGATACTTATATAATTTTAAAAGAGTACAGAAAATCATTAAAAGTTCTTGATAAAATGGATTTTGCAATGGATCTGAAAAAAGCATTAATTCATATAAAACTTAAAAACTATGAAAAAGCAAATATTCTTCTTCAAAAAGCTCAAGAAGAGACAGTAAATCCAAATACATTAAATCAAATTTTATGGTTTAGAGTTTTTCTTGATTTAAAATCAAATAATATTGAAAGATTAAGAGAAAATCTTGATAATATTACTGAACGAAAATCTATATTTAAAAGTAATCAAGACTTACCATTAGAAATATATTTTAATCAAAATAAGTATACTCCAAAACAGTATCTTAATTTTGTTACAAAGTTCTCTCCTGATAGAAAAATGGATTTTATCTTCTATTTTGCACCATTTATTTTTTCTGATTCTCAAGAAGTAATATATGATTCATCAAAAGGGTTTATATTTAATTCAAGAGATAATTTATCAAATTTAGAATCAATGGTTGAATATAACGCAAAGTTTTTAAAACTTGTAAAAGAAGACCCAATAGTAAGAGTAACTCAATTAAAAAAACTTTTAACTACAGATAATAAATCATATATTTATTATAATTTAGCTCTATCTTATGCACATATTAGTGATTTTAATAATGCCTTTAAGTATTTTCAAAAAGCATACAAGTTAAATCCTGGAAATAAACTATATGCTGCTATGACTTTAATCACTGCAAAGAGATTAAAAATCAAGCTAAAAGATAAAGATTATATAGATAATGTAATTAGAACAAAAGAAGGTATGTATAATTACTTTGGGAAAGAGTTATATAAACTATTTTTAAATCCAGAGTATGCTTTTGATTTAAAAACTAACAATTATAAGAATACAATTTTTTATAAGGCATTGGATTATTTAAAGAAGTTAAATGATGGTAAAGCTACAGTTGATCATCCTTTGTTATCAAAACATTTTAAAGACCCTCTAACTTATCTTATGAGGTTGGTTTATAGAAAAAAAGGTGAGAGTTCTTATTCTTATTATTCAAGACTTCAAGATACTATTCCTTTGAGTATAAATAACAACTTTTTAGAAGGACCACTTATTATTACTCAATATTATGTTGATGTTTTAAAATCACTTGGCTTATTAAAAAAGGCCGATTTAAATATAAATGGTAAAAACACTCCATCTTACTTAAGAACAAAAGCACTAAGAGATCTACACTTTAATAAACCAGATGAAAGTATTAAAACTTTAGAGTATTTACAAAAAGAGTATGGTTTAGAAGATAGATATACAATGTATATGTTAGTTGCAGCACTTTTAGATGCAGGAAGATATAATGATGCATCAGTTCAAATATCTTTAATTAAAGCGATTTTAAATGATAAAGATGCTGATTTTTTAACTGCAGTTCAATTAATTCAAGATTTAAAATTCTCAAGTGCAAAACAGTTTATTTCAGAACCTTATTTAGACTCTCTAATTGACTTTAAATTAGTTGGCTTTGATGAATATTTAGAGTCACTTTAAATTATTAGTTAAAAAAACAAAATCATACTAAAATAATTTATATTTTTTGTGCTATAATATCTAAAAATAGTAACTTTAAAAAAGGAGGCTATTATGGAACTTGGCAGAATTGCAGATATGGATAATGCAAAACTTAATAATGTTGAAAAAGTTCAAAAGGTAAGTGAAACTTCTGAAAAGAGTAAACTTATTCAGGATGATGAATATAAAAAAGCTCTAGGAGCCAAAGCTCCAATTGATACGAATGAAGTAATCTTGGATAATGTAAAATTTGGTTATAACAAAAGCTCAAGAGATTTTTTTGTTAAAGTAACAAAAGGTGAAGCAGAATATAAATATCCTACAGAGGATATGATGAAAGTAAAAGCTTACATTCTACAAGAGTTAGAAGAAACACAGAATAAAAAATAAGGTTTAGTTAATTGGCATCGGATTTATCAAATATTTTTAAAGATGAACTTTCAAATACATTAGAACAATTATTATCAAATAGTTCATCAGTTGAAACTGTAAACTCTTTATCTATTGAAAACTATGAATCTTCTCAGTTTATTGAGGGAGAGGTTAAGTTTGATTTTAAAGATATCTCATCAAAGTGGTTTTTTTATATACCAACAATAAGTGCAGCTAAGTTTGAATACTTAATGTTAGGTGGTATGGGTGATTTAAAAGAGCATATAGATGATGAAATTGCAGATGCAGTTAATGAAATTATTTCAAATATCTGTGGTAGTTTTTGTACAGCTGTAAATGCGCAAGGCTTCGCAGATGTTGAATCTATTAAATCTGAAGTGGTAGGTTCTAAAATAGTAGAAAGTGATGCTGTAAGTTCAAAAGCTAACTCTTATGAATTTATAGTTTTACTGGGTGATGAAAAACTTCCTATTATTGTATGCTTTGATGAAATAATTTTACCATTTTTATCTACAATTACAGGAGCAAGCAATAATGCTACGCCAGCAGCCCCTGAAACACCAATTGCATCTCCTAGTGTAGCACCTGATACATCTGCTTCATTTCAGGCTCCAAAAAACTTAGAATTATTGTATGATGTTAAATTAAAACTTAGTGTTAGACTTGGAACAAAAGTAGTA
>Ga0209379_10002664_pt1 | contig 10729 bp, 6 predicted proteins | sample tdDd001_FD_187124 | JGI IMG/M metagenome (GOLD analysis project Ga0209379, IMG submission 187124) | Marine sediment microbial communities from the Atlantic coast under amendment with organic carbon and nitrate - tdDd00.1 (SPAdes)... | ecosystem: Environmental > Aquatic > Marine > Coastal >...
ACATCAAAAATGAGCAAAATTCTGCTGATTTGATAGCAAAGCGATGAGCAAGATCTTGCTTATTCAAGAGAAGAAGGTTGCACGCCTAGATCGCAAAAGGTTAATAAAATGTGATCAAGACAAAATAAATGGACGATTCGCTGATAAGCAATATTTTGCCGACGTGATTTTAGGTTGAACCGCAACTAATGAGCGTCTTAACAATAAGAATAAAAAGCGCATCATTCTAAACTGCTCACTTTATCAGCGGAGGCTTATAGCCTAAACGACTACAAATAGCACAAAAATACAGCAAAACAAGCCATGTTAACGAAATGAAAAGTCATTTATTCTAATTTTGAATTTAAAAACCAGTTCGATCCACCAGTTCAGAAACAAACATTGACCGTATCAACTTATTTTCTACTTCGGGGTTGTGCCAATAGCCTCATGTTCGTTAGGGTAACTACACACCAAGGCAAACGTATTCCTTGGTGCTTTTTTGTCATTAAGGATCACTCATGTCAGCAACTGCGCAACTACAATTCGCTTTAAAACGCCCATCTGGCGTTGCTGCTGCGATCCTCCTGCTCTCTCTGAAACTGATTCAGAGCTGACAGGCTATATCTTAACTTTCTGTCAGCTTGAGAAGAAGCTGACGGGAACACCACATACTCCTCCCATTCCTTTCAGTTTCTTCCAAGCGAAACATAAGAGGAATAACAATGTTAAGCGCACGCAATATCGCCGCTTTGGGCTTCATGACTTTCGCCATGTACTTAGGCGCAGGTAACCTGATCTTCCCTCCATTTTTGGGTTACCAAGCAGGTGAAAACTTTCTGAGCGGGATGTCTGGCTTCCTCTTGACGGGTGTAGGTCTGCCTGCAATGGCACTGGTGATGGTGGCTATCGTAAACGGTTCAGACAAATTAACCGCTGCCCTACCTAAACCTTTGGCGACCAGTTTTTGGGTGATGGTATTTATTGTGATTGGCCCTGCGTTCGTAATACCACGTGCGATTACCGTGGCTTACCAATTTAGCTTTGCACCAATGTTTGGTGATGCCGCTTTGGTGCCTTTCACAATTGCTTTTTGTGTTATCACTATCTTGTTTGCGCTGTACCCGGGCAAATTGGTCGACAACCTAGGTAAGATCTTAACGCCTGCCTTGATGGCAATCTTGATCATCATGTCTGTGACTGCTTTGGTTTCTCCTGCAGGTGAGCTAACTGCCGCAACTGGACCATACGTATCTGGCGCATTTGCTGAAGGCTTGACTCAAGGCTACATGACCATGGATGCGCTAGGCTCTATCGGTTTTGGTTGGATCATCTTCCGCGCGATTCGTAGCATGGGTGTGGATTGTCCGAAAGCCACCGCAAAATACACGCTGATCGCAGCTTTGATGTACGCGCTTGCCATGGCATTTGTCTACATCTCATTGGCTTACATTGGTTCGACAAGCTCATACTTGGGTTCTGAGTTCAGTAATGGCGGCGACATTTTAACGGCATTCACCTTCAGCCACTTCGGCGCATTTGGCTCACTATTACTAGGTGCCGTGATGGTATTAGCGTGTTTGACTACTGCTATCGGCGTAACCACCGCAGGCAGTGAGTTTTACGACAACACTTTCAGCAAAGTGAACTACAAAGGCTGCGTTATCACGACCATGGTATTGGCAGGTTTGATCGCTAACGTAGGTCTAGAGCAACTATTGGCTATCACATTGCCTGCGGTTGTAGCGCTTCACCCAGTAGCGATTGCATTGATGATCATGGCACCGGTGCGCAACAAGATGTCGCAAATCATGGTGGTCGCGACCGCATTCACTGCTCTAACGTTTGGTTGTGTTGATGCGTTGCACATCCTAGGTTACATGCCAGAAGCCGCAAACCAATGGTTAGACAGAAACATGCCACTGTACCACTACTTTGCAAGCTGGATTGTTCCGACCATTGCGATGGTGATTGTGGGTGTAGTCTTTACCCGCAAGGCAAGCCAACAACAAGCCGAGTTGGTGAACCAAGCCTAGATTGGCAAGTACCTTAACAAATAAGTACCTCAACAAAAAACGGCTTCCTCAGAAGCCGTTTTTTCTATGTATAGTCAGAGCGATTTAAACCAAACTTCTGCATCTTTTGGTTGAGGGTTCGGCGCGGTAAATCTAGCTCAACCATCACATCCGTAATTCGTCCTTGATGTCGAACTAAGGAATCATGCAACACTTTACGCTCAAAATTATGTAGCTGAATCGCCAATGGAACGCCTGCTTGTGTCTCTTCGGTTGTAGAAGTTGGTCGACTGGAGAGAATTTCCATTACGGAGACGGTTTCATCCAGAGCAAAACGCATCGCTACATTCCTTAGCTCACGCACGTTACCGGGCCAAGCGTAAGCAAGAATGGCTTTTCTATCAGCTTCACTCAGTGGACGACTCTCAGGGTTACTTTTCAGAGCAAAGTGTTCGAACAAGATCAACGCATCTTCTTCTCGTTCGCGTAGCGGTGGCAAATAGATCTGCGCTACATTGAGGCGATAGTACAAATCCTGACGAAACTCATCATGATCATTGAGATCTTCTTTCGCGGCGGCGATCACTCTCAAATCAACCGAGATCTGCTGATTACCCCCAACGCGCTCAACCGTATGTTCCTGCAATGAACGCAACACTTTCACCTGCATAGACAGCGGCATACTCTCGATTTCATCAAAAAATAAGGTGCCTTTATCCGCGTATTCCAATTTACCAATGCGCTTTTTACCCGCTCCAGTAAATGCCCCAGCTTCGTGCCCAAACAGCTCACTTTCAAACAGGTTCTCGGGAATCGCGCCACAGTTGATTGGCACAAAATGATGGGTTCTACGTTGGCTTTCATTATGCAAACTGGTCGCCACCAGCTCTTTACCACAACCTGTTTCACCGTAAATGATCACATTGGTATCAATGCGCGCTAACTTGGCAACTTGTTCTCTAAGCTGTTGCATCACTCGGCTTCGCCCAATCAACACTTCTTCTAATCCGCTAACGCTAGATAGGTACTCTTGGCGATCTTGGGTAGAAGTTTGTGCGCGATAGCTTTCTACCGCTTCGGTCACTCGTTGGGATAAGCGCTCCGGTTGGAAAGGTTTCTCGATAAAATCGAACGCACCGTTTTGTAATGCGCCTACTGCCATATCAACATCACCATGTCCGGTGATCAAGATAACTGGCGTTGGAATGTGATTGGCAATCAGGCTTTCTAGTATCGACAAGCCGTCAGTGTCCGGCAGGCGAACATCACTGACAATCGCATCAAATTCTTGGCTAAGAATGGCCGCTTTGCCCTCTTCACCTAAACTGAATGCGGTCACATCAAACCCCGCCAGTTGCAGCCATTGGCTGGTAGCCTGACGAACAATGTCATCGTCTTCGATAAGTGCAATTTTAGGGATGTCGTCAAAAGCCATGAGTTACTGCCTGCTTTATGGGGTGGGAAAGAAATCGATCTTTATTAACGGTAGCAAAAACCACTGAGGAGAAAAGGAGCTAGATCTCACTTCTTGCTTACAAGTCTTTAACATCCAACCAGTTAGGCGCACTCTCTAATGACTGTCGATGAGAACGCACTAGCTGAATGGAGTCAGTATGCAGCGCAAAAGGAATGGCAAAACATGGCTTGTGGTCGCAATTGCGGCAGTGCTGATGTTGTCTTGTTATAGCGCCAGTAGAGAGGTTGCCCGTCAGTGGTTGAGTGTACAAACTCAAACCGAAGCTCAACAAAAACTGCTCGACTATATTGGTGAAGTTCGCCGTGCACTCAAACGCTTCTATCACCTGCCTTACCTCGTCACCAATAACCCTGAAACCATAGCGTTTGTGAAAGGGAACCTGACTTATTACGAGCCATTGCAAACCCAACTGACTCAGCTAGATAAAGCCGCCAATACGGAAGGTTGGCTAATCCTGTCTAACTCTGGCGAAGTATTGGTCTCGAGCTTAATCGAAGAGCGCTTTAGCCTGTCTGACCGAAAAGCCATTGTGGAACAAATTCACAATCAAGGCGGCGGTGTTTCCTTAGTAAACAAAACCAAAGGTTCGAGTCCGTTGTATTATCTTGCAGCGCCTATCTATGATGGTTTGGATATCGCAGGCATTGTGGTGGTGCAAATCAACCTTAGCTTATTAACCGAACAGACCATTACTAGCCAAGACATCATTACGTTGCAAAATCGCCAGCAACGCTTTTTCCTATCAAGCAGCTCGCTCTATAACGCAGACTGGTTTAACGAACCGAGCAACACCGTTCAGTTAGAAACGCAACGCTTATACGACAACACCAATATCAGTGTGTGGACGCTCAACCAACAACGCTACTTTGCGCACACCGTTAAATTGGATGATTTGAATTGGTACGTCAGCTACCTCACCCCTTCTAAGCCGATTCAACAAACCATAAACGTGATTGGTTGGAGCGTAGCGGCGCTGCTCTTGTTGGTTGTATTACTCGTCATCATTGGTCTACAACGTCGCCAAAAGCACATCAATCAACAACGAATTCAAGCTCTGTTGGAAGAGTCCCAACGCCGCTTGAAACAGATGATCAATAAGACCCACGTTGGTTTGCTATTGATTGATGAACAAGGGCAACTGTTCGATCTCAACCCAATGGCAAAGCGCTTGTTTTGTTTGCCAGAGAGTGTTAATCGACACACTTTTACTTGGGAGCTATTTGATGCCGGTAACCCAAACTCCACCACTCTCAAGTTACTTAAAGATCTACCTAAACATAAAGAGCTGGCAGAGATCAGCACGGTCGAAACCATTGCCAAAAGAAGTGATGGCAGCGTGTTCCCAGTTCTGTTCTCCCTGACCAGTTTCCCTTGGCATGGCGAGCAGTATTTCCTTGCGACGATCATCGATATCAGCAAGCGGAAAAAAGCCGAGCAATCACTGCAACAGGTCAACCAAGAACTGGCACAGCGGGTAGAAGAGCGAACTCAAGCGCTAAAAGAAGCGCAAAGCCAATTAATTGAATCGAGCAAAATGGCAGCCTTAGGTCGCATGTCAAGCGCGCTCACTCATGAGCTCAATCAGCCACTAACAGGCTTGCGAACCCTGCTCACAACAAACGAGCTGCTAGCGGAACGTGGCGAAACCGAGATGATGAAAGCCAACAATGTCTTAGTACAGAAACTGATTGATCGCATGGCAAGCATGACCAGTCAGCTAAAGACATTTGCTTACAACAAGCCAGAAAGACTACAAGAGATTTCCCTCACAACCGCTTTAGAAGAAACCCTACGAGTTTATCAATCTCAATTAGAGAACGTTGACGTGCGTGTACGTGTTCCTCACGATTTACCTAACATCATGGGTGAAGAACAACGACTGCTTCAAGTGCTCGGCAATCTTGTGTCAAACGCATTGGATGCAATGGACCAAACCGACAATCCGAAGCTGAGTTTGATCGTCAATCCAACAGAAAATCAAGTTGAACTGCTTGTCAGTGATAATGGCTGCGGCGTGTCGGATGAGATACTTGAATCCATGTTCGAACCATTCCAAACCTCAAAGAAAATTGGTAAAGGTTTAGGACTCGGTTTAGCGATCACGGCTAATAATATGCGTGACATGGGTGGCAGTATTTCTGTGCGCATAAACCACTCCAAAGGCCTTTCCTTTGAGCTTATTTTTATAGCTGCCTAGAAAGCAATCAATAACCACATATTTTTGCTCAAATATATTTACAAGATAATTGATAAGAGCGTCTAAATAATGAGACAATTTACATAAGTTGCATAAGCAGACAAAAACCAACGCCTGCACACCTATAACAATGCAACTGTAAATCCGGTCTATTCAATTGCTTCGGCAACAAAAATATAAAGTAACAATGGAAACGTTATGAACAAATTAGCTTTTGCAGTGGCTAGTGCACTAACCGTGCTTTCAACACAATCAATTGCGGCACCATACGTCGCAGATGCTCGCAGCCATGCGATGGGTAACACTGGTGTGGTTTCAGCAGATTACCTAACAGCCCCACTTCACAACCCTGCTCTTGGTGCGTTATACCGTGAAAACGATGATGTCGGCCTACTTCTGCCTGCATTTGGTATCAATGCGAATGACAAAGATGAAGCGCTTACCACTGTCGAAGATGCGCAAGACCTGTACGATCGCATTAAAGGCATGCCAACACCTGCAGATGAGGCAGAAATGTCTCGCTTACTAGATAAGCTCGATGATAGTGCTCCAGTAGCAATCAACGGTGGTCTAGGTCTGGCTATCGCAATCCCGACTCGCCATGTTTCAATCAACCTATTTAGTACAGGTTACGTTGAAGTGATCGCGGCTCCAGACATTGCTGATTCTGGTACGGTAGAGCAGCGCTACCTAAACTCAAACGTTGAGCTAGTGGCATTTGGCACTGCTGAATACGGCGTTTCATTTGCACGCAACTTTGAGCTAGGCGGCCAAAACATCGCGTTTGGTATCTCTCCTAAATACCAACAATTGATGACCTACTCTCAGCGCACTTCTCTAGATGATTTTGATGTCGAAGATTACGATAAGAGTGAAGTATCAAAGAGTGCCTTCAACATGGATCTAGGCATGGCGTGGCACAAAAATGCATTCCGCGCTGGTATCACTATTAAAGATCTGTTCAAACAAGACATCGATACAGAACTTGGCGGGTACACTTACGAACTCACCCCTCAAGCAACTGTAGGTCTTGGTTATGCAAGCGACTACGTTTCATTTAGCATTGATGCCGACTTAACCAAGCAAAAACGTTTCAAAGAACTAGCAGACGACACTCAATTTGTTCGAGTTGGTATTGAAGGCAACGCTTGGGGTTGGGCGCAACTACGAGCAGGTTATGAGATGGATCTAGAAGATACTTTAGAAAACTCAATTACTGCAGGTATTGGCATCAGCCCATTTGATGTCGTTAGCTTAGACATCGCAGGCTCTTATGCTGGTGAAAACCAACTAGGTGCAGCAGCAAACCTAGCATTTACTTTCTAAATGTTATCTCCAGCCTTGCATAAGCGGGGCTGGAACTCTATTTCCAACTATTTTGATTTACTCCCCCTTCCGCTTAAAAAAATACCAGTTAAGACATCTTCTCCCGTAGCTTGAGAAAAACACGATCTCAATATCAGAATCCCTCTTTGACCTACACTATTCTCAAATACAGAAAACACATATTTCAAAACAATAAAGAGTGAGAAACATGACTAAGTTTCCTGAACATTTTCTTTGGGGCGGTGCCATTGCTGCCAACCAAGTAGAAGGGTCGTACAACCTTGGGGGTAAAGGGTTATCGACATCAGACATGCTGCCAAACGGTATTTTGAGTCCGCATCAAACCCGTGAAGAGCGTACGCCGGGTATCAAAGACCTGGCAATTGACTTCTACAATCGCTACCCAGAAGACATTGCGCTGTTCAAAGAGATGGGCTTTAACTGTCTACGCCTGTCTTTGGCGTGGAGCCGCATCTTCCCGAATGGTGACGAGCTAGAACCGAACGAAGAAGGTTTGGCGTTCTACGATAAAATTTTTGATGAGCTAGCGAAGCACGATATCCAACCTTTCGTGACCTTATCTCACTACGAAATGCCTTACGCACTGGTTGAAAACTACGGCGGTTGGGGCGATCGTCGCGTGATCGAGTTCTTCGAACGTTATGCTCGCACCGTGCTTGAACGCTACAAAGACAAAGTGAAGCTGTGGTTAACGTTCAACGAAATCAATATGTCTCTGCATGCGCCATTTACTGGTGTCGGCTTGCAAGAAGACGCTAACGAACAAGAGATTTATCAAGCGATTCACCACCAGCTAGTCGCAAATGCGAAAGCGGTAAAACTGTGTCAGCAAATCGTACCAAACGGCAAGATTGGTAATATGCTGCTTGGCGCAATCAACTACCCGTACACCTGTAACCCTGATGACGTGCTTGCTGCGATGCATGAAAACAACAAGTGGTTGTTCTTCGGTGATGTACAAACTCGTGGCCAGTACCCGGGCTACATGAAGCGTTACTTCCGTGAAAACGGCATTGAAATTCAGATGGAAGCAGGCGACTTAGAAGAGATCGCATCGGCAAGTGTCGATTTCATCTCATTCAGCTACTACGCAAGTGGCTGTGCAAGTGCGGATCCGAAACAGAAAGAAGTGGATAACATCGTCGATAGCGTGCCAAACCCATATCTTGAGAAGAGCCAATGGGGTTGGTTGATCGATCCAAAAGGTCTGCGCGTTCTGCTTAATTTCCTTCACGATCGCTACCAAAAACCACTGTTCGTCGTAGAAAACGGCTTAGGTGCGCGTGATGAAATCGATGAAAACGGCGAGATTCAAGATGATTACCGCATCGCTTACTTGAACGACCACCTTGTGCAAGCACACGAAGCAATTCTTGATGGCGTTGAGCTGATGGGTTTCACCAGTTGGGGGCCAATCGATTTGGTCGCAAACTCAACCGCTGAGATGAGCAAGCGTTACGGTTACATCTACGTTGATCGCCACAACGATGGCCAAGGCACGTTAGAACGCAAACGTAAGAAGAGCTTCTTCTGGTATCAAGATGTGATTCGTACTGCTGGCGGATCTCTAAAAAGCTAGCCTTAGTAAGCAACTCATCAGAAATAACAAAGCCCTGTAAACACAGGGCTTTTCTTATTCCCGATTATCAGTCATATGACCTATTGGTTAAACACCAATTTCACCACCGTCTTCACGGCGAATAACCACCGTTGCGGCACGTGGACGAATCGACATCCCCGCAGGAGTCTCTTCCGCAGCATTATCGCTGTATGGCCAGTTACCCGGATGCTGAATGTTCACGAACAGCGATTTGTAATCTGGGCTGATGGTAAAGCCGGTCACTTCACAGCCGTTAGGACCAACAAAGAAACGCTTCAGCTCAGCTTGGTTTTCTGCACTAATCACCTCTTGCGTGCCGTTTTCATCTGTCAGTTTTGATGGCACGACAGCAAGCATTTGATCATTGGTGTAGGACGTCACTTCATCTGCACCATTATCCGTTTGAATCCAAAGGATGCCGCGAGGGTCAAACGCCAAACCGTCTGGGCTCGCAAACTGGTTAAGCTCCGTCAAGCTCGAACGGTTAGTGTCCGCATCACCGTTTGCTGGAGAACCAAACACAAAGATATCCCACGTAAAGTCTGTTGCCGCTTCGCCTTCGTCCCAGCGAATTACATGACCAAACTTGTTGTTCAGACGAGGGTTGGCTGGGTTAGTTTCCTCTGTACGCTTGGTGTTGTTCGTTAGCGTTAGATAAACCGAACCTGTGAACGGGTCAACGGTACACCACTCAGGACGATCCATAGGTGTTGCACCAACAAGGTCTGCTGCGCCTGCCGTATTTAGGATAATCTCTGCTAGCGAGTTAAAGTTGTCTGCCAGCTTACCACCAGAAACTGTCGCGCTATCTAGTGTTAGTGGTAGCCAAGTACCAGAGCTGTCTTCATTAAAGCGCGCCACATACAGAGTGCCTTCATCCATGTACTTATCACCCGTTGCCAAACGGTTCGCTGGATTAGCATCTGTTGGATCCCATGCTGCTGCAGATTCAAATTTGTATAGGTACTCAAAACGAGAATCGTGGCCAGAGTAAAAGACCACAGGCTTACCTTCTTCAAGCTTACCGAACGTACAGCCTTCGTGACGGAAACGACCTAGTGCCGTACGCTTCTTCGCACGTGAGTTTTGCGTGTAAGGGTCGATCTCAACGATGTAACCATGGCCGTTCGCTTCATTACGGTAATCGTCCAATGCACTTGCGCCAGTTGGTTCTACATTGAATCGTGTGAACTCGTCTAAACGCTCCTCAGTGTTGCCCGCCAACGTTTCCCATAAATAGCGAGTGCGTTCATCATCCACACCAATACGATCTTGCTCTTCAGTGCGAACACCTGCGTTGACGAAGTAACCCGGCCAGTTCTCTTCACACGTTAGGTACGTGCCCCAAGGCGAGAAACCATTACCACAGTTGTTCAGTGTGCCACGTGCTTGGCTGCCATCTTGAGAGAAGCGAGTCACGGCCAATTCTGTATTTGCCACAGGACCAGATAAGTCCATGACCGTCGCACCGGTGTAACGGCGGTTTAGTGGGTCAGTATCCACCAGCTTCCACATGTTGTCTTCCAGTTGAACGCGAACCACAGAGACACCATGTGCGTTAATTTCTTTACGAACTTCGTCGACGATAGTGCGCACACCGCCCACAGCGGTTGGACCGCTAGGATGCAATGCTGAAGTATCAATGTACTCGTGGTTAATACACAACAAGCCATCAGTGTCACTGTCATTTAGTGAGAAAAAGTGCATGCCATCGTGGTGCATACCAAGCGCATTGAGCTGATCAGCACTCGTATTGCTGCCATCGTCTTTCCAAGCATTACCTTGTGCATTTAGAGGTGTCCCCCAAGGCACTAATACCTGTGCCATATAACCTTGCGGAATCGAAACTGCATCCGTCAGAGAACCTGGTATCGAATCAAAATTGAGGACTGCACTTGAAACGCCAGAGCCATTCCCAGCTGAAGTACCCGTGCTAGACGAGTTGCACCCAGATAAACCAAATGCACCAAAAGCGGTCATTGCACTGATACCTAAACCACCTTTCAGGATACTGCGTCGAGAGAGGCTCGCTTCCAGTACTTCTTCAAAAGGCTTGTTATTACTCTGGTTGTAACGCTTCGCGTCGAAGGTTTCCTTACTCATGGTGTTGCTTT
>Ga0209379_10002665_pt1 | contig 10728 bp, 8 predicted proteins | sample tdDd001_FD_187124 | JGI IMG/M metagenome (GOLD analysis project Ga0209379, IMG submission 187124) | Marine sediment microbial communities from the Atlantic coast under amendment with organic carbon and nitrate - tdDd00.1 (SPAdes)... | ecosystem: Environmental > Aquatic > Marine > Coastal >...
GTTCTTTACGCGTTACTCACCCGTCCGCCACCGTACTATCACCCGAAGGTGAATTCCAGTCGACTTGCATGTGTTAAGCATTCTGTCAGCGTTCATCCTGAGCCAGGATCAAACTCTTCATTCAAATATATTTAAAGACATTTTACATGTCTATATAACACCTTAGTTGATTGATTTCAGTTAAGAAACAATCTTGTTTTAAGAGATAATATCTCTTAAAGAAATTTTGACTTATCTTCTCTATTTAATTGCTAATGTCCTTTTCCGTTCGCTTTGGTTTCCCTCGCGGACAAGAAATATAATACCACTATTCCAAAAAACCGTCAACAGTTTTTTTCCTTTTTTTATAAAAAATATCCCATTGTCTTTTTTTTTATAAACTTCTGTTAAAAAATATTAAAAAATAAGACCAGAGCTGCCGCTCTGGTCTGTTATTAAAGGTTTTTATTTTTCAAAAAACAGCTTATAAGCTCTGTATGTTTCATATATATCATATTTTGATGCCAGTTCAAATGGTGAATGCATAGATATCACTGCCGGTCCTGCATCTATAGTTCTGATTCCGTGGTGAGCCAGATACATTGCCACAGTACCTCCTCCCCCTTCATCTACTTTTCCAAGCATTGCCATCTGCCACTTTATATCATTATCATTAAAGAGACTTCTTATCTCTCCCACATACTCAGCGTCAGCATCACTTGTTCCACCCTTACCTCTTACTCCTGTATATTTAGTTACTACTATTCCATACCCGAGCATAGAAGCATTTTGTGCATCATGTACAGATTTAAATATTGGATTTATTCCTGCACTTACATCTGATGACAGAGCTCTTGAGTTCCATAAACACTTTCTCATGAGATAGTCATTGTACTTATCTCCCATCATCTTATACATTATATCCGATACAAAATACTCTATATAGAAGGATTGAAGTCCTGTAGATCCTGCTGAACCAGTTTCTTCTTTATCAGCTAGGAAACATACTGCTGTTTTTTCCGGTGTTTCTTTAAGGTCTAATATAGCTTTTAGAGATGTATAACCACATATTCTGTCATCGTGACCATATGCCCCTACTATTCCCCTGTCAAAACCTACATCTTTAGCCTTATGAGCTGGTACCAGCTGAAATTCAGCTGACATAAAGTCTTCCTCTTCCATTCCGTAAGTTTCATTTAGTTTTTCCAGCACACTGTACTTTACCTTTTCCTTTACACTCTCATCGGTTATCTCACTTGGAATACTTCCTACTATTATATTAAGTTCCTCTCCTTTAAATACCTCAGAAGACTTTCTTTCTCTCTGTACTTTTGAATCCAGGTGTGGAAGGATATCAGGTATAGTAAATACCGGATCTGTTTCATCCTCTCCTATAATTATATCTACCTTCTTCCCATTTCTCAGGATTACACTCCCGTGAAGAGCCAAAGGTGTTGATACCCACTGGTATTTTTTTATCCCTCCATAGTAATGGGTCTTCATAAGAGCCAGGTCTGTATCTTCATACAATGGATTTTGCTTCAGGTCTATTCTCGGGCAGTCGATATGAGACACCACAAAGTTTATCCCCTCTAATATATCTTTTTTACCTATTATTACCAGAACTATATTTTTCTCTCTGTTTATATAGTAGACTTTATCCCCTGCTTTTAGAGTTTCATAATTTTCTATACTCTGAAACCCATTTGCCTCTGCTACCTTTATGCTTTCTCTGACAAACTCTCTTTCAGTTTTTCCCACATTAAGAAAGTGCTTATACCCCTCTGAAAATTTGAAGATCTCCTGCTTTAATTCCTTGTCTGTACTTTTCCAGCCATTTTCTCTTTTGTATATCATCTGCTACCCCCTAATTTTTAATCTACAACTATTTTAGTTTTATTTTTACCAATAAGCAACACTAAACTTATAATTTGTTCAATTTTACAGGTAAACTAACCTGTTATTTAAACCTTAAAAAAAAGACTGTTAAGTAAACTTAACAGTCTTAAGGTTATTATTTTAATCTTTCAGTTAATTCCTTTGTAGCTTCTTCAAATCCTGGCTTCTCTAAAAGAGCAAACATATTTCTCTTGTATGCTTCTACACCTGGCTGATCAAATGGATTTACTCCTAATATATATCCACTAACTGCACAAGCTTTTTCAAAGAAGTAGTACATATATCCTAAGTGGTATGGTGTTGACTCAGGTACATTTACGATCAGATTAGGTACTCCCCCGTCTGTATGAGCTAATATAGTTCCCTCAGCTGCTTTTTTATTTACATAATCCATAGTCTTTCCGGCTAAGTAGTTAAGACCGTCAAGGTTTACTTCCTCTTCCTCTATAACCATATCAAGCTCAGGAGTCTCTATATTAATCAGTGTCTCAAACAGGTGTCTTTTTCCATCCTGAATATACTGTCCAAGAGAGTGAAGATCTGCTGTAAAGTCTGCAGATGCAGGGTATAATCCCTTGTTATCCTTACCTTCTGATTCTCCAAATAACTGCTTCCACCACTCAGCTATATAGTGAACTCTTGGCTCATAGTTAATCATAAGCTCTATATCCTTCCCCTTTCTGTGAAGGATGTTTCTTATTGCTGCATATTTATAACAGTCATTTTCTGCATACGGTGCCTTATAAGCTTCCATTGCATCTGCTGCTCCCTGCATTAATTCATCTATATTTATTCCAGCTGCAGCTATAGGTAGTAGTCCCACTGCTGTCAGTACAGAGAATCTTCCTCCTACATTATCAGGTACTACAAATGTCTCATACCCTTCCCCTGTAGAAAGCTGCTTAAGAGCTCCCTTTTCTCTGTCTGTTGTAGCATATATTCTTGATTTAGCTTCTTCCTTACCATACTTCTCTTCCAGCATCTTCTTAAAGATTCTAAAAGCTATTGCAGGCTCTGTTGTAGTTCCTGATTTTGAGATGATATTTACAGAGAAGTCTCTGTCGCCGATTACTTCCATCAGGTGCTTTACATAAGTTGCCGAGATATTTGTTCCTGCAAAGTAAACCTCAGGGGCATCTCTTTTTTCCTTTGGAAGATTGTTATGGAATGTATGTGACAAGAAGTCTATAGCTGACTTAGCTCCTAAGTAAGATCCACCTATTCCTATTACTATAAGAACTTCTGAAGTCTTCTTTATCTTTTCAGCTGCTTCCTTTATTCTTGCAAACTCATCTTTATCGTAGTTTGCAGGCAGGTCTAACCATCCAAGAAAATCACTTCCTGCTCCTGTTCCGCCTTCTAGTAACTCAGCTGCTGTCTCTACCTGATTTTTAATAAGATTTACTTCTTCTTCCTTGAAAAAATCAAGTGCTTTTGAATAATCTAATGAAAGTTTTTTCAATGCTATCACTCCTATACTATTTTTTTTCTAATTTATCTAATCTTTTTTGTAGCTCCTGAATAACCCTCTGGTTTTCTTCCATCTGGCCCTTAAGTACTTCTATACTGTCTTCCATGGTCTTTACCTTTGTCAGATAAAGTTCAGTATCAAATCCAAATTTATTCAGCTCTTTGGCAAATTCATAAACCAGGTTCTCTAATATTATAAGATCACCACTGTTTGCCTTTTCTGTATCCAGTTTATTAAGTGTCTTTGAAAGGTAGTAAGCAAATTCATATCGTGTTACTTCCTGTTTTCCCTGAAAAATATCTGAGTTCTCTCTCCAGATATCTTTTTTTATAAGATTTTCAACTGATCTGTAAGCCCAGTGCTCCTTGTTTACATCCTTGAAGCTGATTTCAGAAAATGTTACGGAAAATATTATAAAATAAACCAATAATACTTTTTTCATAAATAATCCCCACTTTATAATTAGCATCTCTAAAAATAGTATAACACAAGTTTTTTCCCTTATCAATAAAGGCTTAGGTCTATATTTATTCACCTTAAGGTTAATTTTTTAGTTTTTCAAAAAATAAAAAACCTGCCTCTAAAGACAGGTTACAATTTCTATATAATGGCTGGGCTGGCTGGATTCGAACCAGCGCATGTCGGAATCAAAATCCGGTGCCTTACCGCTTGGCGACAGCCCAACAACAGAATAGATAATATCATGCCTGGTCTTTTGTGTCAATTTTTTTTTACAAAAAAATAAGTCCGTTTAAGGACTTATCTTATTCTATCTCTGCTACTACAACTTCTTCTTCTACTGTTTCTCCATATTTTGCAATTACCACATCTGTTACTTCCTGTCTTAATTCAGGTGTAATAGGATGAGCTATATCCTTATATTCACCATTTGGCATCTTTCTCGAAGGCATTGCTACAAACATACCTTTTTGTCCGTCAATAACCTTTAAGCCATGGATTACAAAGCATTCATCAAAGGTAATATCAGCATAGGCCTTCAGTTTCAGTTCATTCTCATTTTTTACGGTTCTTAACCTTACATCAGTAATTTTCATTGTACTTAAGCACCATCCTTTTCCTTATGTTGTGTTATAAAAATTTACAAAGGTATACTTCGTAATCTTTAAAAAGACATTTTAAAGTTTCATATGTTTTCTGTGCAATATTCTTTTCAACCACTGTATAATAAGTGCTGCCACTCCCTGACATAAAGAAAGTATTCTCTGACTTCAAAGATAGTTCTTCTCTAAATTCTATAATTTCTTTATTAGTCAATAATAACCCCTGTTCTAAATGATTTGCTATATTACTTAATACATTATAAATATTGTTTTCCTTTAATCCTCTTGAGATTTTTTCTATTTCTGCCACTTTAGAATCCCTGAGTTTTGAAAAATTATTGTATGCTTCCCCTGCGCTGACTCCGAAGGGGGGCTTGATGAGAATAATGCTGCACTGAAGGTTATTTTCCAGTATTTCCAGCTTTTCTCCTATCCCTTTAGCTCTGCATACTTTATTTATAAGAAAAAATGGTATATCTGCCCCTATTCCTTTAGACAAATCCGTCATCTCTTCCAGATTCATTATATTATCATGATATGTGTTTAGTTCTCTCAAAAAAATACCACCATCTGAGCTGCCTCCCCCAAGGCCTGCTTCATGGGGAATATTTTTTATGAGATGTACCTTTATCTCTTCCCTGGAAAGGTTTGTTTTTTTATAAAAAGCATCATAAACCTTCCAGAGTATATTTCTTTCATCTGTGGGTATATCCGCTTTATTTGTTGTTATTATGAGATCTCCTGGTTTGCCAGAGTATTCTATCTCCAGGTCATCTGCCAGATCTATAGGAGCCATTATCATATCCAGAGAGTGATACCCGTTTGGGAGTTTTTCCAGTATGTTTAAGCCTATATTTATCTTTGCATTGGCTTTTACTGTCTTTTTCATCTAAAAAAGATCACCAGCTTCCCCTACTTCTATTTCGATCTCCTTTGTTTCCACTATCTTATACAGGTCTGTTGCTGCATCCTTTGTTACATTTCCTGCAGGTACCTCCAATATCTCTATTTTATAAGATCTATTGTAGTACTCCAGCTCCAGAAGATCCCCTATCTTCACTGCTGTTCCCGCCTTTGCCTGTTTACCATTCAGCTTGGCTTTCTTATTATCTATTACCTTTTTAGCCACAGGTCTTCTCTTTATTATTCTTGATACCTTTAAAAATTTATCTAATCTCATTCACTTCTCCTTGATCTATTAATTTTTATATTACCTTATTTTTTTTTTACATCAAAATTATTTCTATATAGTTTATCTCTTAATAAATGGCACAATGAATAGACTGTGCTGTATTCATATGAATTATACACACAAATAAATTCGCTGATAACTCATTCTAATTACTATAATTATTAAATTTCTTTACTTTAAGTTCTTTTTTGCCTCATTCCATAACCCATCCATTGTTTCCAGGTCTGCAGCCTCTATATCACAGTTATCCTCCACATATCTGAACCTGCTGTCAAACTTCTTATTTGTCTGATTCAGAGCTTCATTCACATCTATTCCCGCAAGTCTCGCTACATTTACCAGGGAAAATATAACATCCCCTATCTCCTCTTTGAGGTTTTCAGTATCATTATTGGAAAAAGCTTCCCTCATCTCCTCTATCTCCTCCTCCATCTTAAGAAGGGCTCCGTCCACTTCCTTCCAGTCAAATCCAACCTTAGCTGCTTTTTTCTGTAGTTTTTCTGCTCTCATTAGAGGGGGAAAGGTCGTAGGAATACCATCTAATATTGATTTTCTATGTTTATGTTCCTTCTCCTCTAGTTTTATCTTTTCCCAGTGAATAAGAACCTCTTTGCTATCCTTTACATGTGTATCTCCAAATACATGAGGGTGTCTCCTTACCAGTTTATCGGCTATTCCCTTGGCCACATCTTCTATATCAAAGTGACCCTCCTCCTCCATGATAAGAGACTGAAACACTATCTGAAGAAGAAGGTCTCCCAGTTCTCCCTTTAGAGCATCTCCACCAACTTCCATAGCTTCAAGAGTTTCATAGGTTTCTTCTAAAAGATATGGCTTTAAAGTTTCTATAGTTTGTTCCCTGTCCCAGGGGCATCCTCCTGGAGCTCTTAACGTTTTCATTATATCTAGCAGTCTCTGAAATTCCTTCATTTTGCTCTCCTTGTTGTGTATATAGTCAATAATAATTTTAATTTGATACCTTTATCTTGATATAAAGGTATCCGAAAAATCAAGACCTTCGATAATTGTCTTTTCTCATACAGTCAGAGTTTTCGTTCCTTATAAAGGCTCAAGATTGAACCTAAATAGCTCGATGAAACGGAGACAAATTTTTATTGTGATGCTCAACGACTATCTTCGGTCGATGTAAAATTAAATGTCAAAAATAAATATTCTTTAATTATATATTTTTATAATATGTGGAATATGTGGTTTATCAATTACTTTTAATTCATAGCTAAGAAGTTGGTTCTGAATTTTGGTCGGTTTCCTCATCTTTGAGACCCTTAAGGAATTCCAGTATATCACCCTTGTAGAGAATAGACTCTGTTTTAGGCATATACTTTACCTTACCTGTTGCTATAAGTTCATGAAGTTTTTCAAAGTTCACCTTTTCCCTGTTAAACTTGATATCATATCCATCTTTTCTGCTCACAAGAGTTTCCACATACAACCTTCTTGCCATAAGTTTTACTTCTAAGTAGTAGAAAAGATTTTTTACTTCATGGGGCAGTTTACCAAATCTATCCCTTACCTCTTTTCTTACTTCATCTATCTCATCCAGGCTCTCCAGAACAAGAAGTCTTTTATAAAGAGATATCTTTTCTGAAGGTTCTATATAGTAGTTTGGTATATAAGCTTCCATTCCAAGATCCATATCCAGCTCCTCTGGAAGGACCTCCTCTCCCTTTATCTTTTTTACCTCTTCACTTAAAAGCTTCAGATAAAGGTCATATCCCAGAACTTCCAAAGCTCCATGCTGTTTTTCGCCCAGGAGTTCTCCTGCACCTCTTATCCTCATATCTTCAAGTGAAAGCTGGAAACCAGCACCAAAATCTCCTATGTCCTTTAGTGATTCCTTTCTCTGTTCTCCCCGCTTTGTAAGGTTTTTATCTGCATCTAAGATCAGGTGACAGTAAGCTTTTCGGCCTCCTCTACCTACTCTTCCTCTCAGTTGGTATATCTGAGACAATCCGAGTTTTTCGAAGTTTTCAATAAGTATTGTATTGGCATTCTCTATATCTATTCCATTTTCTATTATAGTTGTAGAAAGAAGTACGTCCAATTCACCATTTTCAAAGGCTTTGATCCTTTCCTTTATATCCTTAGATGACATCTGTCCGTGGATGCAGGTTACCTTTACATAGTTTGGAAGGAATCCTTCCACTTCCTTGAGCTTTGTCTTCATACCCTTTACGGAGTTATACAGATAGAAAACCTGCCCCTCTCTGGCCATCTCTTTCATTATAGCTTCCTTGATCTTTTCTGGGTTTTTCTCTATAAAACTTGTTTTTACAGGAAGTCTGTTTGCCGGTGGGGTCTGTATTATCGATATATCTCTTATTCCCAGTAGTGCCAGATTTAGAGTTCTTGGTATTGGTGTTGCCGTAAGAGTTAGCATGTCTACATTGGTTCTCAGGTGCTTTAGCTTTTCCTTGGCTTTTACCCCAAACTTCTGCTCCTCATCTATTATTACAAGCCCCAGATTCTTAAACTCCACATCTCCAGAAAGAAGTCGGTGAGTTCCTATAAGAAGATCTACCGCTCCCTCTCTCGCACCTTTTACCACACACTTTTGCTCACTCCCTACATTTAATCTAGATAACAGCTCTATCTCTATAGGGAAGTTTTTAAATCTCTCCTTAAACCTTTCGTGGTGCTGACTGGCAAGAACCGTAGTAGGAGCCAGGAGTACCACCTGTTTCCCGGACATTATACATTTGAAAGCTGCTCTCATAGCAACCTCTGTTTTTCCATACCCCACATCTCCGCAAACTATACGGTCCATTATCTTTCCGGATTCCATATCTGTTTTAACTTCATTTATTGCATTTATCTGATCCTTGGTTTCATTGAATGGGAACCCCTCTTCAAACTCCTCCTGCCATACAGTATCTTCACTAAATGAGTAACCGTTATTTGCCTGTCTTTTAGCCTGAATCTTTATCAATTCATGGGCAAACTTCATTATATCTTTTTGCAGTTTTTCCCTTCTTCTTCTAAAGCCTTTTCTACCCAGACCATATATATCTGGTACCGATCCTGGTTCACATATATACTTTTCCAGTCTGTCCAGACCAGTTATAGGAACATAGAGTTTGTCCTCTCCAGCATATCTCACTGCCAGATAATCGTTTCCATTTATCTCCTCTATTCCCAGATATTCTCCTACACCATAGTTCTGATGGATTATAAAATCCCCTACTCTTATCTGATTTATATTGGAGTAGTTTACTCCGCTTCTTGTCTTTTCTGCTCTTCTTACCTTTATCCCTTTTAGCTCTCTGTCGGTGAGGACTATGAGTTTATCATCTACAAATCCCTCAAAATGGGGTTCCTTATAGATTTCCAAAGGAGTTCCTGTAAATATCTCCCTGTATCTCATCTCTTCCTCGGTAAATAATATAACTTTATTATTTTTAGCCAGTTTCTTTATATGACCGTGATCCTGGTATTTCTCTATATCATTACTCTGAAATCTCTGTATCTCTATTTTTTCAGAGATCTCAGAGATCTCAGTGTATCTTTTTCTGAGCAGCTCCTCATCATCTCTGTATCTTAATATATATTCTTCCAGCTTGTAATCCATAAGCTCTGGGTTCTCAAGAAATATATCCATATCCCTTACTTCAAAATCCGTCATAAGAGTAGAAAATGATTTTTCATCATCTTTATTTTTGTTAATGTACATATCTATTGAATCAATATTTTCAATTGTTTTCTGGTTTTCTATATCAAAATAAGCTATTCTTTCGATCTCATCTCCAAAAAATTCTATTCTTATGGGAGTTTCCCCACTGGGAGGAAATATATCCATTATATCTCCCCTTCTGCTGTACTGGAGTCTGTCTTCTATAAGGTAGTTTTTCTGAAAGCCATTTTCCTGTAGTTTATTTTCAAACTCTCCTATGGCTATCTCATCTCCCCTTTTAAGAGTTACCTTATCTCCCTTTTTAAAGTAGTTTCTGAGAATTCCTTCAAGGGATGTAAGAAGGATCCATTCTTCATTCCCCTCCATCATCTGGATTATCTCATAGTTTATATTCTGAAACTCCTCCTCTGAATAATTGAAGTTTTCTACTTTTAATACCTTTCCCTTATAAAAATCCTTGAGGGTGAAGTAGTAATCCTCTATATTTTTATTGGATGAAGAAACATAGATTATATTTCTTTTTCTGTTCTTTAAAAGAAAGGGAACAGCTCCCCTGTATATCTTTTCAAAATTAAAATTTATATCATTAAACATTCGCTTCCCCCAAAATCAAGACTTTTAATGTCCATATACAAAAATAAAACTTATGCTATCTATTATAAATCACTCTCCTGCATTAAATCAAACTTTAATTTCTTTTAACATAAAAACATCTTAATACTTTTTTTTATTTTTGATAGTATACATATTTTTATTTATAAGAATTAATCAGTAATTTTATTAAAACTAAGTAATACAGATACTATTATATCCATTCAGATTAATATCTTTACTCTAATCTTCCCTTACTTTGTTTTTTTATTTTTGATAATATACATTTATATGGTAATATTTTCAACGATTTTCTATAAGTAAGTGAAAAAATAAAAGAAGAGGTTAAAAAACCTCTTCTTTTTATTTATTTTATTTCTATACACTTTTAGTTCTTTCTATTGCTGCTATAAGAAGAGCCACATCATGTCCGGTTACTCCGCTTATTCTTGTAGCCTCTCCTATAGACAGAGGTTTTACTTCCTCTAATCCGTCTCTTGCTATATTAGATATCCCCTTTACCAAGGCAAAGTCGAATCCTTCTTTTATCTTTAATCCCTCTAGCCTTTTAAACTTCTCTATCTGAGTTCTTTCTCTGTCTATAAAGACCTCATACTTAACCATTGTTTCTATCTGGTTTTTTATAAATTCTGGATATTCATTTATCTCTATAATATCCTTTAAGTCTTCATATGTTACCTTTTTGAATTTAAGCAGTTCATTTACTTTAACACCCTTATTCAGTCTCTGCTTTTCTCCTACCTTTTCAAGGACCTTATTGGCTTCTACCATGGGAACACTTTCTTCCTTTAGTCTCTCAACTTCTAAGTAGATGTTTTCCTTGGCTTTTTTCAGATAGTTTATTCTATCTTCAGATACAAGC
>Ga0209379_10002669_pt1 | contig 10722 bp, 12 predicted proteins | sample tdDd001_FD_187124 | JGI IMG/M metagenome (GOLD analysis project Ga0209379, IMG submission 187124) | Marine sediment microbial communities from the Atlantic coast under amendment with organic carbon and nitrate - tdDd00.1 (SPAdes)... | ecosystem: Environmental > Aquatic > Marine > Coastal >...
CATTAAGAAAAGCAATGGAAGATACATTTGTATTAAAAGATTGGTTTGAATTACATATTGCACAAAATGTTGTTTTAGACGCATTTATTCACCCACTATACTTCAATATCTTAGAACAAGAATTAAACTCAAAAGGTGGTTCAGCTCAAGCTATGATGACTGAGTTTATCACATCTTGGAATGAAGAGTGTGCAAGATGGATTGACATGACTGTAAAAGTTGCATCATCTGAATCAGAAGAGAATAAAGAGTTATTAAATACTTGGTGTAAAAAATATATTGATATTGCATATCTTGCTGTTATGCCATTAGCTCAAAAAGTACTTGATAATCCAGAAGAGTCAATGGATGAAATCAAAGATGCCTTAGTTACAAGGTTAAATAAAAATGGTTTAAACCTATAGGAGAGATGGATGTCAAAAGTATTTTTAGCACTACAAGCAGTAGAAGAGACAAGAGCAATTATCGAGGCAATCAAAGAGGATAATGAACATGCAGTAGTTGAACAACAACCTGCAATGACAAGAGTTACAGCAGAGGGTAAATTAGTAGTAAATGCCCAAACTGTTTCAAGATATGTTGGAAGAGACTGGGATCCACAAGAGATTCAACTTGTTCTTATTTCATTAGCAGGAAATGTTGATGAAGACTATGACCACTTTACATTATATTGGGAAAACTAAAAGGAGAATATCATGACAATGGGTACTAAAACTAGAAAAAAACGTCTAAGTATGAAAGACAAATACAAGTATATGACAAGACTTGGTTGGGAAACTACATATCAAGATATGGATGATGTTTTCCCTGAAGATACATTTGAAGGTATCAAAATTCACGATTGGGAAGCTTGGGAAGATCCATTTAGAATGACTATGGATGCTTACTGGAAGTATCAAGGTGAAAAAGATAAGAAATTATATGCAATTATTGATGCATTTGCTCAAAATAATGGACAAAAGAACATTACTGATGCAAGATATGTATCTGCATTAAAACTATTCTTAACTGGTGTATCTCCACTAGAGTATCAAGCACACAGAGGATTCGCTCATGTTGCTAGACAATTTAGAGGTGATGGACCAAGAGTAGCTTGTCAAATGCAAGCAATTGATGAGTTAAGACACGTTCAAACACAAATTCATACTTTAAGTCACTATAACAAGTACTTCAATGGATTCTCTGAGTGGTCACACTGGCATGATAGAGTTTGGTATTTATCAGTTCCAAAATCATTCTTTGATGATGCAAGAAGTGCTGGACCATTTGAGTTTATGATTGCTATTGGATTCTCTTTTGAGTATGTTTTAACTAACTTACTATTTGTACCATTTATGTCTGGTGCAGCTTACAATGGAGATATGGCAACTGTAACATTTGGATTCTCTGCACAATCTGATGAAGCTAGACACATGACTTTAGGTCTTCAAGCAATTAAGTTTATGTTAGAGCAAGATCCAGATAATGTTCCAGTTGTTCAAAAATGGATTGATAAGTGGACTTGGAGAGGATATAAAGTTCTTGGACTTGTTGCAATGATGATGGATTACATGTTACCTGAATCACCACAATCTTGGAAAGAGGCTTGGGAGTTATACTTCGAAGAAAATACTGTAGCACTATTTAAAGATTTAGAGAGATATGGTATTAAAATCCCTGATTGTGCTGGTACTGTAAGTGCTGAAAAAGAGCACTTGTCTCACCAAATTTGGATGACATTCTATACTCATAATGCTGCTGCACCATTCCATACATGGTTACCAGATGAAAAGAAAATGGATTGGTTAAGTGAGAAGTATCCAAATACATTTGATAAATATTACAGACCAGTATATGAGCAATGGGCAAAACTAGAAAAAGAAGGTAAGAGATACTACTCTGAGATGCTTCCACAGTTATGTCAAACGTGTCAAATTCCAATGCTTTACACTGATTGTGAAAATGAAGATCCAATGCAAGTTGTTCATAAAATGACTACATTTAATGGCGAGAGATTCCACTTCTGTTCAGATCATTGTAAAAATATTTTTGAAGAAGAACCAGAAAAATATGTACAGTCATGGTTACCAGTTCACCAAATTTTTCAAGGAAATTGTGGTGGGGCTACATTACCAGATGTATTAAAGTGGTATAAAGTTGAACCAGGTGTAGATAACTTTGATTATGTTGGTTCACAAGATGAAAAAATGTGGAAAGAATGGAAGGGAGAAGCATAAGATGGCATTAGTAGCAAAAGCAGATTATCCAACTATTATGATGGATAGTGTTGATAAGTTTCATGGTAATCAATTAGTATATATTGGTTGGGATAGACATAAGTTAATTAACTCAGCTATGGCTTTCCCTTTACCTCCACAAATGCCTTTTGGGGCACTAATTGCTGAGGTTATGCCAGCTTGTTATAAAGATCACCCAGAGTTTGAAAAAGTTAACTTTGAAGATGGTTCAGTTGTTTGGAGATTAAACAATGAAGAGTTTACTCCTGATTTTGAAAAGTCTTTAATAGAAAATGGTGTTGACCATAAGTCATTAATTAGATTTGAAACTCCACATTTAACAGGTATAAATGGAGTAGGAATTTAGTATGGCTTATCAAGTAGAAATAGAACCAACTGGTGATGTAATAGAGGTTGAGGATGGTCAAACCATCCTTGACGCTGCCTTAAGACAAGGTGTTTATATCCCTCATGCTTGTTCTCATGGATTATGTGGAACTTGTAAAGTTGAAATTCTAGAAGGGGAAGTTGACTATGGAGCAGCTTCACCTTTTGCCTTAATGGATATGGAAAAAGATGAGGGTAAATGTCTAGCTTGTACAGCTACACCTATGGAAGATACTGCAATTGAAGCAGATGTAGATGAAGATCCTGATGCAAGATCTATTCCTGTTCAAGATTTTATGGGAACAGTTGTAGAAGTAAAAGATTTAACACCTAGAATTAAAGGTATTTTTATAGAACTTGATGAAGAGATTGATTTCCAAGCAGGTCAATATATTCAATACCATGTTCCAGGTTTTGATGAACCAAGAGCATTCTCTTTATGTAATTCATCAAATGATAAAAGAATAGTTGAGTTAAATGTAGCTTTAATTCCTGATGGAGAAGCAACTCCTTGGATTCACAATAATGTAAAAGTTGGAGCAAGAAGGAAAATCTCTGGACCTTATGGAAGATTTTTCGTAAGGGAATCAGCAGAAAAACCAATGATTTTCTTTGCTGGTGGTTCAGGACTTAGTTCACCAAAATCAATGATTTTAGAGCAATTAGAAAATGGTAATAATCTTCCTATGTATCTTTTCCATGGTGCTAGAAACCAAGATGAGTTATATTATTCAGATTTATTCTACGATTTAGAAAAAAAGTATGAAAACTTTACTTATGTTCCAGTTTTATCAGATGATGATGTAAAAGATTGGGATGGACGAAAAGGTTTTGTAACTGATGCAGCAACTGATATCTTTGAAGGAAATTTCTCTGGAAATAAAGCATATTTATGTGGTCCTCCACCAATGCTTGATGCGTGTATTACGACACTAATGAGAGGAAGACTTTTTGAGAAAGATATCTATACAGAAAAATTCTTCTCAAAAGCTGACTTAAACGCTGATACACAGCGATCACCACTATTTAAATCAATCTAAAAAAGGTCTTCTTTGAAGGCCTTTTTTTATTGTTAAAAATTTAGAAAAATTTCTCAAAAATTGCGATTTTTCTGCGAATTTTTTCGAGTATAGTTTCAATAGTAAAAATATCATTCTTTATGAATTGATTATTTTAAAGGATATGAAAATGGCTGGTTTGAAATACCAAATAAAGATGCTTGGAAATGATAAAAATTTTAATTCATGTAATGAAGATCATATTTTAAACTGCATGGCAAAAGGAGGAGTAAGTCTTGCTCCAAATGGTTGCCATGGTGGTGGATGTGGTGTTTGTAAAATTAAGATTTTAGATGGTGCTGTACAAACCTTATCAATGAGTAAAAAATATATAACTGAAGAAGAAAAAGATGAAGGTTATGTACTTGCTTGTAGAGCAATTCCAAAGTCTGATATTGAGTTTGAGTTTATTGGTAAGCCCCAATGTAAAAGAGTAACTCAAGAGAGAAAATACGGCTTCGTATAAAAAATTTTAAGGAGAGAAAATGGGAATTATGAGAATTGGACATATTAATATTAATGCAATTGATATTGAAGAGTCAAAGAAATACTATACAAAAGTTATGGATATGAGAATCACTCATGAAGATGAAGAGGGTAGAGTTTACCTTAAATGTTGGGATGAGTGGGATAAATACTCTGTAGTTTTAACTCCTAGTGATAGTGCTGGTATGAATAATATCGCTTATAAAGTAGAAAATGATAGCGATTTAGATGACTTAAGTGCAAAACTTGAAGAAAGAGGTATAGATACAAGATTTGAAAATCCTGAAGTTGTGCCTTTTTGTGGAAGAACACTTCACTTTAAACTTCCATCAGGACATGATTTCATTTTATATGCAGAAAAAGATTTTGTAGGAAAAGATGTTGGTACTACAAATCCTGAGCCATGGCCAGATGGATTAACTGGTGTTGGTTCTCACTGGTTAGATCATGCATTATTAATGTGTGAATTAAATCCAGAAGAAGGAATTAATAAAGTAGCTGAAAATACTCAACTATTTATTGATGTATTTGATATGAAACTTGCTGAGCAAGTTGTTGTTGGACCAGATGGTTCAGTGCAATTAGCAACTTGGTTAAGTGCTGGAAATACTCCACATGATATTGCATTTGTTGGTGGACCAGAAATGGGATTACATCACTTTGCGTTCTTCTTAGATGATTGGGCAGATATTTTAAAAGCTGCAGATGTTCTTGGTAAAAACAATGTAAAAGTTGATGTTACTCCACAAAGACACGGTATTACAAGAGGAAATACAATCTATTTCTTTGACCCATCAGGAAATAGAAATGAGACTTTTGCAGGACTTGGATATTTAGTTCAAAAAGATATGCCAACTGTAACATGGACAGAGGATGAGTTATGGAAAGGAATTTTCTTCCATACAAATCAACCAGTTGAATCATTTACAAATGTATACACATAGGATTTGAAGTGGCAACTTTGGTAGGAAAAGATCTTACATATCAAGCAGCTTATGCTGCTTGTGAGGCAGCAGTTCAAAAAGCTGAGAATTTAAATATTCAAATAAATGTAAGTGTAACAGATTCATCAGGATTGGAACTTGCTTTTTTAAGAATGAATGACTCTTTTATTCACTCAATTGATATTGCCAAGGATAAGGCATATACAAGTGCAAGTTTTGGATTTGCAACAAATGCTTGGACAGATATTTTTAAGGAAGCACCACACTTAGAACAAGGTTTTTCAAATAGGCATAGACTTATACCTTTTGGTGGTGGTTTACCAATTTTTGATAATGGGGAAAAAGTTGGAGCTATAGGTGTTTCTGGGGGAACTGAAGAAGAAGATATTATTTGTGCACAACATGCAATAGAAAAATTAGGATTAGAATAATGAATAAAGTACAACACTATATTAACGGACAATTTTTAGACTCATCTTGTGGTGAGTTTTTTGACAATATTAACCCAATGAATGGACAACTTTTAAATAAAGTAGCCCTAGGTAGAGAAGATGAAGTAAACGCAGCAGTTGCTGCTGCTAAAGCTGCACTTACAGGTGAATGGGGTCAAATGAAATTAAATGACAGAATTGCAATGATGTATGAAATTGCAAATGAGATTGATAGAAGATTTGATGATTTCTTAGAGGCTGAGTGTTTAGATACTGGTAAGCCATACTCGATTGCAAGACATATTGATATTCCAAGAGGTGCTGCAAACTTCAAAGTATTTGCAGATACTATGAAATCTCATGCTGAAGAAGCATATAGAGCAGATACTCCTGATGGAAGAAAGATGTTTAACTACTCTGTTAGACAACCAAAAGGTGTAATTGCTGTAATTTCTCCTTGGAATTTACCACTATTACTTATGACTTGGAAGGTAGGTCCTGCTTTAGCTTGTGGTAATACAGTTGTTGTAAAACCATCACAAGTAACTCCAACAACTACATCTTTACTTGGTGAAGTAATGTCTAAAGTTGGTGTACCAGCAGGTGCATATAATGTAGTTCAAGGTAAGGGTTCAATTACTGGTAACTTACTTACTGCTCACAAAGATGTAGATGCTATTACATTTACAGGTGAGACAAAAACAGGTGAGATGATTATGAATGCTTGCTCACATGGTGTAAGAGATGTATCTTTAGAATTAGGTGGTAAAAACCCAGCTATTATCTTTGCTGATTGTGATATGGATAAGGCAATTCATGAAACAACTAGATCTGCATTTGCTAACTCTGGTCAAGTTTGTTTAGGAACTGAGAGAGTTTATGTTGAAAGACCAATCTTTGATGAATTTGTATCAAGATTAAAAGACTCAGCAATGAAATTAAAACTTGGTGTTCATAATGATGATTCGGTTGATATGGGACCAGTTGTAAGTAAAGCTCACCAAGATACTGTACTTAAATATTATGATATCGCTAAAAAAGAGGGTGCAAATATTGTACTAGGTGGTGGAGTTCCAAAAATGGAAGGTGAATTATCAAATGGATTCTTTGTTGAACCAACTATCTGGACTGGATTATCAGAAGATGCAACAGTTGTAAAAGAAGAAGTATTTGGACCTTGTTGTCATATTCAACCATTTGATACAGAAGAAGAAGTAATCAAAATGGCAAATAATACTGAATATGGTTTAGCATCTACGGTATTTACTGAGAATTTAGATAAAGCTCATAGAGTAGCAGGTCAAATTGATTCAGGAATTGTATGGATTAACTCATGGTTCCTAAGAGACTTAAGAACGCCATTTGGTGGCATGAAAGGTTCAGGTATTGGTAGAGAAGGTGGTCACCACTCTTTAGAGTTCTATACGGAACTAAAAAATGTATGTATCAAAATGTAGGAATGTAGTATGACAATGACACAAGAAAAAATTGAACAATATGGACAAGAGTTATATGATGCATTAAAAAGTAATAAAACAATTGAGCCAATCTCAAATAGAGAGCCTGATTCTACAATTGAAGATGCATATGCAATTCAACATCATTTTTTAAAGTTAAGAATGGAAAATGATGGTTCAAGAATAATTGGTAAAAAAATTGGAGTTACATCAAAGGTTGTTATGGACATGTTAGGTGTTCATCAACCTGATTTTGGTTACCTTTTATCAGATATGATTTATTCAGATGGTGATGTGATTGATGTGACAAATGGAATGATTCAACCAAAAGCTGAAGGTGAAATTGCATTTGTTTTAAAAGAGGATTTACAAGGTCCAGGAGTTACAGCTGCTGATGTTATTAAAGCTACAAAGTTTGTAATGCCTTGTTTTGAAATTGTTGATTCAAGAATTGATAATTGGAAAATTAAGATTCAAGATACAGTAGCAGATAATGCTTCTTGTGGATATATGGTATTTGGAGGTCAAAGTGTATCTCCTTTAGATGTGGATTTAACAACTTGTGGAATTACTTTAGAAAGAAATGGTGAGTTATTACATACTGGAGCAGGTGCTGCTGCACTTGGTAGCCCAGTAAATGCTGTTGTTTGGCTTGCTAATAAACTTGGTGAATTTGGTGTTGGATTAAAAGCTGGAGAGGTTATTTTATCAGGTGCTTTATGTGCAATGGTTGATATTAAACCAGGTGATAATATGACAGCTAGTATTGGTGGAATTGGTTCTGCCTCGATTAGATTTGAATAAGGTATAAAAATGGGAAAAATCAACTGTGCATTAATAGGGTCTGGAAATATTGGTACAGACTTAATGTATAAATTAAAAAGAAGTGAAGTTTTAAATCCATTATGGATGGTAGGTATTGATCCTGAATCTGATGGATTAATAAGAGCAGAGAAAGATGGTATGAAAATCACAGCAGAAGGTGTTGATGGTTTACTTCCTTTTATTGAAGAAGATGAAGTAAAGATTGCATTTGATGCAACTTCTGCTTATGTTCATGGTGAGAATAATAGAAAACTTGCAGAAAAAGGTGTAAAAGTTATTGACTTAACTCCTGCTGCTATTGGGCCATTTTGTGTTCCTTCAGTAAATATGGAAGAGTTATTGGATCAAGATACTCAAAATGTAAATATGGTTACTTGTGGTGGTCAGGCAACTATTCCTATGATTGCTGCTGTATCGCAAGTTCAAGAAGTAGAGTATGCTGAGATTGTTGCAACTGCAGCTTCTAAATCAGCAGGACCAGGAACTAGAGCAAATATTGATGAGTTTACAGAAACTACAAAACTTGGTATTGAACAAGTAGGTGGAGCTAAAAAAGGTAAGGCTATTATTATCCTTAACCCTGCTGAGCCACCACTTATGATGAGAGATACTATTCACTGTTTAACAACTGAAGAGCCAGATCAAGAAGCTATTACAAAATCAATACATGAAATGGTTGAAACTATGCAGAAGTTTATTCCTGGATATGTGTTAAAAAACGGACCAGTTTTTGATGGTAAAAAAATCTCTATTTGGTTAGAGATTGAGGGATTAGGTGATTACTTACCTAAATATGCTGGTAACTTAGACATTATTACAGCAGCAGCAACTAATATTGCTGAGCAAATGGGTCAAAAAATCAATATGGCTAATACAGTTATTGCAAATGAAATGACAAATGATGCTTCAAGCACACAAGAGGGGTTATAAGATGGATTTACAAGGTAAGAAGATTAAAATTCATGATATGTCTTTAAGAGATGGAATGCACTCTATTAGACATCAGTTCTCACTTGAAGAGATGACAAATATGTCAAAAGCTATGGACCAAGCTGGTGTTCCTTTAATTGAAGTAACACATGGTGATGGTCTTGGTGGTTCATCACTTAATTATGGTTGGGGAAGACATACTGATGAAGAGTGGTTAGATGCTGTTGTTCCTCATATGACACAAGCAAAAATCTCTGCTCTTTTACTTCCAGGAATTGGAATTGTAAAAGATTTAGAAAGAGCTGTTGATCATGGTATCTCTATGGTTAGAGTAGCAACTCATTGTACAGAAGCTGATTGTTCTGCACAACATATAAAAGCTGCATCTAAAATGGGAATTGAAACTGTTGGATTTTTGATGATGGCTCATATGGTTGATGAAAAAAGATTAGTTGAAGAAGCAAGAAAAATGGTTTCTTATGGAGCTACAACTATTTATGCAACTGATTCTGCTGGTTACCTTTTACCTGATATGGTAAGTTCTAGAATTTCTGCACTTAAAGCAGAGTTTGGTGATGAGATTGAACTTGGATTCCATGGACATAATAACTTATCAATGGGTGTTTCAAACTCACTTGCAGCTATTGAAGCAGGAGCTACACGAATTGATGCAAGTTTAGCTGGTTTTGGAGCTGGTTCTGGGAATACTGCAACAGAAGTATTAGTAGCTGTTTGTAATAGAATGGGTGTTGATACTGGTATTAACTTAGAAGCTATTGAAGATGCTGCTGAGGATATTGCACTTCCTATTATGGGTAAACCTACAAGAATCTCTAGAGACTCTATTACACTTGGATATGCAGGAGTTTATTCTTCTTTCTTATTATTTGCAAGAAGAGCCGAAGAGAAGTATGGAATTGATGCTAGAACTTTACTTGTTGAATTAGGTAATAGAGGAATGATTGGTGGTCAAGAAGATATGATTGATGATTGTGCTATGGAATTAGCGAAAGCAAAAGGGTTATTATAATGGCATTAGATAAAGCTACGATTGAAAAACTTGCAAAGCATTGTGAAGATGCTGAATTACAAGCATATGAGATTACTAAGATTACTGATGATTATGCTGAAATGACATATGAAGATGCATATGATATTCAATGGACTGCAAGAGCTGCAAAAGAGGCTAGAGGTCACAAAATTGTTGGTATGAAAATGGGACTTACTTCTCAAGCTAAAATGAAACAAATGGGTGTTGAAAATCCTTGCTATGGATATTTAGCTGATTATTTTGCATATGGTGATGGGGCACAGATTCCTTTTGATGAGTTAGTTCATCCAAAAGTAGAAGCTGAGATTGCTTTTGTATTAAAAGATGACTTGTCAGGGCCAGGTTGTCATATTGGTGATGTTTTAGCTGCTACTGATTTTGTAATGCCTGCTGTTGAGATTATTGATTCTAGATATAAAGACTTTAAATTTGATTTAAAATCTGTAATTGCTGATAACTCTTCATCTTCTAGATATGTATCTGGAGGAATGGCTAAAAAAGCTGATGAAGTTGATTTAAAAACACTTGGTGTTGTAATGGAAATCAATGGTGAAGTTGTACAACTTGGAGCTGGTGCTGCTGTACTTGGTCACCCAGCAACTGCTATTGCAATGCTTGCTAATATGTTGGCTGAGAGAGGTGAGAAGTTAAAAGCTGGTGAGTATATCTTATCTGGTGCTATTACTGCTGCCACTACTGTTAACAAAGGTGATAATGTGACTGTTAAGTTCCAAGATTTAGGAACGTTAACAATGAAATTTGTATAGGAGTTTTTAGTTATGCCTATTGCACAAATTAATATTATTGAGGGTAGAAGTGATGAGCAAAAAGAGAAACTTATTGAAAAAGTAACTGAAGCAATTCACGAAGCTATTGATGCACCAAAACAAAATGTTAGGGTAATTTTAAATGAAATGCCAAAACAGCATTTTGGAAT
>Ga0209379_10002670_pt1 | contig 10720 bp, 11 predicted proteins | sample tdDd001_FD_187124 | JGI IMG/M metagenome (GOLD analysis project Ga0209379, IMG submission 187124) | Marine sediment microbial communities from the Atlantic coast under amendment with organic carbon and nitrate - tdDd00.1 (SPAdes)... | ecosystem: Environmental > Aquatic > Marine > Coastal >...
TGTAAGTACGATAGTGGGAAAAAGCAGAAGTATCCAAGTATTACTACCTAGAAATCAGTTGCCTCACCTTGAGTAAAGCAACTGATCATAATTTATGTGAAAGAGTACTAGTGCAATTGAAACCAGGTGGCAGCGCTGATTCAAATCGATATAGGCTTTAAGATCCAGCTCCAACACTGGGTCTGTGTCTGCGGTTAAATAACTTTGCAGCTCTCGATAATACAACTGCTCATCCTTATTCCCCGGGAAGAGGATCGAACCTAAGCAAAACAGCGCCACATTCAGCGAAAAACTCCAAAAAACCCCGTGGCTTATCTTATCTAGCCCTTCCATCCCTAACAGGCTTCGAGGAGCAAGAGCTTGGATACCCCACGGCCCGTCAACAAGCCAAGCAGACATCGCGAGGATGCCTGAGTCCACCAGTGCCGGGAAAAACAGACAATAAAACCACAATGCAAAGCCACTGCCCATGCCTGCCAGAGCCCCAACACGGCTCGCCTTGCTCCACATCAAACCGCCAACCGCTGCGGGAGTAAACTGCAGCACCGCCGCAAACGATAACAGCCCCATGCTAGCAAGAAACTCACTGTTGCCGACAAAACGATTAAACAAATAGCCAATACACACAACGCCAGCCACCACCGCAAAGGTAATAGATGACGACGCAGCCGAGATAACGAAGGCAGCTTTTCAATAATGGGCAGAATAAGGTGGTTACTCATCATCACCGAAATCGCGATGGTACTCATTACCACCATCCCCATCGACGCTGAAAATCCACCGACATAGACAAAGAAGGTTAGCCAAGGTGACGCGTATTGCTGGGGCAGGAGCAAGACAAAGCTATCAGCGCTTTCGGAAGGCAACCCAAGTAATAGCGCCCCAAGCGTGACAGGAATAACAAACAAAATAATGAGAAACAGGTAAGTAGGCAGCGCCCATTGCGCCGTTCGTACGTGTTCAGGATCGGTATTCTCAACCACCATGACTTGAAACTGACGTGGCAGAAAGAAAAACGCATTCATTGAAAGAAACAGGTAGCACAACCAAGTGCTCACTGGCACCGAATTGTTAAATCCATGTAATAATTCGCCCGACTGGCGAGCCGATTCCGCTTGCCCGAATAAATCCCCTAGCCCATCAAACAGGCCATAACTGATGAATAAACCCAGTGCGATAAACGCCAGTAGTTTTATTAAGCCTTCAAACGCCATCGCTAAGATCACCCCAGGGTGATGCTCAGAAATATCAAGCCGACGTAAACCAAACAAAATAGTAAAAACAATCAAAAATAAGGCACTAAATTCTTCTACCGCCCAAAACACTACACCATCATGACTATTGTCATTGAGTACTTTAAAACTATTACTGATCGCTTTTAATTGCAAAGCAATATAAGGCGCAACACCTATACTGGTAAATATGGTCACCATTGCTGCAATGGTTGAGGAGCGGTAATAACGGGTGGAAATAAAATCGGCAATACTCGTAATGTGATAAGCGCGTTTAATCGCAAATATGCGGTTGAGTAACACAGTTCCAAACAACATCCCCAGCATCGGCCCCCAATAGATCGCGAGGTATAGTGTCCCTGCCCTTGTGGCGGATCCGACGATGCCAAAAAATGTCCAAGAGGTGCAATAAACGGCTAATGATAATGTATAAACCCACGGCCCTTGAGCAATGCGGCGCAGCCAAGATTGCTCTCGCTCCCCCATGACAGCAATCGCTAATAATAGTAATAAATATCCGACTAGGCCGAAAAATAAATAACTAATCATAATCACTCACTAATGATTTACTCATTAGCCGAAGTAAAACCAAGTTTATTATCCAGATTAAGATGATTTTATAAAAAAGTTCACTCAATGGCACACTTGCTTGGTGGTAAACCAAGTAAGACATGATAATTATATTAATCAAAGCAAGCCCGACTTTTATCTCAATGTTTTTCAGCGACGCGAACAAGTTAACTCCCTTCATCACTCCCTCCTACCAAGAACCCCTGCTAGTAAATGTAGCACATACTATTCTGGCTATTAGCCTCCACCGAACGGCTTTAATAACTCATGTAGTTATAAAAAACGACCTACTGATAACTCCATCAACTATCGAATTTAGTCGAGAATGAACCAAACTGTGACAAAGATTAACAAAGGGTAAGAATTGGTTGATCGAGATCGCTATTACACCTCAAATTGGTTAACCAATATTCAATCCAGCGCTACCCTTATGGCTAATAAGGGTAAACATAACAACAAGCCCTAGGACTAGGTGTGCTGCTATCAAAATAACTAACTTAGTTTCGCAATAAGGACAACAGAAATGAATCAATACGCAAATGTACTCAAATGGGAGGATCACAACATTCCTCATCGGCTGTGGATAGAAACCCACTGCAGCGGCACTCGGCTATGCATGAAAGTCGTGAAAGACGTCGAGCCAGAGATCTTAACGCTTGAACTCGATGCCAACCAAGCTCAAGTTTTAGGTGCTTGGCACGGCTTGGCGTTTCCCGTCTCTTCCGCTTACGAAAAGAACGGCCTGTTTTCTCAGGTACGCTGCTTATTAAACCTCCCTGATGGCTGCGTGATCTGGACGGTGAATCACATCCAACTCCCTGATGGCAACAAAATGTCCGCCGACAAACTGGCGTGGATCCCCCACATGCGCCAACGCTATGGCGAGCTCGTAACCATTGACTAACCCTGTTACTCTCCCCGCAAAATAATCGCATTTTCTATCTTCCCCCCCATAGAAAATGCGCTCTCCCCTTACACAGAAATACCATGCCTGTCCTCAGAAGAAACCGCGCGAGTTAAGCCTGCGTTGCGGTGCCTGTCCCCAGAAGAAACAACGCGAGTTGAGCCTACGTTGTGGTGCCTGTCCCCAGAAGAGACGGCACGTGTTGAGCCTTTGTTGCGGTGCCTGTCCCCAGAAGAGACGGCGCGTGTTAAGCCTATATTGCGGTGCCTGTCCCCAGAAGAAACAGCACGAATTGAGCCTATATTGCGGTGCCTGTCCCCAGAAGAAACAGCACGAATTGAGCCCATATTGCGGTGCCTGTCCCCAGAAGAAACAACGCGAGTTGAGCCTTTGTTGCGGTGCCTGTCCCTAGAAGAAACAACGCGAGTTGAGCCTTTGTTGCGGTGCCTGTCCCTACAAGAAATGGCGCGAAATGAGCCTGCGTTGCGGTGCCTGTCCTCAGAAGAGGAGGGTTAGTCGTATTGTTTGCTTGGCTGCTGTTGGCGCACTAAGCGGGTGATGGTAAACAGGTTCACGATGATAAATGTGGCTTCCATTAGGCTGCCGCCGATAGAGCCTAGTAGCAAATTATTGGTCAACCAACAGAAGGAGTTGAACAAGATCAGCAGGCGCATGGTGATGTTTTGGGTGCGAAATAGGCCATAAGTCGCCACCGACGCACCAAAGAGGGTCAGCAGTTCATAAGAATAATTAAGCTGAGGCAGTCCCATCGCCCACAGCAGAGCGATGAATCCCCACATCACTGGCAAAGACTTGGTTTTGGTCGATACGTAGCTGCGCATGGCGCTGACTCCGCACCCAACGGCGGCAACAAACGCCCCCATCAGAATAAAGTGGCTACACAGCACCACCTGAAACACCATTAAATGCAGGCGAAAGTGGCGGCCATCTTTTTGTAAAAAGGCGCTCGCACCGATCAGAAAAGCGAAAAGCCCTACGCCTTGGGCCACATTCATTTCTAGCATCCTCTCTCCTAAGGCTATGCCCGTCTATCAGCGAAAAAAAGGCTTCCACTTGGGAAGCCAAACAACATCAATACCGCGATGTTGCTCTAGGAATTACGCGACTAAGTCTGCGGCTTCGCGGGCGAGGCGGCCAATTTCATCCCACTTACCGGCGTTGATGAGCTTTTTGTCCACCATCCAAGTGCCACCACAGGCGATCACGCGGTCTAGGGCAAGGTAGTCTTGCACGTTGGCTAAGTTAATTCCGCCCGTTGGCATAATTTGAATGTCACCATACGGCGCTAGCAATGCCTTGAGCATATTGATGCCGCCTGAAGCCTCAGCAGGAAAGAACTTGAGCGTGGTGAGGCCCATTTCGAGCGCGGCCTCAATGGCGCTCGGGTTATTCACGCCCGGCACAATATCAATGCCAATCTCTTGGCACGCTTTAACCGTATTCGGATTAAAGCCCGGCGACACCACAAAGGTGGCGCCAGCGTCTTTGGCTGCTTGCGCTTGCGTTCGGTTAAGTACCGTTCCTGCACCAATCAACATCTCGGGCTGATCTTGACGCAGTAAGCGGATCGCCTCTTCGGCCGCATCGGAACGAAAAGTAATTTCTGCCGCAGGCAGGCCATTTTCAGCCAACGCGCGGCCAAGCGGAATAATATCTTCCGCTCGGTCTAGCGCGATCACAGGAATAATTTTGATATCAGCAAGCTGTTGTGTGGTACTCATTTCACTCGTTCCTTCTCGGTTTCTTTCTTTTCAGGGCAAACAATATGTGCCATCGCTTGCGGCGCGATGATCGCCCCTTTATGTTGTATTACCGTGCCCGCTAAGTCATGACCTAACTCGGCACAAATTTGTGGTGCCTGTCCTTGTAACCAAGCGGTTAAAAAGCCAGCGTTAAATGAATCGCCGGCAGAGGTGGTGTCGACCACCTTATCGACTTTTTGCGGCGCGACTTGGCAGTGATGCGCTTGGATAAAATCACGGTACAAACACGCCTCTTTGCCGCGTTTGAGTAAGGCACGTTTTACGCCACTACTTTGCAGCCTTGCCAGCGTTTGCTCGTCGCTATTGTCGCCCCACAGGGTGCGTTCGTCGTCGTTGGTCACTAAGGCTAAATCGGTGATGGCAAGCACCTGTTGATAGCACAAACGTGCTTGTTCAGCCGAAGCCCACAGCGCAGGCCGATAGTTAGAATCAAACGCAATCTCGACCCCGCGCTTACTCGCGGCTGCCAGCAGTTCAATTAAGATCTCTCTGTCTGCAGGCGGTAAAATCGCTAAGCTAATGCCACTTAAATAGATCATATCCATATTAAGTAACTGCTCTTCTACCTCGTCAAAACGCGGATGACGCAACAAATAGCGCGCCGCCGACTGATCACGCCAATACAAGAAAGTGCGTTCACCTTGGCTATCTAATTGGATCAGATAAAGCCCAGGCTGACGGGTGGGGTCACTAAGCACTAACTCGGTCTTTACCCCTTCTTGCTGCCAGCGCTCGACCATGCCTCGGCTTAGCGGATCGCACCCCATCGCGGTGACATAGTGAACCTCCGTTTGCCCGCAAGCGACTCGCGCCATATACACGGCGGTATTTAAACTGTCACCACCGTAAGCTTGCACCATGTTGCTAAACGGCTCACCGTTTAGCTCAATCATGCACTCTCCAATGAGAGCAATTTTTTTCATACTAGGCTCCCGGTTTGGCAAAATAGCGTTTGGCATTATTAAAACAGATGTCTTCTACCAGCCCACCCAGCATATTGATGTCGCGTGGCACTTCACCATTTTCTGCCCAGCGGCCCAGCATGTCACATAAAATGCGGCGGAAATACTCATGACGAGTATAAGACAAGAAGCTGCGCGAATCGGTTAACATACCAACAAACTGGCTAAGTAAGCCAAGCTGCGACAACTGCTCTAACTGGCGCTGCATGCCATCTTTTTGATCGTTAAACCACCAGCCCGAGCCAAACTGCACTTTGCCCGCAACACCGCCGCCTTGGAAGTTACCAATCATGGTCGCCATCATCTCGTTATCCCGGGGATTTAAACAGTAGAGAATGGTTTTGGGCAGTTGGTCGCCTTGGTCAATCGCATCCAACAGACAGGCGAGTTGCAAGGCAAAAGGCTTGTCGGCAATGGAATCAAAACCGCTGTCTGGGCCAAGGCGAGCAAACATGCGTGAGTTATTATTACGCTGGGCGCCAATGTGCAGCTGCATCACCCAATTGCGTTTGCAGTATTGCTGGCCAAGCCACACTTGAACCGCAGTCGAAAACTGGTCGATTTCGCTCTCTTGCAGTGCCTGTCCTTGTAAGCGGCGGGCGAGCATCGAGTCGAGCTCTGCTTCGCTTGGCACTTTGCCATAGCGTACCTCTTCGATGCCGTGATCCGCGGCGCGGCATCCGTGGGCATCAAAGTGGTCAAGACGTTTATCTAACGCGCTTAACAAGTCGGCAAAACGGACAATCTCGACATCTGCCGCTTCAGCCAGCAGCTGCATGTACTCAACAAAGCCGTCTAATTCAATTTTAAACGCGCGATCGGGGCGCCAGCTCGGCAGCACCTCAACATCAAACGCTTGCTCATCGGCAATGGCTTTGTGATGCTCAAGGCTATGGATCGGGTCATCGGTGGTACCCGCCATAACAACATTCATCTGTTTCATAATACCGCGCGCTGAAAACTCCGGGGTTTGCAGCATTTCATTACACTGGTGCCAAATGCTATCTGCTGTATCAGGGCTAAGTAGCTTACCCGAAATACCAAATGGGCGACGTAGCTCTAAGTGGCTCCAGTGATACAACGGATTGCCAAGTGTTTTTGGCACCGTATTGGCCCACGCAATAAACTTGTCGTAATCGCTGCTCTCTTTGCCCGTGATCAGCGCCTCCGGGACACCAGCGGCGCGCATACCGCGCCACTTATAGTGATCGCCTTCTAGCCAAATCTGAGCGAGGTTAGCAAACTGACGATCCTCGGCCACTTCTTGAGGATTCAAGTGACAGTGGTAGTCAAAAATAGGCATATCGGCCGCGTAATCATGATAAAGCTGACGCGCCGTTTCATTACTCAATAAGAAATCATCACACATGAACTGCTTCATTTTTTGTTTCCTTACTTAGCAGAGCGCTAGGCTCTGCTATTGAATTTGGGGGAGATTGGTAACAAGTTTTTGGGGCTATAACGATGCAAACGCAGCGCGCGCACCTTTGTTGGCAATCAATTGGTAGGCCCGAGTAATTTCCGCTACCAGCCCTTCATTTTCAATCAGATCGGTAGAGAAAATCGCTTCAATCGACAGCAAAGCTTTCACCACTTGCTCATCCGTTGCGCATTGGCAGTGAATCGCTTTTAGCTCCTCGGCCATTGGGTCGCGCACATCAATCACTTGGCCTTTCTCATCCACCGCGCCGACATAACGCATCCAACCGGCTATCCCCATCGCGATCCAGCGGTAGTCACTGCCGTGTTCTAAATGAAAGCGCAACGAACCGCCCATGCGTTGAGGGATTTTCTGGCTGCCGTCCATCGCGATCTGCCACGTTTGGTGTTTGAGTGATGGGTTGGTGAAGCGGTCGATCAGCAGTTGAGCGTACTTGGCTAAGTCGGTGCCTTCTGGCATATCTAGGCTTGGCGCTTGGGCCTGCATCATCATATCGAACGCCGCTTTGCGGTACGCTTCATTGGTCATGGTGTCGGAGATGTGCGGGTAACCCCCTAGATAACCTAAATAGGCCAAGAAGGAATGGCTGCCATTGAGCATGCGCAGTTTCATCTCTTCGTATGGCACTACATCATCCACAAACTCAGCGCCAGCGACGTCCCACTCTGGGCGGCCATTGACAAAATTATCTTCAATCACCCACTGGCGGAAGGGTTCACAAGCGATGCCACAAGGGTCATTCACGCCCATCAGCAGCGCGATTTCCGCTAAGGTTTCGTCGGTTGCGGCAGGCACAATGCGATCGACCATAGTGCATGGGAAAGTCACATTGGCCTCAATCCAGCCCGCCAACTCTTCATCCAATAACATAGCAAAATCAAGCACCGAAGCACGCGCGACATGGCCATTCTCTTGCACGTTGTCACAAGACATCACAGTAAACGGCGTGAGGCCTCGATCGCGGCGCATACGCAGCGCCTCAACAATGTAGCCAATAGCAGAGTCTGGGGTGTGCGGATTCGCCAAATCGTGCTGAATAAGCGGGTTATTTTTATCTAAACGGCCAGTGGCCGGGTCGGCGCAGTAGCCTTTTTCGGTAATGGTCATCGAAACAATCGCTACCTGCGCTTCGGCCATTTTTTCAAGTACCGCTTGTTTGCTATCCAGTGCAGGATGCAATGACTCGGTCACCGCTCCGCTCACTTTCACGGTATTTCTTTGGGCTCCTTTTTCAACCACGGTATATAGGTGGTCTTGCTCGCGAAGTTGGTTAACCAACGCTTCACCGCCAAATAAATTAATCTCACAGATCCCCCAGTCACTGCCAGATTTTTGTGCGGTTTCACAGGTATATAACCCCTGGTGAGCACGGTGGAAGGCACCAAAGCCGAGATGAACAATGCGGCTCTTTAGCTGATCACGCTGGTAACTAGGCCACTGAATATCTGCACATTGTGCGATGTCTGCAATCGTTTTCATTTTGATTCCCTACCCCACAGCATTTTCTCACTGTGGGGGTATTTAATAATAGAAGAAGAGAGGTGTGGTGGTTACATGCCGTAATCTAAAACCAAACCTGGTAAGAACAGGCTTAACTCAGGAATAAAGGTAACGGCGGCCAATGCAGCAATCAGAGCAGCGTAGAATGGCAATAGTGGTTTGATCACTTTATCAATTGAAATATTGGCAACAGAGCAGCCAATAAACAGCGCACTGCCCACAGGCGGCGTACAGATCCCAATCGCCAAGTTGAAGGTCATCATGATGCCAAAGTGAACCGGGTCAATGCCGAGGTCGAGGGCAATCGGGAGGAAAATTGGCGTAAAGATAAGGATCGCTGGCGTCATGTCCATGAAGATACCGACGATCAGCAAGATAATGTTGATGATAAGCAGGATCATCAGAGGATTTTCCGATACCGCCAATAGTGCATCGGCAATCATGTAAGGGACATCGGCGTTTGCCATCGCCCACGACATCCCCATCGAAGCACCAACCAGCAGCAACACAATCGATGTGGTAACCGCTGACTCCAAAATAATCTTTGGCAGCTCTTTAAACTTCACTTCACGATAAATGATCACCGCTAGGAAGAAGGTGTACACAACAGCAATGGCCGATGCTTCTGTCGCAGTAAAAATACCACCGATAATGCCTCCCATGATCACCGTCACCAGCAAGAGAGAAGGCAGTGCCTTGATGGTGGTATCCCACACTTGTGCCCAAGTTGGCTTAGGTGCTACAGGGTAGCCACGGCGCTTCGCGATAAAGCCTGCCACCAACATCAAACTCAAGCCCATCAAAATACCGGGAATGTAGCCAGCTAAGAACAGCGCCGCAATCGAAGTACCACCAGAAACCAATGAAAAAACAATCAAGGTATTGCTCGGTGGGATCAAAAGCCCAGTTGGACACGAAGTAATGTTCACCGCGGCCGAGAAGTTCTCATCATAACCGTCTTTTTTCTGCAAAGGAGACATAGTGCCCCCCACCGCCGCGGCTGATGCCACCGCTGAACCAGAAATAGAACCAAACAACATATTTGCCATCACATTTACGTGAGCAAGCGAGCCCGGTAAACGGCCGCCAAGCACTTTGGCAAAGTTAATCAAACGAACCGCGATACCACCTTGGTTCATAATATTGCCCGCCAAAATAAAGAACGGGATAGCCAGTAAGGCAAAGTTATCCAAGCCTGCCGCCATGCGCTGAGCCACTACCGCAATCGCAGGTTCAAGCGGTAAACTCATTAAAATGGTCGCCAGCGACGATAAGCCGATAGCAAAAGAAACCGGGATACCTAAGCAGAGTAACACTGCGAAGCTACCAAATAATGTCAAAATGACTTGCCAATCCATGATGGTGTTCCTTCTCTTAATTCGTTGATTCAGATTGATCTAACGCCGCTTCAGCGCCGCCGAACAGTGCTTTGATTTTCTCAAGGCCAAAGACTGTCGAATAGAAAATCATGAGTGCGCCACTAATAGGCAAGCAGTAGTAGACATAGCCCATTTGCAAACCAAGTGCAGGAGTCACCTGCCCAGTTGCTAGGGTTTTCATTGCGAGGTTAAAACCGCCATACACCAATACAATCAATGCAAATGCAGCAATGGCAATCTGAATAACCAGTTCATTAATCAGCTTACGTTTTCCCGTCAGTTTCATGGTGAGCAAATCGATGGCTAAGTGACGCTTAACCCCGGTGGTATATGCCGCGCCAATTAAGGCCACCCACATAAATAGGTAACGGGCGAGTTCGTCGGTTACCGTGCTTGGTTTGCCAATGACATATCTCGATACCACTTGCCAAATCACACAAAAAACCAAAAAGCTGGACAGCGATACCGTGAACATCGCCAGCCCTCTATTTATGTATCCAACCAATTTGTTCATGCTAATTCCTTGACTTCATCCATTGCGCCTTAGTTTGGTTAACCAAATGGTTTCGTATGCCAAGCTCAAGGCGCTCAATTCTTAGGAAGAGTATAAATATTCCGCACAAAAGTCATGTGAGCTACCTCACACAAAGATTGGTTGACCAATCAATCGGTAATTCCTGTGATCGCGGTCAACCAATTTAAAATTGGTCTTTGACTCGCCATAGAAACCAGCTCAATAATGAACCTGTACTCAAACGTACCCTACATATGGATAACCAATCTCACGGAGATACAATAATGATGACGCGTAAAAGTGTACTAACTACCGTAATCGGTGCCGCACTAACCATGGGAGCCTCGGCTTCTGCGTTCGCTGCAACGACACTAAAGCTCAGCCATAACCACCCACGTGACCACGCGGTTCACAAGGCGATGGACTACATGGCA
>Ga0209379_10002671_pt1 | contig 10717 bp, 9 predicted proteins | sample tdDd001_FD_187124 | JGI IMG/M metagenome (GOLD analysis project Ga0209379, IMG submission 187124) | Marine sediment microbial communities from the Atlantic coast under amendment with organic carbon and nitrate - tdDd00.1 (SPAdes)... | ecosystem: Environmental > Aquatic > Marine > Coastal >...
TCATATTTTCTATCTTCATATTAGGCTTCTCTGTCGTTATTTTCAGATTGGCATACATAAATGTTGTAAAAGGTGAAGAGTTTAGAGATTTAATAGAAGCAGATAAGTATTATGAAAAAGTTCTAAAATATGAACGTGGTGAAATTTTAGATAGAACAGGTGTTAAACTAGCTTTCTCTGTTATAGAGTACAAAATAACCATTCATGATTACAAGGAAATGCCTGTAGAAACATTTGATAAAGTAGTATTTCATTTAGCTGATATATTAGATATGACATATGATGAGATTGTGGAAAAAGGTGGACAAAAGCACTTGGTTGTAACAAAAAGTGCTTCTGAGAGTCAAAGAAAGAGAATTGATGTTGCTTTTAATCCATATCTTTGGATCGATGAATTTATCAGTAGAAACTATCCGAACGAGCAATTAGCTGCAGATGTGATTGGTCGTGTAGCTTATGATGAGGAAAAAGAAATACTCAATGGAGAGTATGGTGTTGAAAGGTCCTATAATGAGTCCTTAAAAGGTACAGATGGTATCGTTATGACTCAGAGTGACAACAGACACCGTGAACTTGTATACAATGACAGAGTAGAAGTACCAGCTATAGATGGTGATAATATTTATCTGACCATTGATGCTGTAATACAGCATTATGTGGAACAAGCTTTAGAAGCTGCCTTTATAGAACATGACCCATTAGCAGCTCATGCACTTGTAATGGATGTTAATACTGGTGAAATATTAGCTATGGGATCTTATCCAAGTTTCAAACCTAATTCTATGGATCTGGTGGGTATGCCAGAAGAACGAATGGAAGGTTTAAGTTCTTATGATACCAATATGGCTAAGTTTGGTGTATGGAAGAATGATCTTGTTGAATCAACTTACGAATTGGGTTCAACAATAAAATTAGTAACAGCTGCCATTGCCCTTGAAGAAAATGTTGCGACACCCAATACTGTTTTCAATGAAGGTAACAACATTCAAGTGGCCGATTGGAATATAAAAGCTTGGTATTATCCGCAAACAAGAGGTGAGGAAACTTTAACGGAAGCAGTTGGGAACTCCTCAAACCCTGTATTTGTGAAATTAGGACAGATGATTGGCAAAGATGCTTTTTATGATTACTATGTAGATTTTGGTTTAGATAAACCGACAGGTATAGATTTGCCAGGTGAATCTTACCCTGTAACAAATACTTATGATGAAATCAATCAAGTAGAACTTGCAACTATGACATTTGGTCATGGTGTTGCGCAAACACCGATTCAAGTTGCATCAGCCTTATCAGCGATTGTTAATGGCGGTTTCTTACTTGAACCTCATATTGTTAAGAGGATAGAAGATCAGGATGGTTTAATAGAATATCAAGCTGAAAGAACTGTTGTAAGACAGGTTGTATCAGAAATTACCTCTCAACAAATGCGTGATATTATGGAATATGTTGTAGATGATGCATCAGGTTCTGCAGTTAAGATACCTGGTTATAGAATTGGTGGTAAAACAGGTACATCTGAAAAACCAGATGAGAATGGTGGTTATTCTGAAGATAAGGCTATCGCATCATTTGTTGCAGTTGCACCAATAAACAATCCAGAAATTCTAGTATATGTTGTTGTAGATGAGCCCAAAGATGAAATCTTTGGTTCTAAGGTTGCTGGTCCTATCACAAAAAATATCTTAATAGATACATTGGACTACTTAGAGATTGCAAGAGATGACTCCAAACTTGAAGATACAATGATTGTACCAGATTTTATTGGTATGACTTTAGAAGATACTATGGAAATGGCAGAAGATTTAGGGTTTGAAGTAAATGTTGTGAGTGATGCATCATATGATGATTCAGTACTAATTATCAATCAATATCCTAAGGGTGGTTCTGAAAGAACAAGAGGTTCCGTGATTCTATTAGAGATTAATAACTAACCTATCATGACCTACCATTCTATGTTATAATGAGTGGTGGATTTGAGAGGACAATTATGATAAAAATTACATTAGAAAAAATGGTGGAAATATCAAAAGGAAGCTTGACTCATGATTTTGATATGACGCCAACAAATATAAAAATTGATAGTCGACATGTGAGTGCTGATGATTACTTTATGCCTATACTTGGAGAAATTCATGATGGCCATAAGTTTATTGTTTCTGCCTTTGAAAATGGTGTTCAAATTGCCTTTTGTGAAAAAGCATATTATTACAGCCATCAAGAAGTATTGATGGATTATCCTCTGATATTAGTCGACAATACAACAAAAGTATTGCACCGTATCAGTAAGTATATTCTAAAAGAAACAGGTGTCAGAACAATTGGTATTACAGGCTCTGTAGGCAAAACTTCAACTAAGGAGTTTATCTACCATGCACTTAAAGGATCATTTAATGTTCATAAGAATAAGGGGAATTTTAATAACCATATAGGGATGCCTCTTACTATTTTTGATTTAGATTATGACCATGATATTGCGATTTTAGAAATGGGCATGAACCACTTCAAAGAGATTGAGTTACTTGTTGAAACGGCAAGACCAGAAGTTGCAGTCATAACTAATATCGGTACATCTCACATTGGGATACTCGGCTCAAGAGAGAATATATTCCAAGCTAAAATGGAAATAACATCTTATTTGAGACAAGAAGATACATTAGTGATCAATGTAGATGATGACTTTTTACCAAGCATAAAAAAAGCAGATTTTAATGTACTTAGAATACATGAAGATTTAAAGGCTGAGCATATTCGTATGAAAGATGACGGTGCTTATACATATGACTTAAATGGTCAAAAAGTTTCTTTAGATGTTTTAGGTAAACACAATATAAGTAACAGTATGCTGGCCATTGGTGTGGCTATGACATTAGGAGTTGACCTTGAAAAAGCATGTAATGGCATAGCTGATTATCATGATTCAAATAAAAGATTAGAAATTTTAAAAGGTAGAAAAGGTTCTACTGTGATTAATGACTGTTATAATGCCAGTCAAGAATCCATGATGGCAGCAATTGAAGTACTAGAAAATTATAAACAAAAGAAAATTGCAATACTAGGTGATGTATTAGAATTAGGTGACTACTCAAGAGTGTCTCATGAATCAGTAGGCTCATTTATAGTAGAACATCCAGTAGAGCATTTAATTACATTTGGTTCAGAAAGTAAACATATAATTGAAAAAGCAAAGGTCTTAGGTTATACCGGTGATGTCAATCATTATGAGAACATTGATGACTTATATGAAGCATTAGAACCATTAATTGATGATTCTGTCATCTTAGTCAAAGGCTCATTTGGTATGGGCATGTCAAGAATTATTGAGTATTTAGGAGGAAGACATGACGGTTAATCTAATCAACCTAATCATATTAGGTTTTATCACATATATAGGAGCAATTATTCTAGGCCCGATGGTAATAGAATATTTTAAGAAGTTAAGTGTAAGACAAGTTGTAAGAGAAGAAGGTCTCGAGTCTCATCATAAAAAGACTGGAACGCCAACTATGGGTGGGTTTATCTTCTTAATACCTGCTATAGCTATTACTTTAATAGCAGCGGTTATTTTTGATAAGTTTTGTATGCCTTTATTGGTAATCTTACTTTCTACAGTGTTATTTGGCGCTATTGGTTTTATAGATGATTATAGAAAAGTGATAAAAAAACATAATGAAGGTTTAACATCAAGAGAAAAATTATTGGCTCAATTATTGGTTGCTTTACCTTTAGCTATTTATGCATATTCAATAAACCCATTCATTTGGATTCCTTTTACATCGATCATGCTTAATGTTGGTTTGTTAAAAGTTCTAATTGTATTATTCGTTGTACTTGCAACGACAAATGCTGTTAATCTAACGGATGGTGTAGATGGTTTATCTAGTAGTGTAACGGTACTTGTATTATCATTCTTTGTTTTCATAGGTACAAAACTTATGATGCCTTATGTGAGTGTTTATGCTATGGCACTAATCGGTGGTTTATTAGGATTTTTAATGTTTAATAAGTATCCTGCAAAGATATTCATGGGAGATATTGGTTCGTTAGCATTAGGTGGTGCTGTTGTGGCATTCTCTATTGTGACCAATACTATATTGCTTATTCCAATAGTTGGTGTTATATACTTTGCTGAAACTTTATCTGTGACACTTCAAGTCATGTACTTTAAAAGAACAGGAAAAAGAATATTTAAGATGTCACCACTACACCATCATTATGAGTTAAGTGGATGGCATGAAAATAAGATTGTAAGAAACTTTTCAATTGTAACCCTTATTGGTGTGCTAATTGGTGTGATAAGTATAATAGGGAGACTATAATGTTTAAAGATAAAAGAGTAATAGTTGTAGGTATGGCACGATCAGGTATTGCTGCAGCTGAACTTTTAATAGAAAATGGCGCTATAGTAACTGTAAATGATTCTAAGTCAGATGTGGAAGGATTGGATCATTTAAGTGCTAGTCTTGATTTGGGTGGACAACCAAGTCATTTAGATTATGATATGATGGTTTTAAGCCCGGGAGTACCAACGGACTTGCCTTTTGTATTAGAAGCTAAGTCGAAAATGAAAGTTATTGGTGCTTTGGAGGTTGGCTATCTTTTATCAAGGGGTCACTTCTATGGAATTACTGGTACCAATGGAAAAACGACAACAACAACTTTAACTTATAATATTTTTAAAGAAGCAGGTACAGATGCTTATGCTGTAGGTAATATTGGTCAAGCAGTAGCTTCTGTTGCTAAACACACAACAGAAAATAGTCACTTGATAACAGAAGTTTCAAGTTTTCAATTGGAATCTATTGAAAAGTTTAGAGTGCATATTGCTGCAATTACGAACCTTGCACCAGACCATTTGAACAGACATAAGACCATGGAAAATTATATTGGTTCAAAACTAAGATTAACTGAAAATCAAAGTGAAGAAGACTATGTAATTTTAAACCATGATAATGAACCAACCAGACAATTAAAAGGTTTTAAAGGTAAGGTTGTATATATATCAAAACAACCTTTGAAAGAAGGTTTTTACATTGAACATGACTGGATTGTTGCAGATTTAGGCGGTAAGGTACCAGTCATGCCTATTGATGAAATCAAAGTACCCGGTGATCATAACTTAGAAAATGTTTTGGTTGCTGTTGCAATTGCATATTTAGCAGGCGTTGAGATTCAACATATCAGATCAGCTATTGGAAAGTTTACAGGTGTAGAACATCGTATAGAGTTTGTAGGTACTTATCATGGTATCAAGTGCTACAATGATTCTAAAGCGACTAACCCTGAATCATCGATTGTTGCAGTTAATTCAATGAAGTCACCAACACTTTTGATAGCTGGTGGCATGGACAAGGGCAGTGAGTTCTCATCTTTTGTTGAAACTTTCAAACCTGTAAAACACCTCATTTTATTAGGTGAAACTAAAGAAATGATTGCTGCTGAAGCAAGAAAACAAGGGTTTGAAGCCATTTCATTTGTAGATGATATGGATCAAGCCGTTAAACTAGCATTCGATTTAGGTGAAGCAGGTGATATTTTGTTACTATCACCAGCATGTGCAAGTTGGGATATGTACCCAAGCTATGAAGTGAGAGGTGAACATTTCAAATCATGCCTAGAGATGTATTAAAGAAAAAAGATACAATTGATTATGCATTACTTTTAATCACTATAGCGATTACCTTCTTTGGTATTTATATGGTTTTAAGTGCGACATACTATACCAGTATGTTCGATGAATCTAATAGTCCACTAACAAGCTTTTTATCTGATTTTAAAAAGCTTTTTGTTGCATTAGGTGCTATGGTCTTTTTTATCTTTATTAGGATGAAAACTTTAAAAAAAATATCACCAGCAATTATGATAGCCTCAATAGTTATGTTGTTCTTGACCAAGGTTATTGGACCGAACTTAAATGGTGCTAATAGATGGTTGATGTTTGGTTCTTTTTCTTTTGCTACAGCAGAATTTGCTAAATTAGCCAGTATTCTATACTTTGCAAGAGTTCTAGAGAACATCAATAAATCGGAAAAAGATCATCAAAGAGCTTGGTTAAACATTGGTGTCTTTGGTGGTATTTCAGCTATACTGATATACATTCAACCTGACTTATCGACTATGGTCATTTACTGTTTGCTTTTAGGTGTCATGTTGTTTGTAGCAGGTGCAAAATGGAGACACCTTATAATCATTGTTCTCATTGGAGCAATGCTTATGTATGTGGCTGTTTATGGTACAGGTTATAGACGTGAAAGGATGACGGGGCTTCAATCTGATGATACCGTCATGATTGGTGATGAAGCACAAGCCAACAAGGCTTTGATGTCAATTGCTGCAGGTCAAATAAGGGGTGTAGGTGCTGGGAAAGCGTATCAAACAAAAACAGCAATGAGTCAAGCTGAAAGTGATTTTATTTTTGCAACAGTCGCAGAAACGACAGGTTTCCTTGGCTGTGTATTATTGATTACAGGCTATATCTTCATGTTGTGGCGTATATTTAGAGCTGCTATTTTAACAGATTCTAAATATTCATCCATAGTCATTACGGCTATAGGTGCCATGATTGGTTTTCAAGCTTTGATTCATATGTTAGTAAATACAAAGGTGTTTCCTGTTACAGGGATCACATTACCCTTAGTGAGTTCAGGTGGTACATCAGTTTTGATACTTCTATCAAGTATTGGTATTGTACTCAATTTAAGTGCTCATCCTGAAGGGGTATAGAAAGGGTTATCATGAAAGTATTAATTACCGGTGGAGGTACAGGGGGACATGTTTATCCTGCCTTATCCATTGCCGATGAGCTAAAGAAGAAATATGGAAAAATAGAAATATTGTTTATAGGTACAGACAGAGGTTTAGAAGCTGATGTAGTTCCAAAGGCGGGTTATGATTTTAAAGCCATTGAAGTAAAAGGTTTTAGAAGAAAACTGTCACTAGATACACTTAAGACCTTTGGTTTAATGTTTAAAGGTTACTTCCAAGCAGGAAAACTTATCAAACAGTTTAAACCGGATGTGATTGTGGGAACTGGTGGCTATGTATCGGGTCCTGTTGTGATGCAAGGTGTTTTTAGGGGTGTTAGAACTCTTATACATGAGCAAAACGCTATACCGGGTGTTACTGTAAAAATACTCAGTCGATTCGTTGATAAGGTGCTATTATCATATGAGGAAAGTGAAAAATATTTTAAGAAGAAGAATCATTTAGTTGTTACTGGTAACCCTGTAAGAAATGCTTTTGGTCACTTAGATAAAAAGGCCTGTCGTCAAAAATTGGGTTTAACACATCCTACACTCTTTTCCGTAGGAGGATCAGGTGGTGCAAAATGTATTAATGATGCTGCTTTGTCATTGATTCAAGCCTATAATGGCAGTGATATCAATATCATACATGTGACAGGTAAGAGGTATTTTGATGCTTTTGTAGAACGAATAGAAGAAAAAGGTCTGATTCTAGAAGATAATATCAAAGTCTTAAAGTATGTCTATAATATGCCTGAGTATATGGTTGCTTCTGATTTGATGTTATCCAGATCAGGTGCTTTAACATTATCTGAGATTGCTATGGTAGGGACGCCATCTATTTTGATTCCTTCACCAAATGTAGCTCATAATCATCAAGAGCATAATGCTAGAGTTTATGAGAAACATGGAGCAGCAATTATGTTAAAAGAAAATGATATTAAAGAACAAACCGTATATCAGATTGTAAAGGAACACTTGCCTAATAAAGATCATTTAGAGACAATGTCTAATAATGCAAAAAAATTAGCAAGACCTTCTGCTGCAAAAGATATTATCCATGTAGTGGATGAGTTTTTAAGGGGATAGGATGAAGAAAAAAGGACGCTTTCTAAGGAACTTTATCATACTTTTTTTACTAGGTGTGATAGGATATTCTGGCTATTATGTTTACAATGATACAGATGTCTTTATAATTAAAGATGTGAGTGTAGCTGGTAATCTTAGAATTGCTGATGAAGATATCATAAGTTATTTACTGGATTCAGAGTTACATTATTTTGAAACCAATGCCTATGACTTAAATGAAAAGTTAGAACGATATCCAAGAGTAAAGGATGGTATGGTTAAGAAGGTTTTTCCGGACCGTATTGAAGTCACATTAACAGAACGTATTCCTGTTATAGCTGTGAATTATTCAGAGCAATACTTGTTGATTGATGATGAGTTTGTTGTTGTTGATGTGACCAATGATCCTGGCGATTATTATCTAATAGAAGGTTATAAGTTTGAGTCATATTATCTTGGTATTGAAATCAAACACGATGAGAGGTTAATTTTAGAACGGGCTATGGATTTGGCCTTTCTGGTAATGAATTATAGTGAACTTGATCGTCCGCCCATTAGGATAAAGGACAATCATATACTACTTTATATATCAGAAAAGCTAATTGCTGATTTTGGTGATGGTGATAACATAGAAGAACGTTTTAACAGTATGGCTTTAGTATATGAAGCTGCTTTGGAGAACGGTTTGGAATCAGGAATCATAAATGTATCTCATGATGGATATCCTGGGATTAAACCTTTTAAGGAGTATTAGATGAAGATAAAGAATCAAATTGCAATAGGTATCGTATGTATCTTTCTAGGAATCATACTGGCTATGCAATATAAGGTATTTCAAGACAGTTTAGCTGGTGGGGAATCTTTGTTCAAAAAACAAACAGATTTAACAAATGAGTTATTTGTCTTAAGAGAAGAAAAACAACTCTTGAATGATGAGTTAAACGAAGTAAGAGCCACGCTTTTAGAGATTGAAGAAGCTGCGTCAAAGGATAATGCTATTATTAAGAACCTAAAAGAAGTGATTCGTGAATACGAGATATTAGCAGGTATGACTGATGTTATTGGTGAAGGGATAGTCATCACAATTGATAATCCGCCTTCAGATCAATTAACTGAGGCGAATGTAGTTAATGAATACGAAGAAATTGTTAAGTTGGTTAATGACTTAAATGCTGCTGGTGCAGAGGCTATTTCGATCAATGAACAGCGTGTGATTGCGATATCAGAAATCAGAGCTGCAGGTTCAGCAATAAATGTCAACTTTGTACCTCAAACAACACCACTTGTCATCAAGGCTATTGGTAAAAAAGGTGCATTAGAAGGTGCTATTACATTTAGATATGGTCAGGCAACAAGACTTCGTGAAGCTAACTTATTGGTAGATGTAAAGACGTTGGATGAAGTTATTATTCCGAGATATCACGGTCTAGTGAATTTCCAATATGTTAAAACTGTTGAGGAAGAATAATGAAGCAGTCTCTTAATAGACGACTGTTTGTGCTCTTTTTAATGTTCGGTTTGCTTTTGACCATACAGATAAGAAATCTATCAAAAGGTATTAAGCATGTAGGTATTGAGAACATAGCAGAAGCACAACGAGCAGTTGAAAAAGAAAAAGCAGAAATAGAACAGCTTAAGGAAGCAATCATATCTTATCAGAATGAAATCAAGCTCTATAAAGCGCCTGAAGATGATACAGAAATTGTTGCTCAGCTAGAAAAACGTCGTTATAATCTAGAAACGGTTTTAAATTACACTGATGTGGAAGGACCGGGTGTTATCGTGATAATCGATGATGCTGATAGGGCTTTGTATCAAGGTGAATCTGGTAATAATGTATTGGTGCATGACCAGGATATCTCAATCATTGTAGATGAGCTTAGACAAGCTGGCGCAGAAGCTATTTCTATAAACGAAACCCGTATTGTTTTTAACAGTACAGAAATCGTTTGTGTTGGTCCAACAGTAAAAATAAATGGTGAACAAATGTCAGCGCCTTATGTTATAAAGGCGATTGGTAACAGAAAGCATTTGGAAGCTGCTATTAATGCACCAGATACTTATGCAGAATTCTTAGCTACTTATGGCTTGTATATTGAGGTTAATACAAGTATTTCGGTTGAAATCGGTAAGTATGATGGTGAGTTAAATACAACATATATGAATTACTACGAAGAAGGTGAGTAAAATGATAGGTGCTATTTTAGGATTAATAATGGGTGTTGCTATAGGATTATATATTCCTTTAACAATTGCGGCAGGGTATTCTCTTTACTTGTCAGTTGGGATACTGGCAGCACTTGATTCTGTTATCGGTGCAATAAGAGCTAATATTGAAAATCAATTTGATTCAGCCATATTCTTATCTGGATTTATTCTTAATTCCTTGATTGCAATGTTTCTAGCATATGCAGGTGATCTGCTTGGAATTCCCTTATATTATGCCGCTATTTTTGCTTTTGGTATGCGTTTGTTTAACAACTTAGCGCGAATCAGAAGAGATATGATCTTCAAGTTTAGAAAGGAAGACTAACACAAGATATAGGCATATAGATTTAGGAACATACTAGATATATTGAAAAATGTAAAGAAAATTATCAAAAGACCATAACATTTAAAACCTTTTATGGTATAATGATAAAAAAATAGGCTAATTATATGTTTTAGACGCATAAAACAATTAAAATATAAGGTGATTCGGGGATAAAGGAGGCAATTACTTTGTTTGAATATGATATTGAAACGGAACAATTTGCAAAGATAAAAGTTGTAGGTGTTGGCGGCGGTGGTAACAACGCTATTAATAGAATGATTGAAGGAAAATTACAAGGTGTAGAGTTTATTTCTGTTAATACAGACAAGCAATCTCTATTTACATCTAAAGCTGAATATAAAATTCAAATTGGTGA
>Ga0209379_10002673_pt1 | contig 10713 bp, 9 predicted proteins | sample tdDd001_FD_187124 | JGI IMG/M metagenome (GOLD analysis project Ga0209379, IMG submission 187124) | Marine sediment microbial communities from the Atlantic coast under amendment with organic carbon and nitrate - tdDd00.1 (SPAdes)... | ecosystem: Environmental > Aquatic > Marine > Coastal >...
ATAGTTTATTTCTCGCATAAAAAAGATCACCGCTGGGTGATCTTTTTCCGTTATGCTTGTTGTTATTACTGTTGTTGTCGCTGTTACTGTGATTATCCAGTTGCTACTGGTATCGCTTTTTACGCTTGCGCGTTCACTTCTTTGCCTAGATTAGCCGATTGTGCCACCAGCTCTTTCTCTAACTCTTCTAATGAACGGCCTTTGGTTTCTGGCACACGGCGATAAATGAAAACAAAGCCACAAGCACAAATAACACCGTACAGTAAGAAAGAACCCGATGCGCCTAGCCCTGCGTTAAGCAATGGGAAGGTGTATGTGAGTGCGAAACATGCCACCCATAGTGCAAGCGTACTAACCGACATGGCTGTACCACGTACTTTGTTCGGGAAGATTTCAGACAACAAGACCCAAGTCACAGGCGCCAATGTCAGCGCGTAGATAGAAATCGCCACCAGCACCAATAACAGCACAGGCAGTCCTAACATGCCGAATGCATAAGCCGCAGACATTAAGCCATAAATAATGGTTAGGCCAAATGAGCCAACAATCATTAATTTACGACGGCCGATTTTATCAACAAACGGAATCGCCAAAATCGTAAATACCAGGTTGATTAAGCCCGTGGCAACAATCGACTTCAAGGTGTCGTTAATGTCAAACCCAGCGGAAGCAAAAATCTCTTGGGCGTAATTGAAGATCACGTTGATCCCACACCACTGTTGGAACGCTGCCAACACCACACCAATGATCAAAATGGGTTTTACATCTGGCTTTAACAGCGCACTAAAAGGTAGCGAACGGGTTTCGGCTGACAGCGTACTTTCAATTTCTGCCACGGTGCGGCTAGCATAGCTTTCACTACCAATGCGACGTAACGTGCCTTTGGCTTTTTCTGCCATTCCCATTTTTACTAACCAACGTGGCGATTCAGGCACCACAAACATCAAAAGTAAAAACGCGAATGCTGGCACCAATTCGGCACCAAACATGTAGCGCCACCCCATTTGGCCGTTCCATGATTGTAAAATGTCGGCTTGTGCCGCGCCCGATGCGACAGGCTCTGCAATCATCAAGTTAATGATTTGCGCCGCTAATACCCCAATCACTATGGTTAGCTGGTTAATCGCCACAAACTTACCGCGTTTTTCCGCGGGTGCAATTTCGGCGATATACATAGGTGATAGCGCAGAGGCTAAACCTATCCCTATCCCGCCAATAATACGAAAGACAATAAAGGCATTAAAACTGTCTGCCGCTGCGGTGCCCCATGCTGAAATCACAAACAAGAGTGCCGCTAATATCAAAGGACGTTTACGGCCATATTTATCAGAGACAGTACCTGCGATGAACGCCCCTGCCATGCAACCCAGTAACGCCGAACTCATTGCCCAACCCGACAACGACGCACTAGTAATATTAAAGTAGGCTTCATAGAAGGGCTTTGCCCCACCAATAACCACCCAGTCGTAACCAAATAACAACCCACCGCAGGCAGCAACCAGGCTGATGAGCCAGATATTTCTCATGTTGAGTTGATCGCTTGTCTTACTCATAATCAATCCTTGTAGATGTACACGTCTATTCAAGTTATTGTTTTATGGTCACCCCAGGCGATAGATCACCCGAGGTGACCTATCCATTACATTTGACCGTAACGGCCAAAGGCGTAGCGATGTTGCGCGACTTCTTTAAATAAGTTCGCTTTCGTATGTGCTGGCGATTGGGTTAACAATGCCTGCAAGGTGTGTTCAAACGTTAGTTCGGCTTTTTCAGTACTGCGAGCGATGTGATTACCTTGCGCCGTTATCAAGGCTAACCCCAGCAGCCCCATGGTTTTCACAAACAAGCAATGCTGTTGATGCTCGGCTTGTAAATCACCATCAAACACAATCAAGGCAGGCAGCGATACCGCAAAGAAATCCGTCTCAACCGATGTGTCAGCTTCTGCGTCAGCCCACGCCACCATATTTTCATACAGTGAAACCGCTTTTTCAGTCTCGCCTAATTGATGCAGTGCCGCTGCTTGATAGAACAAGTAATCCGCAGGTTGATCGTTATAATAACGGCTTTGCCCTATTTCTTGTTTACCCTGTGTAGCACATTTGAAATGTTGAGCAGCCTGTTGATGTTGATCTAGCTGTTGGTAGCAATAACCTAGGTAGTAATACAGATCGTTATCGGTTTGCCCAACTAAACGCCCTTCGCCCAAGTTATGCGGATAATGTAGCGCAGCTTGTAAACATGCAATTGCATCGGTATAGGCATGCTGGTTTATTAAGCCCAGAGCGGTGCGTAATTTGTTCACCACGAACTGGCCTGTGATGCGTCCTTCGCCTCCTTCCCATGGATGAAATTGTCTTATTGCTAAACACTCAGCAGCCTGCTCTAACTGCCCTGTGATATTGCACAAGTTGAGCAGCTCTGCGGTTAAATCATCCCGTTTTTCAACCACCTCAAAGTGCGATTGTAACAGTGCTAATCGTGTTGCAGGCTCGGTCGCTACAGCTTGATGAAGAAAATCTAACTCGTACAAAATACGGGCATCGTCAGGCGAAAGTGCAAACGCACGCGACATCAACTCAATGGCTTTCTGTGGATCTTGGCATTTGTTGTATGCGTGAACCGACAAGTTACGTAATACCGGCGCATAGTCAGGATTTAGGTGTAAAACCTGTTCCCAGTGGCGTACGGCGCGAGAATAATTACGTTTGGCATAGAAGAAGCAACCCAATAAGTACTGAGTAAAGTAATGATCGGGGAAGGCATCCAGCACACCAATTTCCGTCAATGTATTGGGGAACAACACGTTATCAGCGAAGGTCTCTGCCGCCGTGTCGAGCCAGGTTGTCACGTTTGTTGCAACACTCGTTTTAACCCCAGTTTTAACGTCAGTTTTTAGATCAACGTCAGCACTAGCGTAATCATCAGATAAATAAGCTTGGTAGATACAAGTCATCGCGCCTTGGCTATCACACTGAGCTAATACGGTTTTTGCACTTTCCGTAGCCCCAATCGACAAATAGAAATTCACCAGATGGATCGCATTGGCTTCGCGCCCGTTCATTAGGTGCTTGAATAAGGCTAAATCTGCGGTTGTTTGACTGAGCTGGTATTGCTCGAAAGCCAAGCCATAGCCCAGCGGCTGAATCGTTTCTTGCGCTTTAATAAAGGCAGCCGCTTCGGTGGCGCGGTTCAGCGTGATCAGCAAGTGCGCTTTCAGAGTCGCAGCCTGGTAATGCATACCGTTAAGCTGTAAAGCACGGTTCGCATAATCCAGCGCTTCCCCCCAACGAGATTGCTTAGTCGCAATGCGGGCGGCGGCGTAAAACCCAGTATCACGGCAGTTAGCACTCCACGTTGCCTTGAAGACATCGCTAAAGGCGTGGTCCAAATTACCTAACTTCTCATTGGCACAACCACGCAAGTAGCTCGCTTTACCGCATAACGGGTTCTTATTGAGCTGATGGGCTCGCGCCAGTGCTGCATTGGTGTAGGCAAGTGTTGCGGGGTAATCGGCACCTTCATACGCCAGCGATGCCATTGCCACATTGGTTTGATAATGGTTCGGATCGCGCGTTAACGCTTCTTGGTAATAATCAACTGGGCTTCGCGTTGCATGATGGTATTGCTGAAGGTGCTGACCGATGAAATACAAGGCTTCAACACTGTCAACGTCAGCGGGTAATACGGGCGGCGTGGCAGGCTCTGGTGTTGGTTCGTCCGTTGCGGCGACATGTTCGCTATAAGATAACGAGCTGAAACCATCTGCAGAAGTGACCGTCATAGTTAAGCGGTTAGCTGTTGTGAGTTCACTCTGATCGACATGTCCGACACATTGGCCATCAAGCAAGCACTCCCCTTGGCGAGTATCACCCGGCATCATGGTTAATGACGTTTCACACACGGTATGCTTACCGTCTGAAATCACCAGGGTGTAATCGGTTATTTCTGCAATGGCGTACACTGCCCACTCTAGTTTGCCATTTGAGCGTTCAAGTTTTATTACCACATCGGTATTGGCGTTATGCACATTGCCAAGGTTACTGTATGGCAAGAAATGCTGAACAAACACCTTCTCTTCATGGCTATCGATCCATGTAAAGTCGGGTTGGTTATCGGTAAACACACCTGTCATTAATTCAATGTAGGGGCCATTGGTATCGGTAAGCTGGCGATCCCATGCAATACCGAAATCGCAGTTACCCCAGGTCCATTGTTTTTTACCCGGTGAGACATGGTGATTGGCAACATGAAGCAAACCGCCCTGCTCGTCGTGGCTGTATGCGCCCACAAAGTCGTAAGCCGATTTATCCGCCATGTAAGACGTTGGTACAGGCAGGTTTTTATAGCGCGAGATATCGGTACCTGGCGAGTAATCCACCTTGTAATATTCGCCCGTTGCGATTGGGAAATTAGAAACATCGCGCTTGCCGTGATCGTATACCGCAGTGACATCAGGCGGGAAGATACTTTGATGATCGTCACCACCTTTAACGGCCGGGTTCGACCACCATAAGAATTGACGGGGCGTTTCGTTACCGTTATAGACTTTACCCGTGATCTCAATCAGCGCTTTGTTTGGGTAAACCTTAAAGCCCGCCATGATTTGCAAACCGTACATGTGCTCGACTTCGCCCATCCACACAGTCACAGCGCCATCATCATGATGTTCTATGGTGAAATCAGTCGACATGAAAGTCGTCGGGCGGTGATGTTGCGGCCAGTTAAATTCGATACCACCAGAAATCCACGGGCCTAATAAGCCAACCAGTGCGGGTTTAACCACTTCGTTGTAGTACACAAAGTCACGCCCTTTTACCTTGTCATACGCGCGGTGAATGCGGCCACCAAGCTCAGGAAGTAGCATGATTTTGATGTAATCATTTTCGATATACACCGCTTGATAGCTTTGATCGACTTTTTGATCCGTAATGCTGTCGATGACACCGTAAGGATAAACAGAACCCGATGAACCTTGATAAACTCGGTTCTCTAAAAACAGTGGATTGGGATCCACCTTGCCCGTTGGGTAAGTAGGAAGAACAACCTGTTCAACCCAAGCTTTTGCATTCGTACTCATGACTTATAACCACCTGTAAGCCGTTATGATTAAGTTATGAGCAGTGTAAGGAATATTTTGTTAGCAGAATGTATGAAGCAATCACGGGCTTTACTAAACAATGTTTAGTAATAAATGCGACCTTTCGACAAAATATAGAGCGAGGTTTGAACTATAAACGATCTTTGTATTTATGCACGTTCCAGTACCAATTTAATAAGTTAAAGCCTATAACACCAATACAAAACACGGCTGAATACGCCGCAAATTCAGCAATAGAATGGAACGAAGTGGTGAGTCTGTCCTGATTAAAAGAAGCCACAATAACATTACCAACCAATGCATAACATATTGTTGCTAATGTGGTTTTTATAACGTGCTGGGATAGCCCTTTTTCCTTATCCTTCTCCATCGCTGAAAATCAGTATCAGGGTCTCTCATCGCAGCCACCATTTAACTTTATGTATGTAAGCGTCGAATTAAACCCACATTCCCACATCACTAGATCTCGTTCATAAGTTTTCTCAACAACAAAGGAGGAACTATGAACCAACCTGGAAAACGACAATATTGGACGAGCGTCATTGAAAAACAAACAGCAAGCGGACTTTCTATTCCTGCTTTTTGCAAGGCGAACGACCTTAGCTATCCGACTTTTCATTACTGGCTGAAGAAGCTAACAGAGCAAAACGACGAATCGCAACAGGCGCACTCCATTGTAATTAATGATGATATAGGCCCTGATACTGTCGCTTTGCATTTCCCTAATGGTATTAAGGCGGAGCTGCCTGCGAACCTGACCCAGGCACAAATCAAAACCTGGTTGCAGGTACTGCAATGATCCCCAGCGGCGCTATTTATCTCGTCTCGGGCGTTACAGATATGCGCAAGTCTATCGATGGCCTCTCAATCTTACCAAATGAGTTATATGTGGCTAAATCTTGAATTTTATAACCTGTTGCGGCCCAGAGGACTTCAGGTAAATCAGAGTATTGAAGTGTTTTTGCAGATTCCAACAAATGCTCTATGTTTAACACTGCTCCATTCGCTAACTTTGATTTTGGCAAGCTTGAGAATATAAGCAAAGGGTGTTGTTCCGCAATTGCTGCTTTTATAAGTAACTCAGCAGCTTGCGCCGCTTGTAACACAGCGAAAACACCTTCATCTAATGCAACCTCATAGCCATGATCTGAATAGAATGCGTTTCGTTGGGCTTGAGACAAAATACCAAGACCTAAACCATGAATGTGTTCCGATACGTTTTTTAAATCAGGATGCATCAGTTTTCCCTATAAATTTAACGCCTGCAATAAGGTGTGCCCCACTGAACTCGCCAAGTACACAAGACTTCATACCAAAACCGCCGAGTGTAACGCATCGCCTTGTTAAATGGCTTGGATGCTTAATACTCTGAGATCAGTGACCAACGTTGCTGATTATCAACGCTTAAAACCAGTAAACGCATATTAAAGTAACTACCATTTGATACATGATCACGTATTACAACAATCAAATCTTCAATTTCATCGTTATTGAGGTCTCCTCTACCAATAATACCAACCTCTTGGTATCCGCCAATGTGATAATACGTAAAGCTTGACTCGGAGTTTTTTTTGAAACTCGTAATAGGTGTAACATCAGACCAATACTTTAGCTCTGGGTTTTGATTACTTCGTTTCGACTCTGCTGATGAAGTTATAAAAGATAATTGCTTCGGCCAAAAATCAGGAGAACTTTCTTTTAGTATAGGAATAGGTAAATAGCTTAACTTCGATAGTTTTGCGCTTAACATTAACTTTGAGGCTTCACACATAACCTTTAGCTCAAGATAAGCATTCATCTCATATTGTTTTACTGTTCGTGTTTCAAGAGATGAGCCTATAAAATAGTCCTCACAAGAAGATAAGCTTAATTTATGCCCGCTATTATTCTTAACTACTATTTCTGAATACCAAGGTTCTTTTATTAACTTTGATAATTCATCTACATTACTTAACTCTACATTGGAAGATAAAAGCTCAGGTAAAGTTAAGCCATCAGCCAATGATACAGGTATTTTTTCAATTGCATTACACGCATTAATTGAAAATATGGCCATGATCGAAATTGGCAAAATAAACAAACAACATGATTTATTGCTCATTTTGCACCTTCATTTTTTTAGCTTCTTCTCTTTTTTTCTTGTCTGCTGCCGCCTTCAAAAGTAAATTTTTTACATATTTATTTCTTTCAGCTGAAACAGGAAGTTTTCTATTGGACTCATTGGCAGCTGTTTCCCAGTCTTGTGATTTTATTGCTTTTTTAAAGTTAGGCCACTTAGTATTCAAGTCTGTCATACCAACATTAAAAATAATATCAGAAAAAGCTAACCTAACTTCAGTTGGATATGTCGTAAAACTAGGAAAAAGACTTTTCAGCTCATTTTCAAAACTATCTATATGCTTTTTAGTTAAAGCATCAATTTCCGTATTTAGAAGCTTTAAACTAACAAACCTCTTGTAGTAGCTAGAAACTCTATTTTTTAACTGTTTTTTTACGGATTCAAAATCACTTTTTATATCGTCTTTAGTCGCTGATAATCCATTTGTTTTTTTAAAATTGAGTTTTTGTGCACTAGCAAGATCTTTAATTAAATGTCCAACACCTACTGTTACATAACCTTTTGAATCAAGGTACATATGATTAACCTTGCCCTCATGATTTTCCAGTTTTGCCTTTAGTGTTGCCCTTTCAGTTGCAGTAATCATATATCCTCTAATTTTTATAAGCATTCAGTATGTTTGATTATAGTTAGTTTAGAGATATCATTACTTTATAGTCGAAATTATTCCGACACAGATCGAGATTTTTTTGCCATTTAACGCCTGCGATAAGGTGCCCCACGGCCAACTTACCAAGCGCATCGAACTTCAAACCAAAACCGCCGAGTGTAATGGGTCACCTTAATTGCTTTGTATGGATAATAAAACCAACTTCAGGGTAAAGTGAGACCCAGGCTTTAGCTGCAACTAAAGCTTTCTATATAGCAGTTCGATTGATTCCTGGCTCCTCTATCGAGAGACCGATAACAAACGTGAACGCTGTATAGGACTCCAAGCACCATACTCGAATAGTCGACTGGGTCTCGAACCCGCATTACGCAAGCAAGAGTTAGCTTATTATGAATACTGCAACGAATCAAAATATTAACGTCGGGGTCGATACCGGAAAATCTCAACTCGATATTTATATCCGGCCAATCGATATCTTCTTCTCGGTATCTAACGACGACAAAGGCATTAAACAAGCCATCAAAACCATAAAAAAGCACTCACCGAAACGAATCGTTATTGAAGCCACTGGTCGTTTAGAAATGCCCTTTATTCTTGCCTGTGCTGACGCTAATCTTCCTTTCGTGATCGCCAACCCTATTCACGTCAAACGCTTTGCCGGCACCATCGGCCAGCGGGCCAAAACCGACAAGCTTGATACCAAGCTTATCGCCACTATGCCGAGGCACTACAACCAGCATTAACCAAGCTCAAGCCTGACTGCATTCAAAAATCAGATAGAATAAATCGAGAAGAAGATCGTTAAACTGATTGAAAGCTGCCCCGAATATCAGGCCAAAAATGAAATACTACAAAGTATGCCTGGTATCGGAAGAATCGCAGCCGCTTCTATCATTAGCAACCTCCCCGAACTCGGCTATATCACCAATAAACAAGCTGCTTCCCTTGTCGTGTCACCCCCATGAACAGGGAAAGTGGTCGCTATAAAGGGCACAGAAAAATACAGGGTGGTCGTGCCCAAGTCAGAACAGTTTTATACATGGCAATGATGTCTGCCATGCAGTGTAACCCTGTTTTTAAGAGCACCTATCAACGACTACTGGCTGAAGGAAAACCGAAAAAAGTAGCCATCATAGCCTGGTCAGGAAGATGGTTATCATCCTAAACTCGATGGTGAGAGATGGCGTCTTATGGGATGCAAAACAGCTATATTTATCTGTTGACGCCATAGTCGTTTGTTACATGCGGGTTTATTTATTATATTACACGCAAAAAGTAACATGATAATTGTAATTTGACATTCTACATAACCATATAAAATCGGTAATTGACCAAGCTCTCACTTACATATCTCGTGGAAACATATCGTTAAATAAAAATCTAATTATTGCCGCCTTACTTTTGATCATGTAGCGTCTTTCAAATTACAAGTAATACATTGGGTAAGTTAGTATGAATGCGTATCAGATTAAGCAATTTAAAGAAAGTTTGAATACTAATCGAAAAGCTGGTTTTGTCACTTCATTAGATAATCTTGTTCAAGTAGCAATTGATAACAAACTAGAAATAGCAAAAACACTTGTTGGGAAATACCCTGACATTTCAAGTATTGTTTTAGCTGAAAAAATAGTTAAAGAACTTGGTTGGGCTGGTCGAGCCTATATCAAAGTTGTCGCGGGTAAAGAGTATGTTGTGTTTAAAGGATACGCGGGATATAGAAGTATATTTAAAGGCGTAACCTACCTGGCATCAAATGCAAAAGTTGTCGACATGGCGATTGGTACTAACGGCATAAAATCCTTTGTTAAGTCTGGAGCAAGGCTAACACTGCAAATCACTGTTTCAATGAAGATTTTAGAAGCTATTCTTAGTGATAAATTTATTTTACATGAATTTCTTGGAGACCTTACTTCTGCTATTTTGAAAATAGGCGTCACTACAGTACTATCAGCGGCCGCTGCTGCTATTGTAGGCACTATGACAACGATAACTATAGCCCCTGTTGCTGTTGCGATCGTTGTTGGTGTTGCTGCTACATGGATATTAGATAAAGCTGATGAGAAATACCAATTTACCGAAAGATTGATAGATCTGTTTAAAAAGCTAGAAAGAAATACTATCGATGTAATAGCCGACGAATATAACAAAATGGAGAAAGCATTCAGATGGCAATTATTTAAAGGTGGTGCAATTGGTCGTGGAATATTTTATTAAGGCTTATTATGAAAAAACTTATATCACTAGCTCTCTTTCTTCCAAGTTTGGTTTTTGCTGACATTGATGTCAGCTGTGGCTTCTATAATGAGGGTTTTGTTTCTGATGTGCCCAGTTTGAAAGTATTTCAACCTATTACCTTATCAGCCTCAGACCCACATGATAAACATACCTTTTTTAAAACACCGACTTTTACAATATCAATAGCCAATGGCGCGATTGTTACTCACGGTATGCAGAAGCCTTTTATCAGTACATTTGAAATACAGGTAAGATATGGTGACCCTATGCTAGGCGGTATCATTGAATCTGCATCTGCCAGTAACCCCAAACGAAAAACAGACGATCTGGTTGTCGCAGCACTATCACTAAGAAACGATAATGGTGAATTCAAAGTCGAATGTAGCACGCTTAACTAATGCCACATCAAAGCTGTCATCAAAAAATACAATTACTTAGCTAGCTATCAACGAAAGTCCCAGACCGAAAAAGCTAGGGACTATCGAGAAGTACTGCCAAAAGTCAGATAAATTGTAAGCATGTAACGCCTGCAACTTACGAATCCCCACAAAATACCTTTGTAGTTCAATAAGTAGACACGCACCTTACCTTCTGATCTAATGAATTCACCACAAACACAAAAAATTGAAAGCAAGATGCGTGATATTC
>Ga0209379_10002676_pt1 | contig 10705 bp, 8 predicted proteins | sample tdDd001_FD_187124 | JGI IMG/M metagenome (GOLD analysis project Ga0209379, IMG submission 187124) | Marine sediment microbial communities from the Atlantic coast under amendment with organic carbon and nitrate - tdDd00.1 (SPAdes)... | ecosystem: Environmental > Aquatic > Marine > Coastal >...
TTCTATATAAGCATCTTCTTTTTCAAGTGAATTGTCTGAGTTGCAAAGAATAAGCGTGTACCCTTCACGGTTCGCTAGATCTTCAACACCTCTTGCAAGTTCGGGGAAAAAGGGATTGGCAATATCCGGAATTATAAGACCTAAAGTCTTTGTTCTTTTCGTGACCATTGAGCTCGCAATACGATTTGGAACATATCCAACCTCATTGATGATCTTCATAACACGTTCTCTCGTAGCTAATGAAATTTTTTCGTCTTTCTGGTTCATCACCTTGGAAACAGTGGCTGTAGAGACCTCTGCAAGGCGTGCAATATCTTTTATTGTTACTTTCACTTCAATTTCACCATCCTAGGTTAAACGTTTACCTAAATTATAACAAGATCGTCACACTTGTCAACGGAAAATAATAGATGTATGAAAAAAGGCCGTTCAACGGGAGTCATATAACCCTTGAACAGCCTTACATTCAGGTATGTAATATTTTTTATTACATTAGGAAGTAAATTTTCTATTTAAACATATGCAATTGCATCAATTTCAACTGATAACCCAAAGTGCAGTTCTCTTGTTGGAACAATGACCCTTGCCGGTTTGTGTTCTCCAAAAAAATCACTATAAACATCGTTCACATCGTCCCAAAGTTTCACATCGGGAATATACACTGTCATCTTAAGAACCTTATCTTTTGAACTGCCTGCTTCTTTAAGAATCAACGCAATGTTATTAAGAATCAGTTCTGTTTGCTCCGCAACAGTTCCAAATACATTCTCACCCGTTTCAGGATGCACCGCAAGTTGACCTGACACATAAACAGTCCCATTATGAACAACCGCCTGTGAATAGTGACCTGCTGGTTTTAATGCATTATTCGTTGTGATGTATTCCATAGTAGACTCCTTTCATGAACGCTTTCGTAACCAAACAACATCTATTTTCTATATAGTAACAGATTAAAAGCCACTTCCGAAACTTAACGCGGAAGTGGCTTTCTAAATTAAATTCTATAAACTTGAAATCACGATTTGTTTCGAGTGTTAATAAATAATATAACCTGATGTCTGACCTGGTATGCTCATAGTCATCATCAGAGGTGAAACCACTTTAACAAATTCACCAACTTTAACGTCCTTATTGTAGTACGTATAAGCTTCAGATGTGTGAATGATCACCATATTCATATAGTCTGTTGTGTCTTTCTCATTGCCAAGTGTGATTGTTTTAGTGCCTGTTTCATCTTGGCTGATCTCTAGAACATAACCAGAGTGAATTGCTGATTCAAAGTCGCTTAATTTTAGTGAACCATTCTCAACCTGAACGCCAAGTCCTAAAATTTCTGCCATGAATTCTGCTGGAACATATGTGTATCCGTCAATAATCACTGGTGCAGCACTTAGGGGTGATGGTGCCATTCTATTTCTAAAGTATGCATTTTCTCCAATTTTAATTGATGTCCACTGTGCACCTTTATTTATCTCTACTGAGCGAGTTTCACCGTTCCATACAATATCATATCCAATAGCTTTAAGCGTTGAGCTCAGTGGAACCATTGTTATGCCATCTACAATTTCCAAAGACATCTCCGTTGAAATTTCATCATCATTGTAGTAAATTTTCATAACTTCTTTTGTATTTTCAATAGCGCCATCCTGAATTTTCGTCATTTCTACACTGTCAGAAGTCTCATCCATAATCGTTACGATTTGATCTTCTTCAACAAACACTTTTTCTCCGTTTTTATAGACAAGCACAGTTAAAGTTTCTAAAGCCTCGTCTTCCCATGATCTAGCATATTTAAATTCAATAGTTGAGACGCCATCGCCGTTCACTTTGAAACTAAATTCTTTTTGTCCGCCAGCGCCTACAACTGGTTCTTCAGAAGAAGGAGCAATGAACTCCTCTCCAATGACATCCACATGATTTTCTTTTTTTACCACATACGTCCATGCAAAACCTGTTGATGGGTTCTCATCAAGAATAATTGTGAAATTATCACCATCTTGTCTAACCTCAAATGGAACCTTAACGTCATTATAAAGTGTTGGTACAGCTTCATTGTAAAGCGTTGGCACAGCGTCAGTATAAAGCGTTGGTACAGGTTGTTCACTCGTTGATTCAACTGGCGCTGATATTAGCATAGGCACAGGCGCAGTTGTGGAATTATCTAGGTTACTCGTTGAATCGGCAAAACTTGATACTCCAGAAAACATCATTAAACCTATTAACAACATACTCATTTTTGATTTCAGAAATTTACTCATTATTAATCCTCCTATGGAAACACGTGCCGGTGACATTCACCAACAACAATTAATTATTTATTGTCTACACTACGTTTGACGGGAGCAATATAAAAAAAGTTCCCGAATTCAAAATAAATTTTATAATTAATTTGAAAATTAATTTCGGAAGTATATTTTCAGTGCAAAAATCAAGTGTTCAAATTAGCATAATAAATTAGTCTTACAATAAAATAAGCGCTATAGCCATCCATATTGGATCACTATAACGCTTGCTTAATCATAATATGTTTTCACAGTAAAAGGTCATTCAAATTCAGTGTTCACTCTAGAATGTTGATAAGAATTTTATTTCCTAACCTAAGAACGGATTGTCCCATAATGGAAGAACTCGACCAATGCCCATTTCTTTGGCGTTGCAGAATACACGATGTGCTTCAGAAAGGTCATGAATACCCATACCGATTGGATTGAATAGAATAACATCATCATCCGACTGACGTCCTTCTAGATTTCCCACCACGATCTGACCCAGATCAATAACATCTTCACGTGCGATGATGCCTTCTTCAACCGCGCGATAGCTTACATCCACACCATGGCCCGCCACAGCATCATAATCATCAACAACAACACGGTCCACAAATTTAAGTGCTTTCGTTGGCGTATCCCAGAATGAAATCTCACAATGCAGTGCCCCTTTTTTGTACCATGCACCATCAACGTATGCTTCTTTTGCCATAGTTGCTGTTGAAATAATATCAGAACCCACAAAGACTTCTTTGGCAGAATCTACAGCGATAAATTCCATATCTGGGATTTCTTTTACCATCTTAATGCAGAACTCTTCGGCTGTTCTCTTATTAATATCAAATACCTTACAAGTTTTCAGTGTTGGAGCACCACATTTAATGGCATGTGTTTGCGTTACGCCCTGAACAGAAGCGCCCACAAGACCCATAACAGTTGAACCCGGCAACGCTAGGTATTTAGCCGCCACACCACTTGCAGCACCTGTGCGCATTGCAGAAACCAGAGCACCGTCCATAATACAGTCTGGCATTAGTGTTTCAGGGTTCACGATAATAATGACACCATTGGCTCTTGGAAGATTATGCTTTACTGGGTTGTGCGGCTTGCTTGGAATCCACTTAATACCCGATGTATTCACAGGACCTAGTAGATCTCGTTCCACAAGCTCTTCTGCATACTCTGCACCACCAAGGAAACTTGGCATAGACATAATTCGCCCTGTTGTCTCTTCTGTTTCTGGTCCACCCCAACGAATAACAGGCTTATGCGGCAACTGGAAATCTCCTTTACCATGTAGGAAAAATGAACGTTCTGTTGCGTTCATTGTGCCTGCCATATCGTAACCACCAGCTTTTACACAGTCCTCTTGTTGCAGATATAAGAATTCGACTCTTCTACTCATTTTCAACGACCTCCATAACACATATCTATTGGTATACTCACTTGTTTAGACTCAAGGCTATATAACGCAACTTGTATGCCAAGTTGATATGAGCTGAGCTAAGATCTGTGCAGAAAGCTGAACGTGTTGATATCACTAACTCACAATGGAAAGTTTGCTATTCATCTGTTACACCAACCTGTAACAGACGGGCTAATGCCACATCTCCCCTGTGTCATATTGAGATAGATGACGTGAGTATTTCCTAGCAAAACTTTCAACAACTATCCGAGATCAATCGTTGTGTCAGTTCGACATACATTTATGTCACATTGACATAAATACTATAGGAAAATGCTAAAGTAATAAAAAATCGCGTGATAACTTATAAGCTATCACGCGTTAATTTATATTTCCGGATTTTCCTATAAATCGTCGATCGACTCACACCCAACGACTGTGCAACAAGAATTTTACCTTCGTCTGTCCAACCATATTGATCCAGGCCTCTCTTGATTGAACTCTTTTCAAGCTCTTCAAGAGTTTCACCTTGTTTCTTTTTTAATTTAAGCCGTTCAGGCAAGTTCTCAAGTTCAATTCGATGACTTGTTTCCATGTTCATGGCATACTCTATAGTATTTTGAAGCTCTCTGACATTCCCCGGCCAATTGTATGTGCGCATAAACCGCTCTACATCTTCAGATATCCCACTCACATTTAAGTTAAGAATCCTGTTATATTTTTCTATAAAATGCCCTGCTAAAACCAGTACATCCTCTCCCCTGTTTCGAAGGGGTGGAATATCAAGTGTTATCACATTTAGACGGTGGTACAAATCTGCTCTGAACTGACCTTCATCCACCATATCTTCTAGATTTTGATTTGATGCTACAATAATTCTTACATCAATCGGAATCGTCTCAACACTCCCAACGCGCTCAATTTCACGAGTTTCTAATACACGTAGTAGTTTTTGCTGCATATATATAGGCATGTTTTCAACTTCATCAAGGAAAATTGTTCCTCCATTTGCATTGAAAAACTTACCATGTTTTCCGTATTTATTCGCACCTGTAAATGCGCCTTTTTCATATCCAAAAAGTTCACTTTCAATAAGATTCTCTGGAATGGCACCACAATTAATCGCTATAAATGGCTTGTCCCAACGTGTACTTTCTGCATGAATCGCCCTTGAAAACAACTCTTTGCCTGTTCCCGTTTCTCCAACAAGAAGAACTGTAGATTGCCCTTGAGCAATTTTTCGTACTTTATTATTAAACTCAACAATACTGCGGTCTTCTCCAATAATATCTTTAAGATGGATGGTATTCGCACCACCACTTATTTCATGACGAAGTGCATTCGCAATCATATGGTCTTTCACTTTATTCCCAATAAGCTCTGCAATTTGATCAACAAATGCAAGCATATTATATTTATTCTCCTCAAGGCTTTTCGCTTGTTCCTCATCAAATGCCAGTATCCCCATGGCACCTACGGTTTTTCCACCATACTTGATGGCTGCATAAACAGCTTTTTTATATGCGCATTTTCCATAATTACTGCACTCACTGCATTTCTCTTCAACGCCTGGTTTTTCAATAATAATGCGGTCAATCCCTTTATAGATATGTGAATTTACAATGCCGGATTCTTGAATACGATCACCTATTTTACCCTTCGAGACTCCCGTACCCGCCACTCGAATAAGCTGGTCGTCAAATATATCTATATCCAGTTTCAGAGCAGCTTTTGTCACTTGAGCAAAGCGCTGCATTGAATCACTTATATTCCCTATCACAGACATCTTCCCACCTTACTTCTATTAATCCATCACAGAATCACGACCACATTCACCAATCATACTCAATTTTCAAATACAAATTATCAAAAGTTAAATCACTCGTAAACAAGACTAGGCGCGATCACAACGATCGCGCCTAGAACTTCATTATTTTGGAGCCTGCATCCACATCTCAAGGGACGCATTTTGTTTCGTATTACCCTTTAAACAGATGACATGCAACAAAATGTCCAGGCGCGATCTCATCTAGAGCTGGCTCCTTCTCACGGCAGACATCTTCCGCAAAGTTGCATCGATTCGCAAAGCGGCATACTGGTTCGGGATTAATTGGAGAGGTAATTTCACCTTTTAGAATAATTTTCTCCATTTTACGGTCAAGACTAGGTCTTGGAATCGCAGATAGGAGAGCCTTTGTGTAAGGGTGAACAGGATTCTCGAACAGTTGCTCCGCTGAAGCTTTTTCAATCAGTTTACCAAGGTACATAACAGCTATATCATCAGAGAAGTGGTTAACCACGGATAAATCATGTGTAATGAAAATATACGTAAGTCCCAGCTTCTGTTGTAGCTCATTCATCAGGTTCAAAATCTGTGCCTGAATAGAAACGTCAAGTGCGGATACTGGCTCATCACATACAATAAACTTTGTATTTAGAGACAGTGCACGTGCAATACCAATACGCTGACGACGACCGCCATCAAGCTCATGAGGATAAGTGTTGATCATTCTACGCGAAAGACCTACCAAATCCATCAGCTCAAGAACACGTTCAAAACGCTTTGTTTTGTCAGGAATCAGTTTATTGAGTTTAATGGGCTCTTCGATAATTTCAGATACCGTCATTCTCGGATCAAGCGAAGAGAACGGGTCCTGGAATATAATCTGCAGCTCTTTACGAAGATCTCGCATTTGGTTTGCATTCAAATCACGGATATTTTTACCTTCATATATAATTTCGCCATCAGTTGCTTCAAGAAGTCTTAGAATCACTCGACCCGTTGTAGACTTACCACATCCAGACTCACCAACAATACCCAGCGTCTTGCCTCTTTCGATAGCAAAGCTGACATCATCAACAGCATGGAGTTTACCGTTTGGCGTATTAAAATACTTTTTAAGATTTTTTACTTCTAGTAATACTTCAGCCATGTTGCTTCTCCTTTCAATCCGCCATTAGCCCTTCAGCTTAAATTCTTGGTTTTCACTGTACAAGTGACACTCTGTAAAGTGTGTATCCGAGAAATGAACTTTCTCAGGCTTCTGAGTCTTACAGATGCTCATGGCATAATTACATCGATCACAGAATGAACACCCTTCTGGAAGGTTGTACGGATCTGACATGAGCCCTTTAATAGGGATTAGGTCAGACTTTCTGTCGTCAATGTTTGGAATCGAGTTAAACAATCCTTCAGTGTAAGGGTGTTTTGTCGTTCTGAAAATATCTTCAAGTGAACCTTGCTCAACAATACGACCTGCGTACATAATTGCAACGTCATCACAGACTTCAGCCACAACACCAAGGTCATGTGTGATCATGATCATTGCCATGTTGAACTTCACTTTTAGTTCTTTCATCAGCTCAAGAACCTGTGCCTGAATGGTTACATCCAGTGCTGTTGTAGGCTCATCAGCTATTAATAATTTCGGGCTACAAGAAAGAGCGATGGCAATAATAACACGTTGTTTCATACCGCCTGAGAACTGGTGAGGGTACTCTTCCATACGTGCACCTGGAATACCAACCATTTCAAGCATTTCTTTCGCCTTAACTTTTGCTTCGTCTTGTGTCACTTTTTGATGAATCAAAATGGCTTCCGCAATCTGATCACCAACATTTATAACTGGGTTTAATGCAGTCATCGGGTCCTGGAAAATCATTGATACAAGTCCACCACGAACCTTTTCAAGTTCCTTTTCAGTTAAAGACAATAGATCTTTGCCTTCTAATGCGATGTTGCCCTGCATAACTTTTCCCGGAGGCGACTGAAGCAGGCGCATAATCGAAAGCGCTGTCGTTGTCTTTCCAGCACCAGTCTCACCAACAAGGCCCAAAGTTTTTCCTCTATTTAGGTTAATATTAATACCATTCACAGCTTCAACAATACCTTCTTCTGTGTGGTACTGAATAATTAAGTCTTTTATATCTAATACATTCTCGCTCACGCCAAGTCCTCCTATTTCAACTTCGGATCCAGTGCGTCACGTAGACCATCGCCAATAAGGTTCAATGATAGAACCGTTAGAACAATAGCCAAGCCTGGGTACAATACGATGTACATCTGATCACGGATATACGCACGGCCACCAGCAAGCATACTTCCCCACTCCGGTGTAGGCGGTTGTACGCCAAGACCGATGAAGCTTAGTGATGCAGTTGCCATAATTGCTGTTGCAACTTTAAGCGTTGCGTAAACGATAATTGGTGCCATCGAGTTTGGTAGAACGTGCTTCATAATAATAACATGATCTTTTGCACCAATGGCTTTTGCAGCTTCAATAAATTCCTGATCTTTAACACTTAGAACCGAAGCTCTAACGATTCTTGCAAATCCAGGAATATTGGAAATACCCACGGCAATCATCAGGTTCAGCATGTTGGCTCCAAGTGATGCTACGATTGTAATCGCGAGCAAGATTGTTGGAACTGCAAGTATGACATCGAGGACTCGCATGATCATATTGTCAATTTTACCACCATAGTATCCTGCCACTGCACCGAGGAAACCACCTATAGAAAGGGCAATCGACACAGATATGAGGCCTACAAAGAGCGATATTCGAGTTCCATAGACAACACGTGCAAATATGTCACGTCCAAATTCATCTGTTCCGAAGAAATGTTCAGCACTTGGACCTTGTAATCTTTCACGGACATTCATCTTTAGAGCTTCGCCTTGATAATCTGCTATCAGTGGCGCAGCTACTGCCATAAACAGGAATGTGGCAATTAGAATAATACCTAAAACTGCTGTTTTACTTCTTTTTAGTCGCTTCCAAATATCAGCAGACTGGCTTCTTTTTTTTGTTTTCAGCAATTCTTCTGCCGAAAGCACTTCAACATTAGTACTCATTCATTACCCTCCCTACTTGTAATTCGCTTTGATTCTCGGATCGATAAATGAATAGAGAATATCAATAAGCAAGTTAACCAAACTGAACGCTATCGCGAAAACGATAATACATCCTAGAATCATCGGTGTGTCTTTTCTTTGAATAGATTCAACCATCAGACGACCGATACCTGGCCATGAAAATACAGTTTCAGTTAGAACTGCACCACCAAGTAAAACACCAAACTCTAGACCGATAACAGTAATGGCAGGAATCAATGCGTTTTTCAAAGCATGCTTACGAATAACGACACTTCTGCTGACACCTTTTGCCTTTGCAGTATTGATATAGTCTTGACGAACAACTTCAAGCATTGAAGATCGCGTCGTACGTGTAATACTAGCTGTTGAGGCGATTGCAAGTGTAAATGCAGGCAGGATTAAACTCATGATGCCCTCCATCCCTCCGGATGGGAACCATCCTAAGTTCAATGAAAAAGCGATGATGAGAATCAGACCGACCCAGAATGATGGCATCGAAATACCTACAAGTGCAACGATCATACCAATGTTATCAAAGAGCGAATACTGTCTTGTCGCAGAGATAACTCCGATAGGAATTGAAATAAGTACAGATAAAATAATTGCACTGACCGTTAACTTTAAAGTATTTGGAAATCTCTGAGCGATTTCTCCGCTTACTGCCTTGCCTGTTGAATATGAATTTCCCATATCTCCTGTTAGAAGATCTTTCATGTAACTACCGTATTGAACGATTGTTGGATCGTTTAGACCCATCTCTTCACGAAGAGCAATAATTGATTCTTGTGTAGCTCCGTTCCCTAGGATCATGGATGCCACATCCCCAGGCGTCAAGCTGATAATGAAAAAGACAAGGAATGTAACTCCCAGAAGTACCGGGATCATCATTAGAAGTCTTCTTAAAATATACTTAGACATTATGCCTCCAGTCCTTTCAAATCATAAAGTAGAAAAGCAGCTCGGTCTATCACTGGTGACAGACCGAGTCACTTCAATCTTTAAATATTAATTAGTACGTAATTTTTTCGATGTTCCATAGACCTTGAGGGCTTAGTTCAACGCCTGAAAGACCAGCGTTTGCACCTACAAGATTGTTCTTTGTAAATAGTGGTACAAGTGGAGCTTGATCCATGCCGTATGCGTGTAGCTCATTGTAGATCTCAACACGTTTGTTCAGGTCCATTTCTGCACGGCCCGCCATGATTAGTTCATCCACTTTTGTATCTTCGATTCTTGTGAAGTTCATGCCACCAACGCTACCAGAGTAGTATAGTGGTGTCAGAGTTGAGTCTGGATCAGGGTTTGATGTCCAGCCCATAACGAATGCTTGACCTTCACCTGCCATTAGAGAGTCAATGTATGTACCCCACTCAAGCATTTCAATTGTAGCAGTAATTCCAACTTCCATAAGATTAGCCTGAATAACCTCAGCCATTCTCTTACGCTGATCACCAGATGCCCATAGAGTCATCTCGAAACCGTCTGGGTATCCCGCTTGAGCAAGAAGCTCCATTGCTTTTTCAGGATTGTAATCGTAATCAGATGCTTTGTAACCCAACATAGATGGAGCCAAGATAGATGCAGTTGGTACACCTGTACCATCGATAGCTACCAGCATAACTGATTCTTTATCAACAGCGTAGTTGAATGCTTGACGTACAGTTTGGTTGTCAAATGGTGCCTTTTGCGTATTCATACCAAGGTAGTCAATACGTGTAGATGCTGATGCGTACATAGTAAGATCAGCTGCCTCTTCAACCTTGCTAACGTCATTTGATGGCAATTCATCAACAACATCAACTTCACCAGTTTCTAGAGCAATTGTTCTTGAAGTGCCTTCTGGAATGACTTTGAAAAGAATTTTTGACATTTGACCCATGTTGTCTGCGTCAAAGTAGTTTTCATTCTTAACTAGAGCAACTCTGTCACCAGAAACCCACTCTGCGAAAGTATATGGTCCAGAACCGATTGGGTTAGCGAACTCGTCACCTGACGTCGCATAAGCTTCAGGAACAATAGACGCACCAGCGTGAACTAGAGTGTATAGGAATGGTGCAAACGGAATATTTGTTGTGATTTTAACTGTGTAATCATCCATAACTTCAACAGATGCAACATCAGCAAGAACGTGCTGTACTTTAGGCATTGTCAGAGAAC
>Ga0209379_10002677_pt1 | contig 10693 bp, 6 predicted proteins | sample tdDd001_FD_187124 | JGI IMG/M metagenome (GOLD analysis project Ga0209379, IMG submission 187124) | Marine sediment microbial communities from the Atlantic coast under amendment with organic carbon and nitrate - tdDd00.1 (SPAdes)... | ecosystem: Environmental > Aquatic > Marine > Coastal >...
AAGCAACGTGAAGTGCGTACAGAAGCGACTGCAGCTAAAGAGTTAGCGGCTGACGCATGGCGTGATGCTCGCGACGTTGCCGATGGCGACAGTGACAGTGATTTCGATGAAGATAGTGACGACTACGCATCTGATAAATAAGCGGTAACGCAGAGACTCAAGTTACGGGTCATCAAATAGTCATAATAGGCCGGTCGAGCAGATGCTCACCGGTCTTTTTTTGGGTGAGAGAAAGGGGAATTAGTTCCCTTAAAAATTGATCTAGCTCAATTTTTGTGAATCCGTTAACAATTACGAGGCTGGCGTTTTATTCCTCTATCGATGCCTGCGATAATGTGTCCTATCTTCCCAATGGCTTACCCTAAGTCATAGCTCGTTATCTTGCCGGAGAAACATGGACAAATCGCTGGAAAAAGTACTCACCTCCTGGTTGAAACAACAGAAAAAAGCCTGTGGTTTCTATCTGAATTTGACTGTGTTATTTGGTCTGTTGACTGGTTTTTCATTAGTGGCGCAGGCCTACCTGATAGCTAGCATTTTGCATGGACTGATTATTCTTGAGCTGCCCAAGGAGCAGTTTGCTACCCAATTCTATTGTCTTGTTGGACTCATCTTTATCCGGGCGGGGTTAGCCTATGGAAGAGAGAGAGTCAGCTTCGAGGCTGGGAGGCGGCTTAGGGTTCAGATCCGTGCTGCGGTGTTAGACAAATTAACTGAGCTTGGCCCCTGCTTTATTAAAGGAAAACCCGCGGGAAGTTGGGCCAGTATCGTGTTAGAGCAAGTGGAAGATCTGCATGACTTCTATGCCCGTTATCTGCCGCAGATCATCTTGGCGGCCTTTATACCGCTCACCATACTCGTGGTCGTGTTTCCTATCAATTGGGCTGCCGGACTGATCCTCTTGTTGACGGCACCACTCATCCCTATGTTTATGGCGCTGGTTGGCATGGGCGCCGCCGATGCCAACCGAAATAACTTCAGTGCTTTGGCTAAACTCAGCGGTCACTTCATGGACAGAATGAAGGGATTAAATACCATCAAGCTGTTTAATCGCGGCGAAGCCGAGAGTGAGGCTATCGAGTCGGCATCTGAGGAGTTCCGTGAGCGAACCATGTCGGTACTCAGGCTGGCATTTTTAAGCTCTGCGGTGCTGGAGTTTTTTGCAGCTGTGTCTATTGCCGTACTCGCGGTATATTTTGGCTTCAGTTATCTCGACCATCTGGATTTTGGTCACTATGGCGCGGGGCTCACGCTGTTTACCGGTCTGTTTGTGCTGATCCTGGCTCCCGAATTTTATCAACCGCTTCGAGATATGGGGACCCATTACCATGCTAAGGCCCAGGCAATCGGCGCCGCCGAAGAGTTGATGGCGCTGTTAAATCATGATGTCGAGCCCGGCACTGAATCGGCAAGCGATTTAAAGCTTGTACAGGGGCAGGCCATGACAGAGAGCTTCAAAGGGGGAATATCGATTCAGGCAAGCGGCCTGTGTGTCGATAGTTCCGATGGTACTCAGTTACTGGGACCTGTGGATTTCAATTTAAACGCGGGTGAACATATGGCTGTCGTGGGGCCAAGCGGAGCCGGTAAAACCAGTTTGCTCAATGCATTGCTGGGCTTTCTTCCCTATCGCGGCAGCCTGAAGGTGAATGGCGTCGAGTTTAATGAACTCGATAAACCCCAATGGCGTCGTCACTTAGCCTGGCTTGGGCAAGATCCTCAGCTGTTTCATGGCACCATTCGTGACAATGTCGCCATGAGCAAGCCTGATATGGACGATAAAACCGTGATGGCCTTGCTTGAGAAGGCCAAGGTCTTGAACTTCGTAGAACGACAAGCCCATGGGCTGAATCACCCGATAGGCGAGCAGGCAGCGGGCGTCTCGGTGGGACAGGCGCAGCGTATTGCTCTGGCTCGAGCCCTGGGGCAGGATGCTTCTCTGTTTGTTCTCGATGAACCGACCGCGAGTCTGGATAATCACAGTGAACAAGCGGTACAGACGGCGCTCAGGGAGGTGATGTCGGGGACCTCTTGTCTGATGGTGACTCACAGACTGGATCAGCTACATATGATGGATACCATCTTAGTGCTGGACGCCGGCGTTATCGTACAGCAAGGAAGTTTCGATGAGTTACACCAGAGTCTGGGTCTGTTTAAGCAGATGCAGGAAGAGAGTCGTGATGAGTGTACTAACCTTGAGGGGCTTAACCGATGAAGGCGCTGTTTCCTTTTATAAAGTTATTTAAACATCAGTGGTTGATGATGTTTACCGGTTTACTCCTCAGCATTACTACCTTGATGGCTGGGATCGGTTTGCTGTCACTGTCGGGGTGGTTTCTATCTGCCGCCGCAGTTGCGGGTTTAACGGTTGTGACGGCGCAGACTTTTAATTATTTCACTCCCGCCGGTGGGGTTCGATTTCTCTCGATTGCCCGTACGGCAAGCCGTTATGGTGAACGCCTCGCGACGCATGAGGCGACCTTCAGGTTGCTGACTCAGCTCAGAAGCTGGACCTGGCGCAAGTTATTACCGCTCAGTGCCAAGAACCTGCAGGGGCTAAGGCAGGGGGATCTGCTCAATCGATTAGTCGCGGATATCGATACCTTAGATCATCTCTATCTGAGGTTACTGACTCCGATGGCAGCTTCGTTGCTAATGCTGGGAGTCTTATATCTTTTTGTTGCCTGGTTTGACGCTCAGTTAGCCCTGACATTGTGCGGGATCTTATTGGCGGTATGGTTGCTGCTTCCCTTTATCTTCTATCGCTTGGGGAGAAAGCCCGGCATAGCGCAACTCGAGGCTAAACGGCACTTCAGGGTGCAGTTGCTGGAGTTTATACAGGGGCAGGCTGAGATCACTCTGTTCGGTGCCAGCGACCGATTCAGAGCCAAGCTGTCTCAAGCCGAAGCCGCCATGTTAAATAGCCAGTCGGCGATGGCAAACGTCACCGCCTTGAGTCAGGCTTGTTTGATTTTATGCCACGGTGTGGCGGTGCTCGTCATGCTCTATATGGCCGCTTCCGGGGTAGGAGAGCACGTGCCTCCGGGGCCAATGCTCGCCATGATGGTGTTTATGACTATGGCCTGTATCGAGATGCTGATGCCCATTGCAGGGGCGTTTCAACACCTCTCTGCTTGTGTGACCGCGGCTAAGCGAGTCAATGAGCTGGTGGAACAGGAGCCTGATATCGTGTTTAGCCCGGACTGTGACACTAAGGTCACCAAGGGAGAGTTACGACTCAAAGATATCTTCTTCAGTTATCAGTCCAACAGTACAGTTCGAGATGGCGAGGCTGATGAAGAGTCCGGGCATACCGTTCTCAAAGGCATAGATCTGGCGGTGAAAGCGGGTGAGAAAGTCGCACTTCTGGGACAGACGGGTTGTGGTAAATCCAGCCTCTTGTCGCTTATCACTCGGGAGTGGCAGCCAACATCGGGTAGTGTCAGTGTCGATGGCCGGGATATTACCGAGTTTGGGGAAACATCCCTAAGGGAGGGGATCACCCTTATCAGCCAAAGGATCTATCTGCTGAGTGGCACATTAAGGAGCAACCTTACCTTAGCTCAGAAGCCGACTCGGCCACTGGCGACACGTGCCGAAAGGCGTGAGGCGCAGGCAGTCAATGATAAAAAGCTGATCCAGGTGTTAAACAAGGTTGGATTGACAACCTTGACTCAGGGGGACAAACCGCTGGATATCTGGATAGGTGAAGGCGGAAGGCAGCTATCTGGTGGCGAACAGCGACGTATTGGTGTCGCCAGAGCCCTGTTACGTGATGCGCCCCTGTTACTGCTGGATGAGCCAACCGAAGGCTTAGATAAACGTACCGAGCGGGAGATCTTAGCCCTCTTGTTTGAGTTTGCAGCCGGTAAGACGATGTTGATGATAAGCCATAGGTTAACGGCCATGGCGCAGATGGATCGAATCCATTTGATGGAGCAGGGCACGATTAATGCCTCGGGAACCCATGAATCTCTGTTAGCGACGGATGACTATTACGCAAGTCTGCAGCACAAGCTAGGCTAGTATCAGGCACAATCCCTACCTTAATGGTGGGGATTGTGCTGGTAGCTTCACAGGTATTTAAATCGTAAATTGTCCCACTCGACCCGTCAGTTGCTCCGAGGTTGAAAGCATCTGCTCCGCATTATCGCTCACCTCCAGAGTCTGTCCCGCCAATTCGTTAGATACGTCGTTCACTGCCTGGGTGTTACGGCTAATATCTTCAGATACCGCCCTTTGTTCCTCCGCTGCACTGGCTATCTGTATTGCCATATCTGAAATCTCTGTGATGGACTGAGTGATTTGGGAGAGACTACATTGTGCGTCCTCGGAAAATTGTACACTTTGATTTGCGATTTCGGTGCTCGATTGCATAGAGGCCACCGCATGTTGACTGTTAGATTGCAACGTCGCGATCATGGTACGGATCTCTTCGGTAGAGTTTTGTGTTCTATGGCTCAGAACACGTACCTCATCAGCCACGACAGCAAAGCCTCGCCCTTGTTCACCTGCTCTGGCGGCCTCAATGGCAGCATTGAGGGCTAATAGGTTTGTTTGCTCGGCAATGGCTTCGATGGTAGATAGGATCTTATCGATCTCAGAGCTGTTTTGTTCTAGCTCGCGAATGACCTTGGAAGCTTCAGATAGCTGGGTAGAGAGCTGTTGAATCGAGTCATTACTCTTTGAGATGATCTCTGTTCCGTCTACACAGGCGTTAGCCGAGTTCTGTGCCGCGCTGGCAGTCATTGAAGCATGGCTTGCAACCTCATTTGCAGTGGCTGACATCTCATGAATCGCCGTCGCAATTTGAGCCACATCATTGTGCTGGGCGCTGACTCCTGCACTGGCTTGATTGGCTAAACTCGCAGATTGATTTATCTGTCCGATGAGGCTTTGTGTGTCCAGAGATATATCCTTCACCATTAGCTGCAGCGTCTGCAGAAAGCGGTTCATATGCTGCTCTAGAAGGCCGATCTCGTCATTTTTGTCTGCCGGAAACCTCTGTGTTAAATCTCCGTTACCTTTAGATAGTGTTTCTACTGCTAAGGTGAGTTGCTGCAGCGGCTTAAACATGCGGTTAACGAAAAAGTTTGTAAGCAGCAAGATTAAGACTGTTAGCACAACAATAATGGTGAGTGTATTTTTAATCTGTTTGTCGACAGATGAGTAAGCCAGACCTTTATCTTCGACGATACCTAATGTCCACTGAGTACCTTTAATCGGAGTTAACATTAGTAGCTTATCCCTGCCATCACTGTCTAAGGGGAAGCTGTGGACTGTTTTGCTTGATTTTAAGGTGTTGATTTTATTTGAGTCGAGTTCACTAAATACTCGACTTACATTTTTTTGAATCAAAGAGGGATCGTTCAAAGCTAAAACTTTATGACTTTCATCGAACAGGAAGGCGAAACCTTTATTGGGGATATGCAGGCTGGCCACTTTCTCTGTGATAAAACCTATGCTTAAGTCGGCTGCAAGTACCCCTTGGTTACTGCCGGTGAAGCTTTTGGCTAAGGTGACGACAAGTGTGCCCGAAACAGCATCAATATAGGGAGGCGTGAGTATGAGTGAGCGAGCCATATTAGCCTGCTTATACCAGGGGCGGGTTCTGGGATCGTAGCCTTCAGGCCAAACTTCATTGGGATCCCCGTAAATGATATTGCCAGAATTAAGCCCCGCATAGACAGATAAAAAGCCGCCGGCGTTTTTTGTCAGTAACATACCGCGTTCGCTTTCCTGACCCTGACTAACTCTTTGCTCATTTGCCAGCAACACTGATTTTTTCCCCTCTAACCAGCCTGATATATTGTCATCGGTACTGATGGATAGGGTGGTGAGTCGTTCTGAAATTGCGAGCTCTGTTTCATCATTAAGCACAGAGATGGAGATAAATGCCTGAATAGCGCTGATGGAGACGACAACAAGTAGCAATGCTAATTGTATTTTCTGTTTTATGCTGAGGGTCATGAGTTTTCACTTGCAGATAGTGTTTAAAAAGTTGGGGTTATGGTGCTAATAACCAGGCAGGCTCTGTTCTTGATGAGCTTAATTTTGATGGCGAGATAATAGACGAACTCAGGATTTAAAACTGAGAGGTTTATCACAAGGGTAGGCAGGTGTTTAGTCTGTGTGTTCAAAGTTTTTGGTGCATTAAACCAGAGGTAGCTGGTTTTATAGCCGAGGAAGGAAAATTGAGTAGAGGGGGAGGAAGGGAAATACCCTTCCCAAAGGCGCTACACTGGTTATCCCAGACGCTTTGAAAACTCCAGATAACGCATTACTTCATCTTTGTTAAACTTGAGTTCATCCCCTTCGCCAATGTTGGTGAGTAAGTTCTCTCTGGCATAGCGTTTAATGGTTGCCGGGGATTTACTTAATATTTCACTGACCTCATTCAAGTCTAAAATGTCATCGCTCATGAGTTTCTCCTTCGGTAAAAGAAAAGTTATACCGATTGATATTAATTGCTCAAGTATAGAAGAGAAATTGAAGAGATAAAAAAACCAGACCTTATGGCCTGGTTTTTCGATTGTTAGCTTAAAGTAAACGATTACTCTTCGCCGTCACCCAGTGAGAGTAGGGTGGCGTTACCGCCAATTGCAGTAATGTTATTGGTGCGAGTTTTCTCGGTAATAAAGCGTGTCAGGTAGTGTGGACCACCGGCTTTAGGGCCTGTGCCAGACAGACCTTGTCCACCGAATGGCTGAACACCAACAACGGCGCCAATTTGGTTACGGTTGATGTAGACATTGCCTACGTTGACCTTGCTGGCCACTTCTAGGGCATGACCTTCGTTGCGACTGTGAATCCCTAGAGTCAGACCGAATCCGGTACTGTTGATCTCATCGATCACCTTTTGCAGATCGGCGGCCTTGTAACGTATTACGTGCAGGATTGGGCCGAAATGCTCCTTCTCCAGCACCTTGATAGAATCGATCTCGACCGCTGTCGGGGCAACGAAATGGCCATTTTTGGTACCCGTAGGTAGCTCCAGCTGCTTGAGCAGGGTGCCAACTTGCTTGATATGATCGATATGAGCATTAAGGTTAGCCTGAGCCGTGGCGTCGATCACAGGACCTACATCAGTTTTCACCGAGCTTGGGTCGCCAATCGTCAGCTCATCCATGGCCCCTTTCATCACCTCCAGAACTCTGTCTGCAATATCTTCTTGCAGGAAGAGGACACGCAGCGCCGAGCAACGTTGACCGGCACTGGTAAATGATGAGTCGATAACGTCATGAACAACCTGTTCGGGCTGAGAGGTCGAATCGACAACCATTGCATTTTGACCGCCAGTCTCTGCGATAAGCGGTATGATAGCGCCTTCTCGATTTGCCAGAGTGCGGTTAATCAGCTTGGCCGTTCCTGTCGAGCCGGTGAAACAGACACCGCCGATACGCTCATCGGAAGTGATAGCGGCACCGACTGTCGCACCTGTGCCAGGGAGGAACTGAAGTACCTCTTTCGGGATCCCCGCTTCATGAGCAAGCTGGACGGCGCGGAATCCGACAATAGAGGTCTGCTCTGCAGGCTTAGCCACGACCGTGTTACCGGCGGCAAGCGCCGCAGCAACTTGGCCTAAGAAGATAGCCAGCGGGAAGTTCCATGGGCTGATACAGACGAAAATACCACGTCCCTGCAGGAACAACTCATTGAGCTCACCTGTCGGGCCTGGAAGCAGCTCTGGCTTAGCCATCATCTTCTTAGCCTGCACGGCATAGTAGCGACAGAAGTCGACCGCTTCACGGACCTCATCGATACCGTCCTGAATACTCTTACCCGCTTCTCGGGTACAGAGTGCGATCAACTCTTCACGATTCTCCTCGAGAAGATCGGCGAGCTTCTGTAGTGCATTGGCACGAACTTCTACCGGCGTGTTACACCAGCTCGAGAAGGCGTTATCGGCGCCCGTTAAGGCATGCTCTATGGCTTGGTTATCGGCGAAGGCGACTTTACCGACTAGCTTGCTGGTATCGAACGGGCTGACGACCTCTTTCGTTTCTCCACTTAAGAGTTCACCATTGACCAAAGGTCCGACGTTCCACTGAGTGTCTTTAAACTTCTCCAATGCAGCGAAGAAAGGCTCAGATTCAGAGATGATGTTCATGTTGAGTCCCTTTGAGTTTTTACGCTCTTCGCCAAAAATATCGGCGGGTTGAACGATCTTATTATTAGATAGGGTTTTATACTTCTGCAGTGTTTTTATCGGGTGAACCACCAGTGAGTCGATGGCGACGTTAGGGTCGACCAGCTTATGGACAAACGAGGTGTTGGCACCGTTTTCAAGTAGGCGACGGACCAGGTAAGGCAGTAGCTCCTTGTGCTCACCAATCGGGGCGTAGATACGAATGCGGGTACCGGGGCTTTCGGCGATTAAGGTGTCATATAGCTCTTGTCCCATGCCATGCAAGCGTTGGAACTCATATTGGCGATCGCCGGCCATGTCCATAATTGCTGCTACCGATTGTGCATTATGGGTTGCGAACTGAGGGTAGATGGCGCCGCGGGTTGCGTCGGACAGTACGTATCGAGCCGAGGCTAGGTAGGAGACATCAGTGCCTGCCTTTCTGGTAAACAGTGAGTAGCCCGCTTCTCCTGACTGCTGTGCCCACTTAAGCTCGCTATCCCAATAGGCGCCTTTCACTAAGCGGACCGGGATCTCATCGCCTTGTTCTTTGGCAAGACGTGTCAGCCAGCACAGTACCGGAAGGCCGCGTTTAGCATAGGTCTGTACCACGATCCCCAATAGCCCCCAGCCTTTAGCTGCTTCAGAGTTATAGAGTTTCTGGAAGAGTTTCAGGTGTAGCTCGAGTCTGTCCATCTCTTCGGCATCGATAGAGATGCCGACATTGAGTTCACGTCCTTTCTTAATCAGCTTGATCAAGGAGTCATAAAGTTCGCTCAGCACGCGATCTTCATTGGCAACTTCATACCTTGGGTGCAATGCGGAAAGTTTGATTGAGATAGTCGGGCGTGGTGCCTCACTCTCATCATAGGCTTGTGCGCCGAGGGCGGCTATGGCTGCAGAATATTCACTGAAGTACTTATCGGCATCGACTATGGTCAGCGCGGCTTCACCGAGCATATCGTAGCTGTGGGTATAACCAATCTTACGGTTTGCTTCACTGTTTTTAAGGCCATCTTTGATGCAGGTACCTAAAACAAACTGTTTACCCATTATTTTCATGGCCGCCAGCATTGCCTGACGGATAACAGGCTCGCCGACTCGGTTGACCAGACGGTTCAGAAGATTGCTGGGTTTTCCGTCGATATTTTTATCAAGGGTGACGATTTTTCCTGTCAGCATCAGGCCCCAGGTCGAGGCATTGACGAGTGTCGAGTCACTCTTGCTCATATGCTCATCCCACTTAGCCCCGGAAAGTTTATCCTGAATAAGTGCATCGGCCGTGGCGGCGTCAGGAATTCGTAATAATGCTTCGGCCAGACACATGAGGATTATGCCTTCCTGTGTATCCAGGCTGTACTGCTGCAGGAAGGCATCGATGCCAACCATTAGGCCTTTCTTGTCATACTGGCGAACTTTAGCTACTAAATCATGGGCACGCTTGGTCACACGCTGGATTTCATCGTCACTCGAGGGGACGAGTTTGATGAGTTCAGATAGATATTCATCTTCATCGACAATGTAGTTATTGGTGATGGCTGTAAATAGCTCATCGAGATTAGCTTGGTCATAGTGACCAGTCAGTACTTCACTCGCTTTGAACATAGTAATCGCTTCCATCTGGGCCGGTTAAGGGTCAGTTTGCTTGAAGAAAAATCTTATCGAAACCTAGCCTAGGAAGTCTGGCCTCGGTAAGTGTATTAAGATGCTTGTTATTTTTTGTATACAATCTGACATCTTCGCGCGCAATTATACATCCAAAATGTGATAAGGGACACTATTACGGTGCTGTATGTGAACTTTGTTCGGCCTGGTCGGCGGAGTGTGTGATGGGGGGCGGATTAGACGGTTTTAAGCTGTTAATTAATACGATAAAAAGAAAGCCAGCGCGTTAAGTGCACTGGCTTTTGTTTTGCAAAAATGATTTGAACTCAGGTGTTATACCTATGGGGATTACCAGCGGTTCTTCTGCTTACGTCTGGGTCTTGGTAGGTAGACCAAGATAATACCCAATATCAAGCCGATAGCGGCAATCAGTCCCCCTTCCTGCCACATCTGGAAGCGTTCATTCTTCTCAATGCTGGCAAGCTTAGTCGTTGCGATATCACGTTCCATGCTGGCCTGTTCAAGAGATTTTTCTGCCTGTGCGAGTTGGCTCTTGAGGGTGCGAAGCTCTTGAAGGCTACTGTCACTGGAGCTAATAACCTGCTCGAGTTCAGCCTTGGTTTTGTCTAGCTCGGCTTGAACTTCCGGCAATTGTTCGCGGAAGCTCTTCTTAGCGCTGATCATCTTAGTTTCAACCCAGCCTTCGCGGCCTTTGTGGTCGATGATCTTGGAGTAATCTCCCTCTTTATCGCCCAGTAGCGAAATCGCTTGCCCGGCTTCAATGCTGCCTAAAATACGGTATTGGGTTCCGGGGCCACCATGAAGATAGAGGTATACTTTGTCTGAGATATAACGGGGTTGGCCTTCAGCCAAGAGGCTGGGAGAGAGTAACATCAGTCCCACTAAAGCAAAGAATCTTAACACTATGAATTCTCATCGAAGAAATATAGCCACATGCTA
>Ga0209379_10002680_pt1 | contig 10681 bp, 13 predicted proteins | sample tdDd001_FD_187124 | JGI IMG/M metagenome (GOLD analysis project Ga0209379, IMG submission 187124) | Marine sediment microbial communities from the Atlantic coast under amendment with organic carbon and nitrate - tdDd00.1 (SPAdes)... | ecosystem: Environmental > Aquatic > Marine > Coastal >...
CGAAGTCATCGATTGGTCACTCAGTTCATTGAAACCATTTTGCTTCCTAAGAAGCTAGTGATTATCATCAACGAGTGCCCACACAGATTGATAGGTTTAAATTGTTAAAGAGCGTTCTTCTCAGAAGCGTTAGCTTCCTTGTGAAGAGGCGGTCATTCTAGCGATTTAAGTTTTAGTGTCAACCACTTTTTTCAAAACTTTTTTAAGCACTTGGCTTAGCTAGTAGACCAACTGATTGTCGCTCATATCTTTCGATGTGTGCTCCGTGTCAGTGAGGTCGCATTATAGAGATCAGCGTCACATTGGCAAGCCCTTTTTTGTGTTTTTTTGCTTTTTTTAATCGTTTGAGTGTTTTTCAAACAAAAGGCGCCGTTTTTGCTACTAAAATCACCAGTATCACGCCATTATTGGCTGGAATTAAGGAGAACCTATGACTTCCATCCGCAGTTATAAAGGCATTCAGCCCAATTTAGGCAAACGCGTCTATATAGATAGTAGTGCTGTTGTTGTTGGCGACATTCATATTGGCGACGATTCGAGTATTTGGCCCCTCGTCGCCGCGCGTGGTGATGTCAACCACATCCACATTGGCATGCGCAGTAATATCCAAGATGGCAGTGTATTACACGTCACCCATAAAAATAGCCATAATCCTGACGGCTATCCACTATTAATAGGCAATGATGTCACCGTTGGCCATAAAGTGATGCTGCATGGCTGCACTATAAAGGATCGGGTTTTAGTCGGCATGGGCTCGATTGTGCTCGACGGTGCCTATATAGAAGAAGACGTGATGATCGGGGCGGGAAGCTTAGTCCCGCCGAATAAGGTATTGAAGAGTGGCTTTTTGTACGTTGGCAGCCCTGTTAAACAAGCGCGAGCATTAACAGAGGCCGAACTGAGCTTTTTGAAACAATCAGCAAAAAACTATGTCCAAAACAAAAGTGACTATTTAGTCTGTGTGCATGAAGTAAAAGCTAACTGATCTCGATTTGGCCGAGGGAGTTAAAACTTTCTTCTTCTATTAACTCCTCAGCTAACTCTTCTAAGTCAAATCGAAGCTGCTCGAATACGCTTAACGCTTGTTGCTCGCTTTCCACTTTAGTCGCCGATAAGCGCGCGAGCACTTCTGCACTAACAACACACTCAATCAACGCCCCAGCTTGTTGAGCCGGAAAGCAGATCTGTTGTCGGTCTGCTTGCCACGATTGAATATCGGGAAACAAAATAGATTGATTCATTACTGACCCTCTAAGTTTTTACGTAACTCTCTTAACACTTGCTTACTACCAGGACGCAACCCGCGCCATAACATGAAGCTTTCCGCCGCTTGCCCCACCAGCATGCCTAAGCCATCGTAAGCCTGAGTGACACCATTCTCTATTGCCCACTGGTTAAAGCGAGTTTTTCCTTTGCCGTAAACCATGTCGTAGCTTGTGGTTAAAGAGGAAAAAATGATGGGCGAGATGGCTGGCAAATCCCCCTGCAACCCTGCCGATGACGCGTTGATGACCAGATCATAGCTATGGTTTACTTCCGTCATTGTGATAGCGCGAATGGGCCCATAAGGTTGAAACATCTCGGCCAAGGCTTCAGCTTTTGCGTAAGTGCGGTTAGTGATCTCTAGTTGCTTAGGTTTTTGCTCCAACAAAGGTTGTATCACTCCCCTTGCCGCTCCCCCTGCGCCAATGAGTAAGATCCGCGCGCCCTCAAGCGGCACTTGCATCGCTAACAAGTCTTGCACCAAACCCGCCCCATCGGTGGTATCACCAATAATGTCACCATCATCGAGCTTCTTCAGCGTGTTCACCGCCCCCGCTAACTTAGCGCGCTCGGTTAACCTGTCTGCAAATTGGTATGCTTGCTCTTTAAAAGGCGCTGTAATGTTGCACCCCTTGCCCCCTTGGTCAAAAAAGACTTGCGCCGCTTGAGCAAATGCGTCGCTGGGTGCGGTTTGCGCGCTGTACTCTAAATTTTGGTTTGTCTGGCGAGCAAACAAGGTATGTATAAATGGGGACTTACTCTGAGAAATCGGGTTACCAAAAACGGCGTACTTGTCTGTCTGATGGGCCATATCCTTGCCTACTCCATGAAAAAGGTCACTGTTTATGACCCTATCACTATCTCAGTATTGAAAAAACCCTTACCAATCTCTCGGCTTAAGATAATCATTCAGTTTGGCTTCTTCACTGCTTGCGTCTGGCTGATATTGGTACTCCCAACGAGCCAAGGGGGGCATTGACATTAAGATCGACTCGGTTCGACCACCACTTTGCAATCCAAATAAGGTGCCACGGTCAAAGACCAAGTTAAACTCGACATATCGTCCACGGCGATACAGTTGGAACTCTCTTTGCTTTGGCGTGAACTCGATTGAATGGCGCTTTTCTACAATAGGCAGGTAAGCTTGCGTGTAGCCCAAGCCAACCGCTTGAATATAATCAAAGCAACGCTCAAACCCCCACTGATTCAGATCATCAAAGAATAAGCCGCCAATCCCTCGCGTCTCTTCTCTGTGTGGTAAATAGAAGTACTTATCACACCATGCTTTATGTTCAGCATAAACCGACTCGCCAAACGGCGCGCAAAGTTGCTTAGCGGTATCGTGCCAGTGCTGGCAATCTTCAGCAAAAGGATAACAAGGTGTTAAATCAAAACCCCCACCAAACCACCAAATCGGGGCTTGTCCCTCTTGTTCCGCAATAAAGAAGCGAACATTCGCGTGGGAAGTGGGCACATAAGGATTATTAGGGTGCATCACTAAAGAGACCCCCATTGCCTCAAACTTGCGACCTGCTAGCTCTGGCCGATGCGCCGTCGCCGATGCGGGCATCGCCTCACCTTGCACATGGGAGAAATTTACCCCACCTTGCTCAAAGACACGGCCACCTTTCATCACACGAGTGCGACCGCCACCGCCCAGCTTCTCACCCGGCTCTCTTTGCCAAGCGTCTTCGATAAAATGGGCCTCGCCATCGGCGTGCTCTAACTGCTGACAAATCGTGTCTTGCAGCGCCAATAAAAAGGTCTTAACGGCTTGTTTATCTATCTGAGACATACTCTTCCTCGAGGACACTATCCTTGGCGAATTAATTGCAGCGTTTTAGCATCACGGATCTCACTGGGCTTGTCACGCCCACCCGTTTCCCCCGCCAATATCGCAACCAAACGATCACCTAATTGCTGACGCACTTCTTCTGTCGTCATACAAGGGGCCAGACCGGTTAAATTGGCACTGGTCGAGGTGATCGGCTTGGCAAAGGCCAAGCATAACTTTTGCACCAAAGGATGGTCAGTCACGCGTACGGCAATGGAGTCGAACTGCCCGCTGACGTGCGCCGACACTTTGTCACTGGCCGGCATGATCCAAGTGACGGGGCCTGGCCAAGTGGACTTCACCCTAGAGAGCTGAGCTTCACTCAATTGCGATTCATCAATATAAGGCAACAGCTGCTGGTAGTTCGCCGCAATGAGGATCAATCCTTTTTCGACAGGTCGCTGCTTAAGAGCAAGTAACTTATCTATCGCTTCTATGTTATCTGGGTCGCACCCAACACCAAACACGCCCTCTGTTGGGTAAGCGATAACCTCGCCTGCCTGTAAGGCCGCTATCGTATGCTCAAAATTATCCATACCAGAATTCCTAGTTAATGCACTTTCTGTTGTCAGTGTACAAATTATCATTCCGCTTGCCCAAAGCTATTTGTTTATAAAATGTATCAATATCCATCCAACCCTCACGCAAACGTTTTCCTTCTGCAATTTTCCCCGTATAATGCGCGCAAAATATCCGCTCACCTAAATTATGTGCTTGAAGGAGTTTGAGATGAAAGTCGGTATTATCATGGGTTCTAAGTCTGATTGGCCAACAATGAAATTGGCGGCAGAAATGCTAGATAAATTTGGTGTGGCTTACGAAACCAAAGTGGTGTCAGCTCACCGTACTCCTCAATTACTGGCCGATTACGCCAACGGCGCTAAAGAGCGCGGCATTAAAGTGATCATCGCCGGCGCGGGCGGCGCGGCGCACCTACCGGGTATGGCCGCCGCATTTACCAGCCTACCAGTCCTTGGTGTGCCGGTTCAGTCTCGCGCATTAAAAGGCATGGACTCTCTGCTCTCTATTGTTCAAATGCCAAAAGGCATTGCGGTTGGCACACTGGCTATCGGTGAAGCGGGCGCTGCCAATGCGGGCATTCTAGCGGCACAAATCTTAGGCACCCATGATGAAGAAGTCATGGCCAAGGTCGAAGCCTTCCGCGCTGAGCAAACCGAAACGGTACTTGCTAACCCGAACCCAGCAGAGGATTAATAGCCATGCACGTATTGGTGTTAGGCGCGGGGCAACTGGCTCGCATGATGTCTTTAGCTGGCGCGCCGCTCAACATTGAGATCTCGGCGTTTGATGTGGGAAGCAAAAACATTGTCCACCCACTGACTCAACAACTGCTCGGCCACGGCCTCGAAAACGCGATTGAGAACGCCGATGTGATCACGGCAGAATTCGAGCATATTCCCCATGATGTGCTGGAAGTTTGCCAAGCAAGCGGGAAATTCTTTCCAACCGCAGACGCAATTAAAACCGGCGGCGATCGACGCATCGAAAAAGCCTTGCTCGGCCAAGCACAAGTCAAAAACGCTAAATATGCCGTGATTGAAACGCGGGAAGATTTCGATGCCGCGATTGCTCATGTTGGCGTGCCGATGGTGCTAAAAAGCGCCCTAGGTGGCTATGATGGTAAAGGTCAGTGGCGCTTAAAAGATGCCGCGGATGCCCATACGATTTGGCCAGAGATGCAAGCGTGCATCGAAGCGAGCCAAACTCAGGCGATTGTGGCCGAAGAGTTCATTGTTTTTGAGCGAGAAGTGTCATTGGTTGGCGCGCGCAACGCGCAAGGTGAAGTGGCGGTTTACCCATTAGCAGAAAACGTCCACACCGACGGCGTATTAAGCTTATCGACCGCGATTATTGATCCACAGCTCCAAGCCCAAGCGAAGCAGATGTTCACGGCGGTAGCCAAAAGCTTGGACTATATCGGCGTATTGGCACTTGAGTTCTTTGATGTTCAAGGCCAGTTATTGGTGAATGAAATCGCTCCTCGCGTGCATAATTCTGGCCACTGGACACAGCAAGGCGCGGAAACCTGCCAATTTGAAAACCATCTGCGCGCGGTGTGCAATATGCCTTTAGGTGGTACGGAGCTCGTACGACCAACGGCAATGGTCAATATTCTGGGTGAAGATACGCTACCTGAATCGGTACTCGCGATGGCCAACTGTCACGTTCACTGGTACGGCAAAGAAAAGCGTCCAGGCAGAAAGATGGGCCACATTAATGTTTGCGCTCACTCTGTTGAAGCCCTGCAGCAAGCCTTACGTGCGCTTGCCATCGAACTTGATCAGCAGGCTTTTCCTGCACTGAAAGCGCTCTGATCCCACTCAACAGCAAAAACGGCGCTATCACTAGCGCCGTTTTTATTCATTCTGTTCACCCCATCTTGCCAAAGACTAGCTCTGGGTATGCTGGCATTTTCGGTCGGCACACTGAATTTTGTCGCCACTGGCCAGCTTTTTCTCCACCAGCAGTGGAAAACCGCACTGTTCACAGCGACCTTTCACTGGCGGTTGGTTCACGGCAAATCTACACTTCGGGTAGTTATCACAAGCAAAAAAGGTTTTTCCATAACGAGATTTGCGCTCAACAAGGTGCCCTTGGCCACATTCAGGGCAAGCAAACAACACTTGTTCTTCTTTCTCAACCGGTTTGTCCGTCGATTCAATATGGTGACACTGAGGGTATCCGCTACAACCAATAAACATGCCATAGCGCCCTTGGCGTAATACCATTTCGTTTCCACACTCAGGGCAAGCGACTCCCAACTCCTTCACCACATGGCCATCATTTTGATGCAATGGGCGGATGTAGTCACAATCTGGATACTGATTGCAACCTAAAAACGGCCCATGCTTGCCGTGCTTGAGAGAGAGCTCGCCACCACAACGCGGGCATGGCTCATGCTCGAGCGCGTGCTCATGGGCGGAAAAAAGTTGATTATCGATTTTACTGCTCATACAACAACGACTGTAAACCTTAAGTCAGTGGAGAATACCGGTTTCACTAGTATACAGTAGCTCTTCCATTTGAGTGTATGCATTCTCGTTACCCGGGACATTAAATAGCACCAATAGAACGATCCACTTTAAGTCGTCTAAGTGAAAATCGCTGGTTTCTAACCCCATCACTCGATCGATCACCATTTCTCGAGTGTCGGTCGTCAGCACACCTATTTGCTCTAAAAAGAGCAAAAAGCCACGGCACTGAATGTCCAAGCGATGCATCTCAGAACGAGTGTAAATTCGTACTGAGGTGGTCGAACTAGTGGTGATCGCCGACTGGGCGTCACTTTGCTGTAATGCCGCTAATTCTTCTAACCAATTAAGGGCTTTGTAAATTTCGTTTTGGTGAAAACCCGCGCGTTTTAGTTCATCTTCGAGTTCGTCTTGATCGACCATCAACTCAGCGTCGTTGTGGATGTAGGTTTCGAACAAATACATCAGAATGTCCATCATAGCTAGCCCCTCCCCTTTCGAATATAGCCACCAGGTACTGCAACAACATGCCCTGCGAGCTCGAGCTCGAGGAGTTGCATCATGACTTCATGCACAGGTATATGGGTGCGCTCAGCAAGAAAATCAACGGGTGTTGCTTGATGTCCTACGTTAGCCATTAGTTCGGGAAATGGCAACGTTTCTTGCTCGGCCTCTGATGTAAATATAGTCGCTTGCTGCGACATTGACCACGAAATCAAGGTTTCGACCTCATCGAGGATGTCTTGCGGGGACTCAACCAAACAAGCGCCAGACTTAATTAAGCCATTTCCTCCACAGCTATTCGCACTATGAATGGAACCGGGCAACGCAAACACATCTCGCCCTTGCTCACCCGCATAGCGAGCGGTGATCAAAGATCCGCTCCGCTGGGCCGCCTCCACGACAAACACACCAACCGACAATCCACTGATGATCCGATTTCGGCGCGGAAAGTGAGTAGGGTGCGGCTTACTATCGGGCCTAAACTCAGAAACCAGAGCCCCTTGCTCCACAATGCGCGCCGCCAATTTTTTGTGGCGGGCAGGATAGAGGTGATTGAGCCCAGAACCTAATACCGCCACGGTCTTCCCCCCAACCTGCAGCGCACCGTCGTGCGCGTGACCATCCACCCCAAGAGCCAAGCCACTGGTAATGGTTAGCCCTTGTGTGGCTAAGGCTCGGGCGAACTCGGTTGCACTGCGTAATCCATCGACACTGGCATTACGACTGCCCACCATCGCCAATTGAGGAAGAGAAAGTGCCGATACTTGACCTTGAACAAACAACACAGGAGGTGGGGCTGAAACTTGTTTGAGAAGGCTTGGGTACTCCGCATCTAACAGAGTCACAATATGATTGCCTGCTTTTTGTTGCCACGCTAAGCAAGCCTCAACCTCCGGGTGGTGGCTTCGTTGCAAATAGCGGATTTGCTCAGGTTTGAGCCCTATCGCCTGCCAGCGACTTTCATCATAACCGAGCAAGTTAACGGCCGAGTCTACCCCGAGCAAACGAGTCAGCGCCGCCCCGCCAAGCTTAGGGGTGAAACTTAAAACCAGCCAAGCATAGCGATCTTGCTCTGTCATTAGGCCTGCTCATCGACGACTTGCTGACGCGGGGGCAACACTTCTACCTCACGCGATATCGGCTGCTTACTTTGGGTAATGATGGCTAAGCTAAAATAGGGGTAGGCTCGGATCACCATTAACTCACCGACCATGACCGATGGTAACGCCTTCGCCGACTCTGTTGCCAAGTTTTCCCCTTCGCCACTGGCCATGGCTAATTGAAACATGTTGCCCTGATGAACATCGTCCTTTTCGCCTCTATCAATGATCACCACTTGATTCAGGGCGGCGTAATTGCCGCCTTCCATAAGACCAACAATCGAGGCACTCACATCACGGGGGGCTGGCGTCGGAAAAAACTGTTTCGATACCGCAGCAGGTTGAGGAGCTTTCACCAAAGCGATATCCCCAACCTTCACCTCTTGCTGTTGAGAAACGAGCGCTAATGCACTGACACCCGTTTTATTTTCGCTGGCCTGGTTAACCAGAGTGGCACTGGCGACTAACTTAAGTGAGGTGATCCCCTGCGTATGCCCTTGGCGCTGATGAGTCGCAACTTGGCGATAAATCTGCCACTCTTGCTCAGCATGGTCGCCTTGTATATAAATGCGATCATTACGGCTTAAAAACTGCCGGCCATCTTGAGTGCCGAGCACTCGGGTCGCCTGCTGCAATTGCTGGTTCGAGATCAGGCGGTCAAAATTAAGATAAGGGAGCAGCAAAGTTTCACTCAAAGCAGGGAGCGCCTGCTTGGCGTGAATGCGGGCTTGAGGGCTCAATGTTTTATGGGGTTTGAGCGACAACATTGGCTCGCCGCCTTGCCAAGATAGAGTGAGCTTGTCCCCGGGATAAATAAGGTGGGGGTTATCGATGTTCGGATTTGCGTGCCAAAGTTTGGGCCACAGCCAAGGGCTATCAAGATACAGCGCCGATATATCCCACAAGGTATCGCCTTTTTTCACTTGATAGATTTGCGGCGCATTCGCTTTTAAAGTCACACTCGAGCCAGTGCTTGCCATCACTCCCCCCACCCCAAGCAAGAGCAAACTTAGCCAAAGGGTCTGCGCAACCTTAATGATTATCCCTTTCATCTCATCATTCCATTGTGAATCTTTGGCTTGGATGCTGTCATTTAGGTCATAAAATGTCTAGAATTGAACCCACTAGGTTTTAGCTGTTTCGGCACAGTTCAATATTTCGAGTGTATATGTCTGTATTACAAGTATTAACTTTCCCGGATGATCGTCTACGCACCGTGGCTAAGCCCGTTGCCGAGGTGACTCCAGAGATCCAAACCATCGTCGCTAACATGATCGAAACCATGTACGACGAAGAAGGCATTGGCCTTGCGGCAACCCAAGTCGATATTCACCAGCGTATTGTGGTGATTGATATCTCTGAGTCACGCAATGAACCAATGGTATTAATCAACCCAGAAATCACCGACAAGCGCGGTGAAGATGGGATTGAAGAAGGTTGCTTATCGGTACCGGGCGCGCGTGCGCTGGTTCCTCGAGCGGCTGAAGTGTCCGTCACGGCGTTAGACCGTGAAGGCCAACCTTTTAGCTTTGAAGCTGATGAATTGCTGGCCATTTGTGTTCAGCACGAGCTTGACCACTTAGATGGCAAACTATTTGTCGATTACCTTTCGCCGCTAAAGCGCAAGCGCATCAAAGAAAAGCTAGAAAAAATTAAACGCTATAACGAAAAAAACAACCAATAACGAGGTTACCTTGAGCCAGTCATTAAGAATTGTCTTTGCAGGTACTCCGGACTTCGCCGCCCGTCACTTGGCGGCGTTGTTGTCTTCGGAGCACAACATCATCGGTGTTTACACCCAGCCCGACCGCCCTGCGGGTCGAGGCAAAAAGCTGACCGCCAGCCCGGTGAAAAACATCGCTTTGGAAAACGACATTCCGGTGTTCCAACCTGAGAACTTTAAGTCTGATGAAGCCAAACAAGAACTGGCTGATCTCAACGCCGACTTGATGATCGTGGTGGCTTACGGCTTGTTATTACCGCAGCAAGTATTGGATACGCCTCGTTTAGGTTGTATCAATGTACACGGTTCTATCCTGCCACGTTGGCGCGGCGCGGCGCCGATCCAGCGCTCTATTTGGGCGGGCGATGCCGAAACCGGCGTCACCATTATGCAGATGGACATCGGCCTTGATACCGGTGATATGCTCAGCATCGCCACCTTGCCAATTGAAGCGACAGACACCAGCGCCAGCATGTACGACAAATTGGCGGAACTTGGCCCGCAAGCCTTGATCGACTGCGTCGCAGACATCGCCGCAGGCAAAGCTGTGGCAGAAAAGCAAGATGACGCGCTGGCTAATTACGCCAAAAAGCTTAGCAAAGACGAAGCAAAAATCGATTGGACGCAAGAGGCGGCCTTCATTGAACGCTGCGTTCGCGCGTTTAACCCTTGGCCAATGAGCCACTTCGCTGTCGCAGAGAACAACGTAAAAGTGTGGCAAACTCGCGTTGAAGCCAGTCAACACAACGCTGAGCCGGGCACCATTATCCAAGCGGATAAAAGTGGCATCTATATCGCGACAGGCAAAGACCTGTTGGTACTCGAGCAAATTCAAGTACCGGGTAAAAAAGCCATGTCGGTTCAGGATATTCTTAACTCCCGTGCCGATTGGTTTAAAGTGGGCAGCCAACTGGGCTAGCGCTTTATTTACCCTTACAATTAGCATTTAGGCCAGCCGCTCTGGCCTATCTCATTTACATTATTTTTAGGTTTTGATCATGAATGTTCGCGCAGCTGCAGCAAACGTACTTTTCCAAGTGGTAGACAAAGGCCACTCTCTTTCGCACGCCCTGCCTGCGGCTCAAAAAACCATTCGCCCGCGAGACCACGCGCTGCTGCAAGAGATCTGCTACGGCGCCCTACGCTACTTGCCTCGTCTCGAGTCTATTGCTAACGAGTTAATGGAGTCGCCACTGAAAGGGAAGCAGCGCGTCTTTCATCACCTGATCTTAGTGGGTATTTACCAGTTAAGTTTCATGCGCAT
>Ga0209379_10002681_pt1 | contig 10677 bp, 8 predicted proteins | sample tdDd001_FD_187124 | JGI IMG/M metagenome (GOLD analysis project Ga0209379, IMG submission 187124) | Marine sediment microbial communities from the Atlantic coast under amendment with organic carbon and nitrate - tdDd00.1 (SPAdes)... | ecosystem: Environmental > Aquatic > Marine > Coastal >...
TTATGGGTTGCGATCATCTCTTCTATTTCATCGAGTGGGATGTTTTGTTTTAGCTTAATGGTTAATGCTTGGGCATGACAACGCATCGCGCCAATACGCACACAGGTACCATCAATTGGCACCGGCGCACCTTGTGTGCCCAAAATTTTGTTCGCTTCTACGCCCGCTTTCCACTCTTCTTTACTTTGACCATTATCGCGCTTGACATCAATCCAAGGGATCAAGGAACCAGCGAGCGGAACGCCAAATTGCTCAGATGGAAAAGAAGAAGAACGCAATGTTTCTGCGACTTGTTTGTCGATATCAAGAATGGAGCTTGCAGGGTTCGCCAACTCGCTGGTAACGCTATCGTTAATTACGCCCATTTGTGAGATTAACTCGCGCATGTTTTTCGCACCAGCACCCGACGCCGCTTGATAGGTCATCGCACTCATCCACTCTACGTGGCCTTTTTCATACAGGCCGCCCAATGCCATCAACATCAAGCTAACCGTACAGTTACCGCCCACAAAAGTATTAGTGCCAGAATGAATACCTTGTTGTATTTGCGCAAGGTTCACAGGATCTAGGGTGATAATGGAATCTTGTTCCATACGTAATGTCGACGCGGCATCAATCCAGTAGCCTTTCCAGCCAGCTTGACGCAATGCTGGGTATACTTTCTCGGTATAACCGCCGCCCTGACAGGTGATCACGGCGTCCAATTGTTTTAGGCTTTCAATGTCAAAAGCGTCTTGCAGCAGACCCGAATCTTTACCAAGTGCTGGCGCAGGAATGCCTACTTGTGAGGTGCTATAAAACACGGGCTCAATAAGATCAAAATCCTTTTCTTCGACCATACGTTGCATTAATACTGAGCCAACCATACCACGCCAGCCGACCAGACCTACTTTCATCATCTCTACGCTCCCTGTATTCTTTTAAAAAGTGCTTTCTCCATCTATAAAAGTTTCTCTGCAGGAAAACAACCTTTTTTAGGTGAAAAGTGTAAAAAAAGCATTCTGACTGCCATTTTCACACTATTACTCCGCGCTATTTACGCCGTTTTGCCAAATCATTACGGCTTGGTTTGTACGCGTTTTCCAACAAAATAACCTAAGCCAAAGGGCGCAAAGAAAATCACCAACACAAAGAGAATAAAGTAAATCAACACACCCTTGATCATCTCGGTTAGCTCTTGAATGGCGAGTGACACTACGTCTTTTGATAGTTTATCCATATCTTGAGTCAAAATAGCGCGCTGCTCGGCAACCACTGCGGTTATCTCTACTCGCTCCCGTGCGACCATGCTATCAAACGCCTCTCGCTCTTGAGTCAACTTTTCCAGCTTTTGATCTGTCATCAAATCAATATCGGCGATCAACGGGGCCAATTCTTTCCCCATTTCTTGCGCTAAATAACGCATGTATTCTGGATTGTTTTTAACAAAATGCTGAAACTTATACGAAGTTTGGGTAATGCTGTCTAAGGTGCGATTGAGCTTCTCACCACTCAAGGTGCTATTTAGTGCGATTAGCTCCGCTTTCCACGCCATGATCTTGGGAGTTTGTTCTGAAACCAAGCTTAAGCGGTCAGACACATCTCCAAGCGCTTCAGGCATCGAGCCGAGTGTTGAAACTGCCTCACTCTCATCAATATTCTGCGCAGCTAACCAGTCGTTAAATGCTGGTGAGCGTCTAAACCAGATATCGGTAAAGGGGTGCTTAGCGGCAAATTGATGGCTAAACTCTAAGCTCGTTCGGTATGCACTTTTACTCAGCAGGTTTTTAGCCAAGCTATCGATTTGTTGTGCTAACTTACGGCTCGTTTGCTGAGCGGCGTCAGTCGTAAATAGGGCTTGACCTTGTTCGCTGGCAAAAAATGCTTCCATCTGTAGGGTAAATACCCACGAATCAATCAAGCCAGCCATAGGGGAAACCTGATAGGCCGAATTCTGCATGCCTTCCAGTGCATAGATCTGCCAAAGCAGCAAGTTAGACTGGTATGGTTTATCCTCAGCCGAGGAGGCGCGTGACAGTTGCTCTGCGGTATCTTCTACTTGAGTAAAAAAAGACTTAGCGTATTCACGTGTCAGAATCCTCATACTCAGCTCTTGCTTCGTGAGCGGCTCAGTACCAGATTCCAGTTTCACTTCAAACACTGAGCACCCACCTAGCGAGGTCACCAACAAGAGAACCGCAAACCGAGAATAAAGACTATGTAACATATCAAACCTAGTACGAATTAATTGGCGGCTATTTTAGCCACTAAACAACACAAGGTACATCACACTTGGTGAGTTTTCTGTCATATTTGGTCATTTAAGTAGCTTTCAATTTCCCCTGTCACTACCGACAGTTCTTTCTCTAATTTCAGCAACAACACTTGCGGCAGCTCGGCGGCATCGCTTAAGCCCTGTTCAAGCTCTTGGGCTGCTTGTTTTAATGAACGGGCACCTAGATTCCCGGCGACACCTTTTAGACTATGGGCGGTTCTTAATGCGCCTAACGGGTCATCCGCAAATTGATGGCGGATTTTTTCAACATCATCACGATGATCGGAAAGAAAAACATTCAATATCATAGTGACGGATTCCAAGTCCTGTTCAAACGTCTCTAGCATAAACTCGATGTCAAAAGACGGAGGCTGACTATCATCCGCTTGATTGGTGTGCTCAGCGGCTAACGGGTCAGGTTGACCGTCATGTTGGGCCGGCAATAGATCGGATTCTTGGTAAGAAGGGGCGTCGTTATTGGTACTGGCTTGTATTGGCGTAGTTTGGGCAGCACACACCGCTCTCTTATCTGGTGTGGCTAATCTAGATCTTGCGCTTACAGGCACTAACCAAATCGTCACCACAGCAACACTAAGCAAGGTAATCGCACTCATTGCAATCACGAAAAAGAACAAGCCTTTCTTAATATCATATTGAAAATGCTCAATTTTTGATATCTCTTTGCCGACTCGGTGATGGGACAGTTCCGTGCTCAAATATTGCAATTGCGCATATTCAGCTAACACCGATGAAGCCTGAGAGAGTATTTGTCTTAGCTCGCGACCATTTGGCTCTGGTAACTCATTCGAGCGTAATAAGAGCGACTCTAATACTAAGTAATTTACCGGGTTAGCGGTTTGTTCCGAATAGAAAGCCCTTAAAAGAAAAGCGCCAAGCTCGTGATAGAGAGTTTGAACCTCGCCAGATAGCAATGACGTATTTTTGGCCTCATCTAATCGCAGAATCAAAGCCCGAATATTAGCCTGAGCGCCAACAAAGCTTTCCCCGCGATCGGTAAATCGCTCGATCAAATAGAGTAACTGGGTCAAATCGGTATCGATCAAGCCTTGATGGGCACTCTCAGCAAGACTAATTCGAGTGGCGTGAATAGCTAGGACGGCAGACTCGAGTTGCTCAATTTGCAGCTTTCGTATCGGGGCGGGGCTGGCAAGTATACGTTGGAAAGATTTAAGTTGCTTATCTAAGTGATGGATGTACTTAGACTGCTGCTCTGTAACCTGATATTGATAAGTCGCCGCAAAGGTACATATTAACCACAAGAACAGAAACCCAAAAATGATTAATATCAAATGGCGTCGATTCATACCACTAGCCTTCCTTAGCGACAAAGTTCAGATTTAGGTGGGTGAGACTCCCACCTAAATCACAGTTGAGGCAGTTCGTTGCGATTAACGATACCTCAGCAATTATGAGCTTCTACGTGTTAGTTGATCACGTAGATTTGGTGGGGTTCCCTTTATGGTTAACGTATCCGTTTCTGGATCATAAAAGATACGTTCACCGAGCAATAAACTATCGAAATTGATCGATACCCCGCCCCCGGCACCAACGAACTTGGTTAGCTTTCTAACAGCGGTGCGATCTCCAGGAAAACTTTCTTCTAAATCATAGCCCTGCTCTTGAGTGTAGTCTAAGAAGCTGGTTCCATCCTCACTCGCAGGTAGCTCGCCAGAAAGCTCCTTAATCTCGACTTCTTCACCCGATTTGATTTGCTCATTACAATAATCGGCTACTTGCTTACGGTAATTTGAAGCTTCTTCTTTTTCCAGCTTTGAGTCACTGCAAAAATCTTCTACTGCTTGCATTAATACCATGTTCTGCTGTTTCGCGTCTAAGCCCACTTCAGCTTGCAAGAAGTCTAAGAAGAAATCCGAGACTTTTCGGCCTACGCGCCCCTTAATAAACGTTAGGTAACGGTTAGACTCAGGATCGCTTTCGTACGTCGAGAGGTCAATTCTTGCCGCAATATCCATTTTACTGATATCAAGGTAGTCAGTGGCGCTGATCTCTAACCCTTCAGTCACTTTTAAGCTTTGATTAGAAGGCAACAGGCCGATAAACAGATAGTCGGTAGCAAGTGATTGATATTGTGCAAGAACCAAAATACCTTCGTCAGCGAATGGGTACTTAGAAAGTTCGTCTTTTAGTCGGTTTGCACTGATTTGTGAGAAATCGTAAAAATCTCGCTCATCTTGGCGAAATTCTTGCAACCATAATTTAAAATCACTGTCGGATGAAAAAGAACCAAAGCCTTTACCGGCTTTGCTATTAAAAACGCGGTGTAGCTCGGCGACGAGGTTTTCCGATGAAGAATCATTTTCCAGAGCAGCTTGACGGAAGTTAACCACCAGCTCTTCTTGGTCATTTTTCTCCAATTGATGAAGGATTACATTAGAAAGATAAAGGCTCATAGTGAATTTGTTTACGTTCTAGTTTCAGTTGTGTGAAAGAGTAGGTTATCATAAGCCGCTTTTACTATCATTATTAGAGTCTTTATGCCTATTACATCGAAATACAGTGACGAACAAATTGAAACCATCTTGGCAGAAATGGCAGCCGTGTTAGAAAAACATGGTGCCAATACGGAACTAACATTGATGATTGTGGGAAATATCACAACCAATGTCTTAAATCAAAACGTTCCTGCTTCACAACGCAAGGTAATTGCTGAAAAATTTGCCCAAGCACTAATTTCTTCAATTGACTAATCATAACGATAAGAACGAATAACTAAATGGTAGATAGCGGAAATTCATACGGCGAACGTGTTTCAAAATTGGTGACATGGGGGCATTGGTTTGCCTTCTTTAACATCATCGCAGCTATGTTGATTGGTACTCGATACATAACTCAATCACCATGGCCTGAAACCCTCTTAGGCCAGACTTACCTAGCCATCTCTTGGGTGGGTCACTTCAGCTTTTTGATTTTTGCTATCTACATTTTGGTTCTGTTCCCGACCACCTTCATTTTGCCGTCGCGTAAACTGTTTCGGTTTGTCTCCGTCTGTTTTGCCACCATAGGTTTAACCGCGCTACTGCTCGACACTCAAGTTTATCAAGAGATGCACTTGCACCTTAACCCCGTTGTTTGGGAGTTAATGATGAGCAAGGAAGGTAATTTCGCGCCTAAATGGCAACAGTTGTTTGTTCTCATTCCTATTATTTTCTTACTCCAACTCGCGCTTTCTGAGTGGGTATGGCGTAAGCAAAGAAAACTCGCACACAAACACATCGGTCGCCCTATAGCGGCAGTATTCTTTGTCTGCTTTATGGCCAGCCACATTATGTTTGCTTGGGCTGACGGCTATTTTTATGGCCCAATCACCAGCCAACGCGCCAACTTCCCACTCTCTTACCCGATGACGGCGAAGAGTTTCATGGAACGCCATGGTTTATTAGACCGTAGCGATTATCTACAACGCTTAGATGATTACAGCGGCGAAGTAAAGTTGGTGAAATACCCACTTGAGCCATTGCAATACAACAGTCGTGGCGACAAATACAACGTATTAGTTGTGATGCTCGACAACCTAAGAGCCGATACAGTATCGGAAGAAAATACCCCAAACCTCTATCAATTTGCCCAAACGAGTCAATACTTCACCAACCATTACAGTGCCAGTAATGATATGTATGGTGTCTTTGGCCTATTTTACGGCTTGCCGAGTAGCTACGCCGATAGCATCAAAGCGCAAGGTGATAGCCCATTAATGCTTTCTTTGCTAAAAGAAAAAGATTATCAGTTTGGTCTATTCAGCGGTGACGATTTCGATGACGATCTTTACCATGAAACGATTTTCCGCTCCCTTGCGGCTTCGCAAGCCGATCACAGCGAAACTCATACTGATCAACAAGCCATAACCGAGTGGAAAACTTGGCTCAGTGAAACCGCGTCGCAGCCTTGGTTCAGTTATATTGAGTTGAACACCATTGCCGACTATCAAAATCAAGAAGTCACGGGTAAAGCGAACGAATCTGCCGCGGTGCGGATGAAAAAGGCCTACCTAAGTGCTGCAACACAAGCCGATCTGCTGATTAACGAGATAACCCAATACCTAGCCGACAATGAATTATTGGATAACACGGTCGTGGTATTCACCTCGAATCACGGCACTGAGTTTAATGACACTAAGACGAATTCTTGGGGCTCAAACACCAACTACAGTCGTTTCCAATTGCAAGTACCGATGATCATTCATTGGCCGAACATGGAAGCTAACCGCTATACCCATAAAACCAGTCACTTAGACTTCTCTTCCACGTTACTGCATGAGTTAATTGGGGTCTCTTCCAACCCATCAGACTTCAGTAGTGGTAAGAACCTCTTTGATAAAGAGAACCGCACTTGGATCATTGCAGGTGACCGCCGCGAAGTCGCGCTGATCACCGACAAACAGACCACCGTGGTCGACAAGTTTGGTAACTACAAGGTTTACAATAGTAATTACCAGCGCATTCAAGATGCCAAGCCAAAACTGTCGATACTGATGCAAGGGCTATCCGAGCAAAAACGCTTCTTCAACGAAGACAAATAGTCACTCAATATCAGCGACTTAAGTTGGATATTTGCCATAAAACCGTTGACTAATTATGGCGGCTCGCTTAAATTCACTTTAGTCGGACTGTAGCGCAGCTTGGTAGCGCACTGTCATGGGGTGTCAGGGGTCGCCGGTTCAAATCCGGCCAGTCCGACCATTATTTAAACAGAGGCAGCTCCTGTATACATCTAATTCTTAATAGCACTAAGAATTAAACTTTTCCGTTGTTGTGATTTAGCCAAATATCCCCACGGTATAAATTTCCTTTAATGATTCGTCGGCTCATCATGACTATATTCTTTCAACCGAGTATACCCAAGCCGTCGCCCATTCAGTATTTTGTAAGGAACTGTACCAAACACCCATTCACTCAAGTACTCGAAGCACATGCGCTCTCGGTAAAATCTGATGAATATCAATTGCTAGCGCCGCACAGCCAAAATCATCTAAACGTGTTGGTATGCGAATAGAAAACCAAATATAAATGCAATTAAATACATAGAATTTTACGAAATGTGTATCTTGCTGTCGATGTAAAAACCTATAGTTTACCAGTCCTGAAGTAAGTCTCAGTACTATCAGAGCAATTAAAATTGATATCAGTGCAACTCCCGCCCTTTAGAAAGAGAAGTGAGAGCGATATCAGATGACGAAGCTTACCACTCAAGCGAGTATCATAAGACCTAACAAGGAGAAGCTATCATTCGCGTGAAAAGGCTGACTTGTAGGATAACGGATATCTGAAAAACGAAACGATTAACGCACTAAAAAATAACGCCTTATCCCGGCGCAACTTTGCGTAATTCATCACATAAATCCCACTAAACTTATGGCACACTCTTGCATATGAAACGAAGCACCCACATGCCTATTATGAATATCTCCCATAAAATATTAACACCTCTATTACTATTAACTATATTTGGATGTAATGACAACTTAAATAAAGAGCCCACTCCTGATAAGTCTGACTCTTCTAGAAATAACATGAGCATTGAAGAATTCTCAACGAGCAGTAAGCCGTTAGTCAATGATCTCACAAAAGAGACTTATGACCATATTGAGGTCACTATCCAAGACAATATAACCGTCATTACAAAAGGCTCTGTATTAAATATAAAATCTTCTAATCGACCACTACACGTATTAGTCAAAGGGTCATTAACAATCACCAATAACTGATACTAGGATACATCATGAACAAACATATACTTGCTACATCATTATTGCTTTTTCCTACTCTCTGCTTAGCATCTTCTGACGCGATTCTAAATGTAGAAGGAGAAATTCAAGTCAATGGAAAAACAGTTATTAACTCACAAGGAAAACTTGTCAATCAGAATTTAGACAAGGATTTCATTTCTTTATCTAATTATTTCCCAAACTCGGTTAAAGTTGTAACACTGGATAACCTCAAAAATTACCCCGATGTCGAAGAACAATCTTTCTTTTATGATGGTACTGGGATGCCAAATAAAGCAGTCAGACGTTTCATTGCTAAATTCTATAGCATTGAGAGAGAAATTGTCCAAGAAAATGATAACTATAAGCATATTCGAGAAGTACATAATACTGACGCAGAGACTAGTTCCACCACCATTGAAAACTTCTATACGCTATATAAACCATTCTCAGACAAGTTATATTTATACACACCTAATTACCAAGTAGAGGTTTACAAAGAAGTTCGCCAAAAAACTGAAACTGACGACTTATTTTACAAAAACCACCTTAAAAGAAAAATAAGCACCATGACTTATTTAGGAAAAACATCATATACCAAAAGAGATGGCACATCATTATCAGATTGCATATTAATTTCAGAAACAACATCTAAAAACTTCAATAATTCCTTTGATACAGATGATACGTATAATAATATTCTATGTAAGAATTATGGATATGTGTCTTATAACAACTTTGAGTTACTAAAAGTTGAGGAGTAAATAAGGTTGACTTTTACTAAAATCTTTTAGTGTAAAGTCGCGCGTTGTTGACTAAACTTCAGGAACTGGTCAGTGGCTTCAAGTCTCCTCAAAGCTTGACTGTTCAACAACGCCGTAATCAATTAATTTAGATCAGCGTAGATATAAGCAAATATATCACTTCCTGTAGTGGTCAACTAAAATTGGCCACCGTTGTACTGGTGCGGCCTGATTTGGTTGTAATATCTAATGATATAGCCAACGATGCTCTGCCAAGCTTCATCTAAACTGCGATAACCACTGACTGGAACCCATTCTGTTTTCAAGCTTCTAAAGAAGCGCTCCATCGGACTATTATCCCAACAAAGCCATCTTTAATGCTTTAACGGTCAACTGACTATCGGGCGAAAAGGACATTGCCCAACCAACAGGTTTTCGAGCAAATAAGTCGATGACAACCTCTAAATAAGCCCAACGACTACCGGCCCAAACATAAGTGACGTCTCCTACCCATACTTGATATGGAGCAGTAACGTAAGCGTCTAATTAACCACACGTTCTAATTCCACTCTACCTTTGTCATAGTTTTTCCAACCTAACGGAGGAACTATGACTCAATCTGAAAAACATCAACATTGGACAACCATTGTCTATAATCAGCAAGAAAGCGGACTTTCTGTTCCGCAGTTTTGCAAAGAGCACGACATCAATTACGCCATTTTTCATTATTGGTAGAAGGAACTCAAACAAACCGATGATGAACAAATCGCCCATCAAGTGGTAATGAATGATCGTCCCCCTTTAGGTTTGGAGGCGGTTGTTGTACACCTACCTAATGGACTTAGATGACCTAAGCAGGTCAATCGCCTAGAAGACGGCGATATAAATATAGATAACAATGTAATGGAGCGAGAATATAGGGGACACCGTTTAAAATTCGACCATTTCGCTATAGCTTAAAAACTACTGATTCTTAGATGATTTCTATGCTTTAACATAGTAAAAACATCGCAGCGATAAATTAGAAGAATTAAAAGCCATTTTTTTGCCAAAATCGATCACAAAAGCAGCAAACGATCATTTTAGGGGTTTACAAGATTTCCAGACCCCTATATTATTCGCTTCAACAACGGAGAGATGGCTGAGTGGTTGAAAGCACCGGTCTTGAAAACCGGCGTACGTTTGTAGCGTACCTAGGGTTCAAATCCCTATCTCTCCGCCACATTCTAAAAAACCGCTAATCATTTAGCGGTTTTTTTTTCGTCTTGAGATCGCGGGTTGGATTTGAAAGGCAAATCCCCCTATTCCTTGTCTGGCTCCGCCACATTCTAAAAAAATCGCTAATCATTTAGCGGTTTTTTTTCGTCTTGAGATCGCGGGTTGGATTTGAAAGGCAAATCCCTCTATTCCTTGTCTGGCTCCGCCACATTCTAAAAAAATCGCGAGTCATTTAACGGTTTTTTTCGTCTTGAAATCGCGGTGTGGATTTGAAAAGCAAATCCCCCTATTCCTTGTCTGGCTCCGCCACCTTTAAAGAAGGGCGCTGATTTATCAGCGCCCTTTTTGCCGTCTCGTCAGTGGATAAAAAAGCCCCGCGGGGTTACGGGGCAACGTGGCACATTAGAAACACTGTTGTTATGTTTATTTAGTAATGATTTCTGGCCCCATTAAGGTGGTTGGCAGCCAAGTTGATACCCATGGTACGTAAGTAACAATAATCAAGAACAAGAACATCACGGCAACCCATGGCAGCGCCGCTTTGACCACGTTCATCATCGACATTTTTGCCACCCCTGCGGTCACAAACAAGTTCAGCCCAACTGGCGGGGTGATCATGCCAATTTCCATGTTAACCACCATCATGATGCCAAGGTGGATAGGGTCAATACCCAGCGCAATCGCTATTGGGAACACCAAAGGCGCGACAATGATCAACA
>Ga0209379_10002683_pt1 | contig 10669 bp, 7 predicted proteins | sample tdDd001_FD_187124 | JGI IMG/M metagenome (GOLD analysis project Ga0209379, IMG submission 187124) | Marine sediment microbial communities from the Atlantic coast under amendment with organic carbon and nitrate - tdDd00.1 (SPAdes)... | ecosystem: Environmental > Aquatic > Marine > Coastal >...
GACTAGGCTCACACCTTCCCTAGTTCGCTGAAACTGATTTCTATATATTTTCGTTTCGTCAATGTCGTTCTGCATAATTATTAACTTGTGATAATAGTACAGCAGCTCAATAACTTTGTCAACAATAAAAATAAAAAATGTTCAAAAAATTATTTTTGAACATTTCCAATTATACTATGACAGCTCCTGAACATCTGCAAGAAGCAACCCCTTTGCAAGAGTTTGAAATCTTTTTCTAACTTGTTTAACATGTTTGATATCACTAACATTATCAAATGATAAATACACAAATGCATGTGTTGAAATGTCGTCAATTTCTGATACAGCATGAATATGATGTACTTGACTGATCGCGTCACAAATCATTGTCAAAGGATGTAAATTATTTGTTTCATGAGTCGAATCCTTCATGGATTCGTTATAAATATGTTTCACCAACATACTATTCTTATTTAGATTCATATCAGATAACTCGTAACCAATCGAACATCTAGAAGTCATAGCTGCCACCAACTTTCTTAACTGGTATCAATTGACTGATATAAGGTAAGATCACACTGAAAATAATCAATCCTCCACCAATAAGTATATTGGGACCAACGGACTCTTTTAAGAACAACCAACCAAATAGTGTTGCAAAAAACGGTTCAAGCGTAAAAATAAGTGTTACATTAGAAGCTGAAAGTTTTTTCTGTATACTGTTTAGAATATAATATGCTATTCCAGTTAATACAATCGATAAAAATCCTATACTAAACCATTCTGATACGGTAAAAGTAAATGTGATTTCTTCGAATAAAAGTGTCGCTATAAGACTGAGTATGCCTACTGTACTCAACTGAATGGTTGTAAATACATTGGTGCTGTATTTTCTGACTGATTTCTCAACTACAATTGTATAAAATGCATAGAGTACAGTACCAATAAGTGTAATGAAATCTCCCATATTGAAGGCACCACTGCTATTGATTAACGTGATTAAACCTAATCCTATTACAGCCAATATCGTTTGTAAAATAACTTGTCTGTCCGACTTGGTTTTATGAACCAATAATAGAATTATAGGAATAAAAATAACACTGCTTCCTACAATAAATGAATTTTTTGCTATAGTTGTATATTTTAGTCCTGCGATATGACAGTAGAATGCCATAAACAATAAAACACCTGAAGTTATACCCGATTTCAAAAGCTGTTTGGTGACTTTGAATTTTTTTGTAATGATTAATATGAATGCTAATAGGAACCCACCTATAAAAAATCTATAGGCCAGGAAGTTAAAAACACCAACTTTCGATAATAATGGTTTCGTCAAACTAAAGGACAACCCCCATAGTGCAATAATAAAAACTAGTAATAATTCTGAATGTATTTTCTTCATAATGTCGCCCTCCTTCGTTCTCATTATATAAAGAATTCAAACAGAACTGCCTTTCTATTATTACAAAAAAAAGCCCGTTGCATTTCACTTTATACAACAGGGTTTGTTTTTATTAGGACAATTTATTTATTAGAATTTAAGCAAATAGTTGTTCATTTAATATATTGATGCTATTTTGGTTTTACTTAACTCATATAGATGAATAGCAGTTGCTAAAGTTTCATATTGCATGCCTTTTAACTCTTCAAATGATAAGACACTCTTAATTTTTCTTATTCTGTATCTAACAGTATTAGTATGCTGAAATAAAAGTTCTGATGTTTCTTTGATATCACCATCACTTTTAACATACATAATAGCAGTTTGAAGCAATTCACTTTGATGTTTATGATCATATTGACTCAATCGATCTATGATATCTTCGTAGAATTGAGTCACAAATTTATTGTCCAGTATGGGAATCAACATCTGATAGATACCAATGGACTCAAAGTTAACGATACGCTGTTGACTATAACACGCAAAAGTCAATCCTGTTTTTGCTTGATGAAGCGCTTGATCCATTAATCCAAGATCATTGAAGTAATCACTGATACCAACGTAATAAACATCTTTCAGGCCCAAAGAATGAAGTATATCATCTTTATCTATAGTATCCGTTACTGAATAAGAGTGAATGACTAAAAAAACATCTTCAAAAGGAAGTACTATTGATGATTTTCCTAAAATCGAATGAGCCAACTTTGTATCAAATCTACGACTTTCCTCATTTACAGCTTTAATGTAGAACACTTTAAAACACTTCTTAAAATTTGGATTTAATTCATAAACATAATTCTTTATTTTAAATCTATTTAAAGATCCTTCTTCAATTTCTTTAATTAACTTTCGCTTATTATCAAGTTTTTTATGGATATTAACAGATTCATCTATATCTAAGATCAATTCCTCTATGTAGGTTTCATCAAATAATAACAATGGAAAATTATATCGATTCGCCAACTCAATCGCTTTTTCAGGTAGACTCTTAAAAAATGTTGTTTTGATGGCAAAACAAGCACACCCTGCATGTATCAAAGCATCAACATAGTCTGTTATTTTCTCTGGATCATCCTTTATCATTGGAAGATTACTAAATATCATTTCATGTTTAAAAGCGATATCTTTCATAATCTCTGCGCTTTCATGATCAATAAAACCGCCTCGTGTTACTTTTCTATTCAGACCGTTAGCACCTGCAATTAATCGAAATGTATTGAATTTTTTTAATGATAGTATTTCATGTACTGTAGAACTCATAGGCACCTCACTTTATAATGAAATTTTAGCACATAACAATTTTGAAGTACATGCAAAGGAAAAACCACATATAAATATGTGATTTAACATGTTACTTTATTTCTACCTGCCATTTTTGATTTATACAAGTTTTCATCTGCAACTCTAATAACATCTTTGATTTCTTGATTGCTCTCAATCATTGAAACACCCAAACTACAAGTGACTAGACCGACTTCTGATAATGCCATTTTTTCTATTGCCGCTCTTATTTTTTCTGCTACATCACATGCATTAGATTTATTTGTATTTGGACAAATAATCAGAAATTCTTCTCCGCCCCAACGTCCAACGACATCAACAGATCTTGTAATATGTTTTAGTTCTTCTGCAATGTTTTTTAATACCAAATCACCAATAAGATGTCCGTGAACATCATTAACCAATTTAAAACGATCAATATCTACCAAAATAACCGAAAAAGTTTCTTTGTATCTTATATATTTTTGATACTCATATTCGAGAACCTCATCAACCTTCCGTCTATTGTTTAATCCTGTTAAACCATCTGTTATAGAAATATAATTTAGTCTCTCATTCAGTTGTATCAATTCGGTGTTTTTAAGTTTTAAATCTGTTGTTCTTTTTTCAACTATCGATTCCAAATAGGAGTAAATAGCTGCATTTTCAATTGAAATAGCAATTTGAGTGGATAGTAGTGTTAAGAACTCTGTTCGTTCACTAGAAAACACTTCGGTTGCAATTGTGTTTTCTAGAAATACCATACCCAAAATTTCACCTTGATTCAGAAGAGGATAACATAATAGAGATTGAATTTGATAACGGTGTATATAGTCATCATTTTTAAATAAATCATCTTCTAAAGCATAATCCAATCTTACGATTTTACTTGAATTATAAACGTAGTTTAAAACTTTATGTGGTAATTCATCAGACTTATCCAAAACATCTACCCGTTCAATACTAAAATCCAATTGATTGTCTTGTTTGGCAATAGTCCATTGATTATTCTTATTCAAGCTCACGATTGTACCTTTTGTAGCACCTGCATTTTCTATTAATATATACAATGTTTTTTTGAGTAATTCTTCTAAATTAATTTCTTTAGCCACAATTTGAGAAAATTTCAAAATAGAATGTAGGTCTATATGGCCAAAATCTTTGTATTCTGAGCCAGATGTATGAACGGTATAAATTGATTGAGTCATTTTAAAATGACTCAAATTTGAGCTATCACTCGCCAATAGACCGGCTTTTGATTTTGCGCCCCATTTACTATAAGCAAGATATGCTGTATTTCTATAGTAATGATACATTTCTGTGTTATCCACTTCCAAGTAGTAATCAGCAATCAGTTCTCTATAGACAGCTTCTTCATTTGTATACCTCGCTTGAACAACTTCTGTAAGTGCCTGTTCATATAGATTTCGAGCTTCATCATATGCTTTTTCTATACGAGAAACCTCCGCTTTAATAATCAAATATCTATGTTTAAAGTTCAGACGATTCTTTAGTGGTTCTAACTTCTGCAAACACTCATCAATGATTAATAGTGCTTTCTGACGTTCGTCTTCATTCATGGAATCATATAGTTTAAGTCGAATAAGTGCAGCATATTGATAATAAATCAATCCATGAATTAATCCTGTACCACCATCTAAATATTCTAAGAATTTATCGACATACTCTAATGCTTTTACATAATCATTATAAATAAATGCTAGATACATTTTATTAAAGTAGAATACAAAGAGTGCTGTTCTATGATTTCTATTGATGATTTCCTGCAATTGTATCTCTTCATTAAAATGATTGCCTAATAACATACTAGGTTGTTCTTTATCATAAATCAGATTTCTAATGGTCTCTTGATAAATTTCTTGAAATAATAACTGAGTGCCCTGATTGATATCCAAGAAAGAAGCAGAGTATATCTCAAATGCTTTCAATGTTTTATTGAGACTTCTTCCAGCTAAAAATGACATATTACAGTACCCATGGCCAGCAAATCCTGCGTATACATGATCTCCAAGTTCTACACCTTTGTAATATCCTTGTTCCAATAGATCAATACAAGTACTTAAATGATGTTCCAAAAACATTATATGTTGTCCTGATACCATATAATTCTTTGGAATTTCACTTGTCGCATCTAATTTTTCGATTAAATCCAATGACAGGTTACCATATAATACAGCTTGATCGATCATCCCAAGTCCACTAATTATCGTAGCAAAAAAACCGTATCCAAAAGATGAGTATTTGCAATTCCCATGCTTTAAAGAGATATTGATCATTTCAATAATCACAAGTAACAAAAGTTGTGGTGCTGTATTAAACAGAAGTGGAATCAATCCTGTTAACATCTTCATAATACTGATTTGATTCTCATCAGTCATTACAGGTAACTCCAATAAGGCATCTATAGTTCTCTCTCCTATAGCACCAAACAAATTACCCATTGCTATTTCATAATCCTTTGGATCAACATCCAAAGTGATATCCATCCCAAAAGCATTTAATGCTTCTAAAGCTGTTTCTAATCCTTCTTTATGCATGGTTCTAGACATATAAGCATGGATATTAACATCATACATATCTGCAAGATGAAGTGGTGATATAACATATTTTTTTAATTCTACACTTAATTGGTCTAATGTGTTATAGTCACCTAATAAATACGCTGTTTGAATCATGTGATTCTTTAAATACAACTGATTCTTATAATCCTGTTCCCATGTGCTCACTTGTAAATTTTCAACATGTCTATAATAAACCATGGCTTCATCATAGGCTATATTTCTAAAAGCAATATCTCCTGCTTTAAGTAATATGTCTTCCATATGATCAAAGACAAAAGAACTTTTTAATTTTAGACACTGACTTAAGTGATTGGCAATTTTTAATGTCAGTTCTATTGTTTGATTGTCTTCATGATAAAGTTTCGATGCAATTTTATAATGGGTATCAAATAAGTCTTCCACCAAATTGTATGCAGCCTGATGAATTTGATCATGACTGAACACATAATCTCTATAGGATAATGATTGTATATAACTTTTTTCTCTTAATTCCAATAATGCCATTTCAACTTCATCAATTGAACACTCTGTGATCTTTTTTAAACTTTCTATATCAAATGAATTACCAATACACGCTGCAGTAGACAACATCTTTTGAGCTAACATTGATAAGTTAGTTATTTTATCAGTAAGTAATTCAGCAACGTTTGAACTTATCTTTAGGTTTTCCAAACACTTATTATCAAAATGCCACTCATTAATCAACGAATCAAATACAACACATTCTTCATCATACATCGTTTGAATCAACTGTTTAATAAAAAATGGATTCCCATTAGTTTTTTCCATAATAGAGTCAACAATTGGATTATAGTCAATGCTATCATCAAATGTGTCTATTAAAAGCGCTTTGACATCTTTATGCTTAATTGGAACTATATTAAGAAATCTCACATCTATGTGATCACGATTAAGTCCATTTAAAAATGCAGCTAAAAGATGAGCTGAATGAATCTCATTTTCTCGATAAGCACCTATAATATTAATATATTTCAAGTCATCATTACGGATGATTTCATCTAATAAGTTTAACGACGTTGCATCAATCCATTGAATATCATCAATAAACAGAACAACAGGATGTGCTTCACTTGCTATAGAAGCAATTAATTTTTGTATACTTCTTTTAAATCTATTATGCGTTTCCTGGATACTATTAAACTCAATATCATGTTTGCCAAATAGTATTTCCAACTCTGGAATAACATTTAGTAAAACAGAAGCTGAATCGCCTAGTTCCCTAGATAACTGCTGACTCCAAGCATGAATCCTTTTCTCATCTTCTTGCAATAATAGATTAATGAAATCTACTATGATACTCCTCAATGCATAATATGGCGTCAAACGATTGAACTGATCAAATTTACCCGTTAAAAAATATCCCTTTGAATTGGTGATGGTTTTATAGAGTTCTTTAATGACTGTAGTTTTTCCTATGCCTGAATACCCTTTAACAAAAACAACTTTCTTATCACCGCGAATTACATCTGAATAAATATCATATAACTCTTTGATCTCATGTTCACGGCCATAGACCTGTTGCGAAATAATCAATTGATTATTGGCATCCATTTGTCCAATTGTCATTGATTCATTTTCAGTTTTTTGATATTGTATAAAATCATTAAGAATACCGCCAATGGTTTGGTATCTCTCATCAGCATTCTTTTGAATAAGTTTAACAATCATATTTGATATCGCCTTAGGAATAGTTGGATTCACTTCATAAGGACTTTCAGGCAATATAGCAATATGAGCATGTATTATTTCCAGATAATCATTCTGACTAAAAGGTTTCTCCAGTGTAAATAATTCATAAAGCGTTACCCCTAAAGAATAAAAATCTGATCGGTAGTCTAAATATCGATTCATTCTACCTGTCTGTTCAGGAGATATATAAGATAAGGTACCTTGCAAATGTTTCGGTTGAACAAATTCGATTTTGGCATTATGACTTCTTTCAGCCAAATTAAAATCCAAAAGCACAGCAACTTCATTGATAGAATCCCAAATGATATTGGTCGGATTGATATCTTTATGAATCATTTTGTGATTATGTACTATCTCTAATGACTGAATGATAGAAATTGCTATCTTAGTTTTTTCTTTAATTGTCAATTGCCCTTTATTTATAAGTGTACTCAATAATTCTCCATGAACATATTTCGTAACCAAGGCTAGATTTTCACCTCTTATAAACTCGACCATCGGAACAATATGCTTTGAATCAAATATCTTTAGGTTCTCATATTCTCTTTCCAACAATTCTTCAGCTGCAGAATATACAGTCATTGCATCTATCGTTTTGTATGCAACATGCTCACCCAACTCTAAATCATAGGCTTTATATACCACTATGCCATTATTACTATGTATTTTTTCAATCTCTCTGTATTTATCACTTCTAATCATAAGACCCACCTCACACGTTTTATACCCATTTTAGCTCCATTATCCCCATAAATTATATGCAAACACACACTAAGTTTATATGATTATGGATTGTTTTTGCACTTTGTGATATTTAAGAATGAGTTAATGGCGTTTATTTCAATATAACGGTATAATAATACTATTGAAAAGAGGTGAGAACTTGAAGGAATTAATTGATAACTATTATCTTACAATTTTAAAAGAAGCCATAACAATTGATCATTTAGTAACAGTTCATTACTTTGAGTATTCTAAAAACTATCTATTCGAAGGTGAAAAACATAATTTTTGGGAATTCTTATATGTTGATAAAGGTGCTATTAATGTAATGGCAGATGAACGTAAGTTCATTTTAAAACAAGGTGAGATGATCTTCCATAAACCAAACGAATGGCACAATGTAACAGCTAATGGACAAGTAGCACCAAATCTTATTGTGGTTGCTTTTAACTGTCAATCAGAAGCCATGAATCATTTTAACAATAAAGTTTTAACTGTTAATAATAGAATTAAGAACCATTTAGGCAATATTGTGTTGGAAGCAAAACATGCTTTCAGCTCTAATCTAGCCGATCCACAATTAAAACATTTTAAGAAAAGAGAAAAACCAAAATTTGCTTCTGAACAACTCATCAAATTACATTTAGAGATGTTACTGATAGAATTGATTCGTGAAGATAAAAATCTACAGGTTGTTACAAGAACCTCTCCGAATATTAGAGAATACGCTCAAGAAGAGAAAGTAAATATCATTATTAACTTATTAAAGGAAAATCTCTATGAAAGCCTTTCATTAGATGATATCTGTAAACAGACTCTACTCTCAAAATCATCACTTCAAAAAATGTTTAAAGAAAGCATGACCATTAGTGTCATGGAGTATTTTAAACAACTTAAAATAAATGAGGCGAAAATATTGATCCGACAAAATGATCATAACTTTACTCAAATCGCTACCATTCTGGGTTATAATTCGATACATTACTTTTCACGTATTTTTAAGAATGTTACTGGGATGACCTTATCAGAATATGCTAATTCAGTTAAGAGTTTAATTGAATAAAACACGGCAAAAGCCGTGTTTATTTTTTTATCATGCATCTTTCAATATTTTATTATAAAAATCTTTTATCTTAACAGTTTGTCCTGTCACTCTAGAATGTTCTGCTGCAAATGACATCACATGACTCTCTACTGAAACCTCTGCAGATGTTAATGCTTCACCAGGCTCACCTTTTAAAAGTTTCACAAAATCATTCATAATGCCAGTATCGCCACCACCGTGACCACCACGTACAATTTCAGGTTTAATCAGTTGACTTGTATCACTAGCAAAAGTTTTCAATTCAATAATGTTTTGAACATCATCACCTCTTAATTCACCAAGAGTCCCCATAATCTTAATGGTTCTATTTTGTTTTTCTGTAAAAGCACTGAGATTAAATGTTGAAGTAACACCATTTTCAAATGCCATAATCGTCACTTGATGATCACATACATTGTTATCACAATGATAAACACATCTTCCATAAGGACCTGACTCAAGTGCTTCTGTCAAACTCTCTGTTGTTTGAATATCCGTTACGGTTGTGGTTGGCCAGTTACCTAAATTCTTATAATATAATTTTTTTGCACTATAAGGACATGCTGCTTCAATTTCACATGTCAAACATCTATCAGAAGAACCTTCTGGTGCATGACTGGAACTGAAGTGTCCTAATTCTCCAAAAGAGGAAATAGACTTACACTTCTCTCCAACTAACCATAAGATGATATCCATATCATGACAACTCTTAGCTAGAATAATCGGGCTGGATTCATCAGAATTTCTCCAATTTCCCCTTACAAAGCTGTGTGCCATATGATAGTAGGCAATATTTTCATTGTGTTGAATTGACATCACCTCTCCAATAACACCACTTTCTATTAACTTTTTTAATCTTGCAAAGAAAGGTGTGTATCTAAGTACATGACAAATCATAAATGTGTTGCTATATTTTTTTGAAAGTTCGCCGAGTTGAACGGTTTCGATAATATCATTTGACATAGGCTTTTCAAGAAGAATATCATATCCTTTTTCCAACGCTATTTTTGTAGGTTCATAATGCATATCATCTTGAGTCGCTATAATCATACCATCAGCCAATTTATCTTTTGATAGTAACTCTTCCCAGGACTCAAATATGTTTTCTTCTTTTATAGCATGTTTTTTAGCAAACTCTTCTCTTTTAATTGGATTGGGTTCGGCGACTGCTACAAACTGAACATCTTCTGGAAACAAAATGGCATATTCACCGTATCTATCTTTTCCTCTATCACCGGCACCAATCAACGCAATTGTAACTTTTGACATGTTTATCCCTCCTAAATCTATTTTAGTACTGTACCTTTAATGTTATTTTCTAATACTCAAATCTCTTTTCTTTATTTTACAGAAATATTTAAGGCACGTATTTATCTCATCTATCAGAAAGTTTGCACTATCTTCTACTTCTTTCTTCAATTCTATCTTAAAATAAATAGTTTTCCCATTAAAAACAATACTTTTACAACACAATAAGCTGTACTTATTAGATACTTTTTACAATAATAATCTAAGCTTTTTTACACACTAAACTTTGAAAACTGAACGTTTTTTTGCAATTACACTCAAATTCCTTGTAAACAGACCAATAAATCAAGCGTTTTATATAGATAGTATTTACAAAGGCAGTTTATACCCCAATAATCTCATGCTTTTTCCTCTACTTTAACTCTCATATAAAAATCCTCAACAGTAGGCATGTCAACTGAATTGGCAGAAAATTTCGTGTTTAACATACTAATTATAACATTTATACAAAGGCAAAAATAAGCGTTGGAGCAAAATACGAACATTCGGTTTTTATATTGTATTAATATTCGCCTTTGATATAATAACTGTGTAATTAACATATTTTATAGGAGGATAAATTACATATGTTTGAAAAATTTT
>Ga0209379_10002688_pt1 | contig 10652 bp, 7 predicted proteins | sample tdDd001_FD_187124 | JGI IMG/M metagenome (GOLD analysis project Ga0209379, IMG submission 187124) | Marine sediment microbial communities from the Atlantic coast under amendment with organic carbon and nitrate - tdDd00.1 (SPAdes)... | ecosystem: Environmental > Aquatic > Marine > Coastal >...
AAATAGGTACGGGGACATTAAAGGAATTTCTGGGTGATAAGGGCGATTCTGTTGTTGTGGCAGGTTCCGACAATACCTGCCGTATTCATATTCATACCAACCATCCAGCTGAACTTTTCCATAAGCTTAAAGATTTTGGTGTCATTACTTTTCAGAAAGTTGACGATATGCAGCGTCAGCAGGAAGTGGCGACTAAAAGGAAGTGGCGAATCGCTTTGGTTACGGATTCTACATGCGATCTTTCTCAGGATTTAATTGATTATTATCAAATTAATGTGGTGCCAATAAATTTAAATTTTGGTGATAACCACTACCTTGATAAGATTACGATACAACCTGATCAGTTTTACGATTTACTGGAAAGTAGTCCGGTATCTCCGAAAACATCACAGATTAATGAGCGTACATTTACCAATTTATATTCTCATCTGGCTTCGCATTACGATGCGATTATTTCGGTACACCTCACATCTCAATTTAGCGGAACTTTTGATAATAGTGTGAAGGCAGGTCGACGGATTCAGAACGAATTTAAAAAGCCTGTCTATGTTATCGATTCGAAAAATTTATCTGGGGCTCTCGGTTTACTTGTTCTGAAAACGGCTCAAAATATAGAGGCTGGTAAAACACCAGAGTCTGTTGTACAAGAATTAAAGACAGATATTAGCAAGGCAAAGATCTTTGTTAGTGTCAAAGACCTAAAGTACATGATAAAAGGGGGCAGAGTTTCAAAACCTGCGGGATTGGTTGCAAAGCTCTTGGGGATTAATCCCATTATTTCAATGAACGAAGAGGGAAAATCACTTTTATTTGGAAAGACTTTTAGCCAAAAGGGTAGTTTGAACAAAATATTTAAACATATCGAAAAAGGTGTAGATGGAAAATCGGTATGGAATTATATCGTTTTACACGCTCATAATCCGGAAGGTGCTCATAAGGCAGAGGTGAAAATGCGGGAGATAACAGGGAAAAAACCAGTATCTGTTGTTGATATCTCTCCTGTGATTGGGATACATGCCGGTAATGGAGCTATATCCATATCACTATTACTTAATCATTAAAAACACAGCCTATGTTAACCTTATTTTTTCAGGCTTTACTAATCATTTTTATACTTGTTACCCTACTTTGGGGGCTTAGTGTGATCATTAAGAATGTGAGTATTATTGATTTGTTTTGGGGAATGGGTTTTGTGATTGTGAACGCAATTTACGTCTTTAATTCAGGTGACTTATTTACGCGAAAAACCCTGTTGTTGGTTCTCGTTAGTATATGGGGATTAAGACTCTCTATCTACCTCGCCTGGCGAAATATAGGGAAAGGTGAAGATTTTCGTTATCAGGAATTCAGAAGAAACTTTGGCCCCAAACGCTATTGGTGGTTTAGTTATTTTCAAGTGTTTTTGTTACAAGGTGCATTAATCATGCTTGTTTCGCTTCCCTTATTGGGCGTTAATTCACAAACTCTTTCGAATGGTTTAATCTGGCTGGATTATTTAGGCCTTATTGTTTTTCTTATTGGCTTCGTTTTTGAAGCTGGAGGCGATTTTCAGCTGGCAAGGTTTAAGCAGAATCCTGCTAATAAAGGAAAGGTGCTAAAGACTGGATTTTGGAAATACACCCGACACCCCAATTATTTTGGAGATTCGGCCGTGTGGTGGTCCTTTGGTCTTTTTAGCATAGCTGCCGGAAGCTATTGGCCGCTTATTGGTTCACTTGTTATGACTTTATTAATTATAAAAGTATCTGGCGTTACATTGCTTGAAAAAAGCCTGAATGATACCAAACCCCAATACCGGGAATACATACAAAAAACCAATTCTTTTTTGCCTTGGTTTCCAAAAAAATAAATAGGGATGGATTTTATAAGTGAAAATATATGGTTGATTCTTTTCGTTGTGTGGGGCTTACCTTTAGGGTTTTACCGTAGTAAGTTTCGGAAAATAGTTTACCACACAGACAGTTGGCTTATTAATATCAAACCGGTGTTTGGGAAAGAAATCAAAGGCTTGTTTGGTAATATTTATCCCGATAGCAGGAGATATAAAAAGTTCAGAAACTTTTATTTATGCTACCTGTTTATCTACTTAATATTATTTATTCTTTATTTGAATTTTGACACAAAGGCTCAAAATATGAAAGAACTAGCAATAGGGAGTACCGTCCCCAAATTTGAACTACAAGATCAGAATGGTGAATTGTTTCATCTGGATTCTGTTTTAGGTAAAAAAAATCTTGTCATTTTCTTTTATCCCAAGGATGATAGTCCTGGCTGTACTAAAGAAGCCTGTGCTTTTCGCGACCAGTTTGAGGTCTTTGAGAGAGCCGATGCTTTAATTATTGGTATAAATGCTCAGTCTGTTGAAAGTCATTTGAAATTCGCACAGAAATACAATTTAAACTATACTTTATTAAGTGATGAGGGAAATAAGGTAAGGAAGTTGTTTGGAGTGCCAAGTAATTTGTTTGGTTTAATTCCGGGAAGAGTGACTTATCTCATCAATAAAGAAGGCAACGTAATCTATTTATTTAACTCGCAAATTCAAGCTGAAAAGCATGTGGATGAGGCATTGCGTATTTTACAGGAATTAAAATGACCTTAATCAATGAAATAATTATCCTGTTGCTAACTTATCTGTGGGGTTCCATACCTTATGGATACTTGTTAACCAAGCATTATACCGGAAAAAATATACTTGAATTGGGTAGTGGTAACCTTGGTTCTACTAACGTGAAGCGTATTGCAGGAACAAGAATATCCATTATAACACAACTTTTAGATATGCTAAAAGGGCTCTTGCCGGTAGCTTTGTTTTTAATCTTTGATATAAGTGCTTCAACGCCATATTACATTTATATGCTTGCATTGGCAGCAATAATAGGACACGATTTTAGCTTGTTTTTAAAATTTAAAGGAGGCAAAGGTGTGAATACAACCTTAGGGGCTTCCTTATTGCTTGCGCCATATTCTGTTTTTATTTCTGTTGCTATTTATTTTATTGTGAAATGGCGATTTAAATATGTTTCATTGGGATCAATTGTATTGGCAATAGCTTTACCTACTGTCGAATTCCTGTTATACCAAATCTCAGATACTTTTTATTTTCTACTTATCAGTTCAATTCTAATTATTCTTTTACATCGACAGAATATCCTTCGATTGATAAAAGGGAAGGAATTGTAATTATAAGCGTTTAAGACAGATAGCTTGTCGAAATTATTAATACATGATATAATGGCCTTTTATCAATTCCACCGAGAGCAATTATTGCATACTACTATTGATGAGTTATGGGAGTTTATCTCATCGCCTCAAAATTTAAAAAAAATCACACCTGACTATATGGGCTTTGATATCCGTTCAAATAAGCTGCCTGATAAAATCTACGAGGGAATGATTATTAGTTATATCGTTAAACCTTTATTGGGGATTAAAACGAATTGGGTAACTGAGATTACTCATATTAGGGATAAGGCATATTTTGTGGATGAACAAAGAGTGGGGCCTTATACTTTGTGGCATCATCAGCACATTATTGAGCAGCAGGGCGATAAAGTTTTAATGAAAGATATTGTTAGTTACAAACCACCAATGGGATTTTTAGGAAGTATAGCCAATGAACTCATTATTAAAAACAAGTTGAACGAAATTTTTGACTATAGAACTCAAATCCTTGAAAAAATATTTCATCAGGATTGAATGATAGGTCGTAAGCATAGGTGTTTAAAGGTTTAAAAAAAGCACTTCTCTTATACTGATTGCTATAGATAAGAGAAGCGCTTTGACTTAATAAATATGCTTGAGTTATTTATAGATTATACTTCACCGTGAATAAAAAGTAGCGCGGTTGAACGTAATAGGTAGACGATGCATAGGCATAATCTGTTTCGCTGGATTGATTTAAGGATTTGGTGTCTAAAAGGTTTTTACCTTTTAATCCGAATTCCCATTTGCTGTCCTTTTTCTGATAAAGCAGGTTCGCTTCCAGAAAACTATATTCATTATCGATTGTGTTTTCCTTATTGGTGTATGAATAGAAGTCATAATCTGCAGTTAGGATTAATTCCTTAAGGATTACAGCATCTAACTTGACATAGGGACGCTTGGTGTAATAGCTGGTCGATGTTTGACCTCTATCGTAATTACTTACTGAATAGGAATAGCCTAATTCCAGATTAGGAGCTTTCTTAAAGTTGGTTGAAACAGATCCACCATAGTTTTGAGAGAAAGACTCCGATTCACTAGGCGCAGAATTGATCAGGTTATTGGTTTTTGCCCAGGACAGATTCGCTCTTGTGGATAGTTTGAAGTTCTTAAAGGTACGCTGATAGCGTGCATTGGCACTTAAAGACTCATCTTCCAGATTTGAATTGATGGTGCTGGTAATTTGATTAATCCCCATTGGAATAACATTACTTTTAAGCGCATCTATTCGTTTGGTATAATTCAAATTGGCAAACATGTGCGTAAAGTTGAACATGTTGAAGGAGAAGAAATTCAAAGAGATGTTGTGATTCAAAGAACTTTCCAAATCTCTATTGCCACTATACACCGAATTGTAATTATTTAAAACATAGGATTGTGCAAATTTACTCACATCGGTAAAGGCTCTTGTTATTTTATAATTGAATCTCAGATTCTCTGATTTCTTTAGTTGCACATTGATATACATATCTGGTAAGACTGAGGTGAATTCATCGGTAATAGTGCTGCCTAATTGTTTGTTCTCAGCCTTGTATTGGTGAAGACTTAAACCCGGATTAAAGGTGAAAATTCCAGCTTGTAGCTTATAGTGGAAACCAAGAAACAGGTCAGAAATATTAAAATCTACATCATTCTCGAATGACTCACCCTCCATATTCAGTTCCGACTTATTATCAAGAATCTGAAAGATCTCCGAATCAAAGTTTTGCTGACTTTGCGTTGTTCCTAAAGTCAGTTGAATATTACTTTTATCACCTGTGATATAGTAATAATCAAGCTTGGCATCCACCTTATTAGTTAGAATGTTTTTTTTCTGATTCAGATTATAAAGGCTCTGAGATTGGTCGACAGGAAACAAGTCGATAAAGGCAAATTCATTTCTTATGGCATTGTAAAAAGGATCTTCATCCTGATAAAGATGCTGGGCCTCGAAAGCAAAAATATTTTTGTCATTTAAGGTGTAATAGATATTCGCATTCTGATTGACAGAAGTCGGCTTTTGTTTCTTATTTTGAATGATGATATCAGTTGTATTATCCACCAAAGAAGTTACGGATTCCTCTTCATCGTCATCCGATTGTTTTAACATGATGTCGTAGTCAAATTGAAATTTTGCATTAGGCTTATAAACCGAGCTAAACTTAACGAGCCCTAAATTAACATCCTGATCGTTTTCTTTTATTGCTTCTTCTACTTGTGATTGGTTGGCATCAAGCTTATAGGTTGTTGAACTTTCAGTTCTCATTTCTGTACTGGTATAAGAATAGATGCCAAATCCACTTAGATCTAAAGTTTTACTTGGTGAATAGGTGAAGTTTAAAGCGGCAAATTTGGTGTCGATATCTTGCGCTTTATTGTTCTGAGCTGTTGAAATACCCAAACTGTTGGAGCCTGTACTAAAAGAACTACCACCGCTACGGTTGAAGTTTTTGAAACCACCAGTAAAGTTCATATAATCTCTACGAGTAAAAGGTACCTCACCAATATTATTCACATCGGTAATGAGATTTAAGCTAAACTCAGGAGAGTAATAAAATAGCTTAGGATGAGCGAGGAATTTCTCATCAGGACCTGCTCCAGCAGTAAGTTCGCCAAACCAAAAATTCTTTTTCCCTTTTTTCAGTTTGATATTCATGGCAATATTATCCGTATCGTTAGTCAGGCCCTTCATCTGACTTATTTCGTTATAGTTGCGCAGAACCTCTACTTTGTCAATAGCATCGGCAGGTATATTTTCTGTTGCAATTTTTGAATCACCGTCAAAAAAATCTTTGCCTTCTACCATGACCTTTTGTACTTTTTTTCCTTCGACCTCAATTTGTCCATCGTCGTTGAGTTCTACTCCAGGTAGAGCGACCAGGACATCTTTTAATTTCTTCTCGGTTCCTGTAGTAAAGGAATCCGTATCGTAAACAATGGTGTCACCCCTCACAGAAACCGGCATTTTATAACTCACATTAACCTCAGAAAGCAAACTGTTTTCTTCCAGCAGCGTTATATTCTTTAATTGATCGGCGTCAGAAGTTGTAATCGTATATTCACCAGGCGTACATCCCAAAAAACTGACTTTAATATTATAAGTTGTATTGACTTTTAAACTGAGTTTATAGTAGCCTTTATGATTGGTGACACAGTAGGAATCTAATGATTTAGTTTGGGCATTTAAAGCAATAATGTTGGCCATTTCAAGGCCTGTTCCTAAGCTGTCTTTTACTGTACCACTAAAGTTAATGGTTTGTGAGAATGCTGAGAAAAAAGCACACAGAAGCAGGGTAGAGGAAATAAATTTCTTCATACGATATCGAGTTTGATTATAAGTTTTGAATAAATATGATTTAAATGGATCTTAATGTCTGCCTGGGCCTCTTTGACCGCGCATACTCTTAAAGTTTTCACGCATCTCTTTCATTTTGTTTTTAGCAATTTCATCGTAATCTGTTTGGCTTACAACTTTCCCTTTCTTCGGTGCTTTTATTTCAACTTTTTCTTTGGGATTCATTATAATTTCTGAGCATAGAATACTTGTCATATCATCACCAACTTCAAGAATTAATCCTGGTAATCCCCAATAGCTTTCTGGTCCTTGATTGATAGGAATCTCTGGCGTATACCATGCCACAATTTGAATCTCTTTTTCGATATATTCAGAATCCTTACTTTTATTATTTCGATTGAATAGAGTACTCATATTGGGTCTTTTAATCGTTTTTGTGGCTGTGGCCTTAAAAACGGTGTATTTTCCAATCTTTTTGGTTTCACTGCCCATTTGCCAATCCAGTTTCGGTAATGAATCCTTAACAAGAAAGATCTTGCCGAAGAGATCGTTTTTTACAGTGTAAGTTCCTTCTTTTACATTTTTATAATAGTTTCCATTATTACCAGTCATCATGCCGAATCGCATTCCACCACCTCTACCAGTTCCGGGTTGTTCGAGTTTCACATCTTCTTTATAAATGGACTCAAGTTGATTAAAGTTTAAAATGAAGGTCTTTTCATTGGCCTTTTTAATCCGTTCCATGATCATTTGCTTCCGATCTTCAGGAATATTTCTTCCTGAAAGATCAACATTAACAGCAGTTTTACTATGGTAGTAGGCTTTACCCTGGAATCCTTGTCCTAATAAATTTGTGGACATCATTAGCATCAAGCTAAAGATTATAGAAAATGTTTTTTTCATATGGCGTTTGTTTATAAGTGAATCTCGCATATAAGACTGTAAAGCTTGATAAAGGTTTAATATGATATTTATAAGACTTTATTAAGGGCTTGCAATTAAGCATATTGTAATGATACATGTCTTATTGTGTTTCATTATAATTTGAGTTATGAAATGTTTTTGATAAATAATTGAGATCTGTATCTATTGTCAATTGATTGTTTTTCTTAGTAATATGTGTCTTGAGTTTTCAATAGTCAATATTTATAGTTATTTTTATTGTTAATCTTTTTTTTTAATCAATAGAGGTAATTAAATAATATCATAAGCATATGAGATCATTTTACATTCAAGCTGAGGATATTAATTCTTTAGAAAATCATCTTGCTCAATTTGAGATTGAGAATGAAACAAAATCGATTTTGTTTCTGATGGCAGATAAAAATCATTTTTCGGAGGAGCTGTTAATTTCTTTATTAAACACTTTAAAAACACCTGTTATAGGGGGCATATTCCCCGAGCTAATTTATGATGGTGATCTGAAAGAATCGGGTGTTTTACTTGTGCCTTTATCTTTTGAATTACGTACTCAATTATTCGATCTATCCGAAAATCCTGAAGTGTTTTTAAACCAACTTGAATCGATTCAAGGGAAGTCAATGAATCCATTAAGTTCTTTATTTGTATTCGTTGATGCTTTAAGCCAAAATAAAGAGCCTTTTATGGAAGCCTTGTTCAATTTTTTTGGAATGAACACTAGCTATATTGGCGGAGGAGCAGGATCTTTAAGCCTTCAAAGCCAACCATGTATTATTAATAATCAAGGCGTGCATTCAAATTCAGCAGTAATTGGTTGGAGTAACAGAAATATTAGTTTGGGTGTTGCCCACGGCTGGCATTCATTCTCAGGTGTTTTGAAAGTTACAGAAACGGAACAAAATCTTGTGAAATCCATAAACTGGCGCCCCGCATTCGATGTTTATAAAGAAATTGTAGATACGCATGCTGGTATCAATTTAAATTCGGATAATTTTTCCGAACATGCAAAGTCATATCCCTTGGGTATTGAGAAGTTAGATGCTGAAATGGTTGTTAGGGACCCCTTGAGACTATGCCCGGAAGGGCTTCTTTTTGTAGATTCAATACTCGAAGGTGAATATGTTAAAATATTGCATGGTGATATGGATTCTCTTGTAGAAGGAGCTGCCAAGGCAAAGGAATTTGCTCTGTCAAAAATAGATAAGGATATGGATCAAAAATCACTTTTCTGTATTGATTGTATTTCACGTGTTTTATTTATGCAGGAATCTTATAAAAAGGAATTGGAAACGATTTCAATGAATAAAAATGTATTTGGAATCCTGAGTATTGGTGAGATTGCAAACTCAGGAGATTCTTTTTTAGAGATTTATAATAAGACGATAGCTTTAGGTGTATGGTAGAAAAATGTTTGCAAGCGGAAATTTTATTAGAACTTGTTTTTAGTGCTAAGCTTGAAAAGAATGAGAGTTTAATTCTAAATAAAAGTATGCCTTTGTATTTAAAGAAGCTCAATTGTTTTCTTGCTGGCATATTAAAAAAACGAGAAGATAATAGTCTGGAAGAATTAATGGTTATGCCTTATGCAGCAGGTAAATCTGATGATTGGGAGGCCGTTAAAAAGTATTTTTCTTCTTTGGATCTCGATAGTAGGCAGCAGTGCCCCCAGTTTATCTATAATAATTTTTTCTATTATGGTTTATGTTTAAATGGTTATGGCTTGTTCATATTAGGTCGAAAGAAGGCTTTTGATTACTTTTTTGTGAAGGAACTCCAGAACGTTGTGCATCATTTGGGTAAAACTTTGATTCAATCCAATGAAATCGAAAAAAGACAAAAGGCCGAAGAGAAGTTGAGGAAAAGTGAAAAACGATTATCACTATTAATGCAAGAATCGCCTTATGTCATCGAGATTTATTCTAAAGATGGTATCCAAAGATACGTTAATAAAGCTCACAATTATTTCTGGGGAGTGCCATCAAGCAATACCCTAAACAAATTTAATATTAAAGAGGGTGAGGATGTTAAAAAATCCGATAACCTGAAATATGTTCAGAAAGCATTTCAAGGGCATTCTGTTATTATCCCGGAATTTGAAACAAAAATTAAAAACCATCTTTCAGGATTGACAGAAACTCGTTGGCTATCATCGAAGATGTATCCTCTGAAAGAGGAAGATGGAAGTGTTAGCAACGTGGTTATTACTCATGAAGATATTACAACGAGAAAACAGGCTGAAAAGGAATTACTTATTGCAAAAGAAAAGGCTGAAGAAAGTGATCGTTTAAAATCTGCTTTTCTTGCTAATATAAGTCATGAGATACGCACCCCTATGAATGGGATTCTTGGTTTCACCGATCTTCTTAAACAAACCGATTTTGAAGAGCTCGATAAAAATCAATATATCGAACTTATTGAGGAAAGTGGGGCACGTATGCTGAATATTATGGATGATTTGATAAATATATCAAAAGTCGAATCCGGACAGATTGATGTGTTCGTTTCGGAGGTCAATATAAAGGAACAAGTTGAATCGATTTTAAATGATTTCCAGACAGAAGCTGGTAATAAGAATATTCAATTGTATATCACAAACTCATTACCTGAAATAAACTCTATTCTTCGAACCGATAAAGAGAAGCTTTATACGATACTTAAAAATCTGATAAAAAATGCCATAAAATACAGTGAAAAGGGCAGTGTTGAAATTAAACTTGATAAAAAAGATAATTGTATAGAGTTTCAGGTTAAGGACACTGGAATTGGTATTTCCGAAGAAAGACAGGAAGCGATATTCGACCGTTTTATTCAGGCGGATATGGGAGATAAAAGAGCTTTTGAAGGAGCTGGTCTTGGTTTATCAATTTCCAAAGCCTATGTAAATATACTAGGAGGAAGAATTTGGCTAAAAAGTAAACCTAATATTGGGTCGGAATTTTATTTTACCTTACCTTGTGATATAGAATCTGAGGAAGATGATGGATCTGAGATCTTAAACTATGAACTAAACGAGAATAAGATGAAATTAAAGGTGTTAATTGTTGAAGATGATAGAATTTCTATGAATTTCATTGAATTACTTTTAAAACCAATAAGTCGAGAAATCATTTTAGCTAAAAATGGGGATGAAGCTCTAACTCTTTATCGTGAAAATAATGATGTCGATTTAATCTTGATGGATATAAAGATGCCTGAGATAGATGGCTATGAAGTTACTCGTCAAATACGTCAGATGAATAAAGATGTTATCATT
>Ga0209379_10002691_pt1 | contig 10647 bp, 13 predicted proteins | sample tdDd001_FD_187124 | JGI IMG/M metagenome (GOLD analysis project Ga0209379, IMG submission 187124) | Marine sediment microbial communities from the Atlantic coast under amendment with organic carbon and nitrate - tdDd00.1 (SPAdes)... | ecosystem: Environmental > Aquatic > Marine > Coastal >...
AATTCGTCGATAGTACTAAAACTGCAATCATTTTGTGTACTGAATCACTATGGGGAACTATCTTCTCAATTCTATTAGTAGGGGATGTCTTAACTCCAAAAATTATTATCGGAGCAGTAATAGTCTTTATGGCAATTATAATTACTGAAACAAAATTAGATTTTATCAAGAAAAGAGGATAGCTATGAAAGTAATTACTAATAACTTCAAAGTGAATGAAAGATTTAAAGATAAATGTGAAATTGAATACTATGAGGATTCAAGTTTTGTTGAAATTTTAATCAAGGTTCGTGACTATGTTCAAAATGGTTATCGTTTACTTACTCATCCATTATCAGGTTCAATCAAACCAGATGAAACTCCATTTAAAAGTGTAATGATTGAAAAATATCATAGTACTGATTTTGACTCTGTAAATATTATCAGTATAGCTATTGAAAAATCTGAAGTAATGATGAAAGAATCTAAAGTGAAAGAATACACAGATAAACTAATTGATGATTTTAGTGAAATCGATTATGGGTTAATTAGAAGTGGAATTGAATCTCATTTTACATTTAAAAAATAATTATTAATAAGCCGACATTTTGTTGGTTTTTTTTGAACTATTTTCCTAAGTTGTGAATTATCGATATCACAATATTATATTAGGTTATATATTCTAATTAATAAAACTAGATAAGAAGAATTATTAATACCAAATTTTTGTAATTTACAGACGTATAAAACGATTTTAAAGACATAAAATAACGTTGACAATCGCTGTGTAGATTAAAACGAGATTAGATTTATTACCATCAAGACAATATTTTTAAAAATACGATAAAAATCTATTTTTGTTGTTGCCAATTAATGATTGTTACAATATAATGAGGGTACATAAAATATGCTGAATGAAGCTTATAAGAGAGACCCATTAATTTGGGCGCCGAAGGGTCAAACAAATGTGAAAATCTCAGGCAAAAGGATTGTAAGTAGACAGCACTCTGAATGGACAGACAGAGATTATTCTTTTTTAGAATGGTCTCTATTTTATTATCTAATAATAGGAGGTGTTTATTTTGAAGCTTGAAATTGGAAATGTTTTAATTAATGACATTAAATTTGATACAACTTCAAAAATTGAAGGTGGAGTATTATACATCAACAAAGATGAAATCATCGCTTTAGCTAAAGAAGATGAAAGATTAGCATCAGTAGAACTTGATATTGCTTTACCAGGACAAAGTGTTCGTATTACACCAGTTAAGGATGTAATCCAACCTCGCGTTAAAGTAGAAGGTAAGGGTGGAATTTTCCCAGGTGTAATGGCAAAAGTTGAAACTGTAGGTAGTGGACGTACTAACGTGTTAGAAGGTATGGCTGTAGTTACTTGTGGTTCAATCGTAGGATTCCAGGAAGGGATCGTTGATATGACGGGACCTGGAGCGGAATATACTCCATTCTCAAAATTAAATAACTTAGTAGTAGTTATGGAACCAACTGCAGGAATAGATCAATATGGTCACGAAGCTGCATGCCGTATGGCTGGTTTAAAAATTGCTGAATTTATTGGTGAGTTAGCTAAAGAAGTTACTCCTGATTCAGTAGAGAGTTATGAAACTAAACCATTGTTACAACAAGCAAATGAATATCCTGAATTACCAAAAGTAGGATACGTTTACATGTTACAAACACAAGGTTTATTACATGACACATATGTTTATGGTGTAGATGCTAAACAAATCATTCCAACAATCTTATATCCAACTGAGATTATGGATGGAGCTATCTTAAGTGGTAACTGTGTATCAGCTTGTGATAAAAATACAACTTACCATCACCAAAATAACCCAATCATTAAAAATTTATATGCTCAACATGGTAAAACAATTAACTTCGTTGGTGTTATCATCACGAATGAAAATGTTTACTTAGCAGATAAAGAGCGTTCATCTAATATGAGTGCTAAATTAAGTGCATACTTAGGATTAGACGGAGTTATTATTTCTCAAGAAGGATTTGGTAACCCAGATACTGACTTAATTATGAACTGTAAAAAAATCGAAGCTGAAGGTGTAAAAACTGTAATCGTTACAGATGAGTACGCTGGACGTGAAGGTACTTCACAGTCATTAGCTGATGCTGATAAAGCTGCTGATGCTGTAGTTACTGGTGGGAACGCTAACCAAGTTATCGTATTACCACCAATGGATAAAATTATAGGAACTTTAGAGTTTGTTGATAAAATCGCTGGTGGATTCGCTGGTTCATTACGTGAAGACGGTTCAATTGAAGCCGAAATTCAAGTAATTACTGGTGCTACTAACGAACTAGGATTCAACAAAATGTCTGCAAAGACTTACTAAGAAGGAGGATATGTAAATGGCTATTAAAGTTGTACATTATATCAATCAATTCTTCGCTGGTATCGGAGGAGAAGAAAAAGCTGATCATCCTGCTGAGTTAAGACAAGGACATGTTGGACCTGGGATGGCATTAGCTGCTGCATTCGGTGAAGAAGCTGAAATCGTAGCAACTGTTGTATGTGGAGACTCATACTTCAATGAAAATTTAGAAACTTCTAAAGCAGAAGTATTAGAGATGATTAAATCTCAAAATCCAGATGTTGTAATCGCAGGACCTGCATTCAACGCTGGACGTTACGGTGTTGCTTGTGGTACTGTAGCAAAAATGGTTGTTGATGAATTAAATATTCCAGTGGTTACTGCTATGTATGAAGAAAACCCTGGTGTAGATATGTATCGTAAGGAAGTATACATCTTACCTACTGCTAACTCTGCAGCTGGTATGCGTAAAGCTGTTAAGCCTTTAGCTGCTTTCGCTTTAAAATTAGCAAAAGGTGAAGAAATTTTAAGCCCTGCTGAAGATGGATACTTTGAACGTGGAGCTCGTGTAAACTACTTCACTGATAAAATTGGTGGAGAACGTGCAGTAGATATGTTAGTTGCAAAATTAACTGGTACTGAGTTTACTACTGAATATCCAATGCCAACATTTGATAATGTTGAGCCTGGTAAAGCAATTAAAGATATGTCTAAAGCTAAAATTGCTGTAGTTACTTCTGGTGGTATCGTACCTTCAGGAAATCCAGATCGTATCGAGAGTTCATCTGCTTCTAAGTATGGTGAGTACTCTTTAGAAGATCGTGGAGAAACTGCACATGGTGGTTATGACCCTGTATACGCTAATGAGCGTCCTGACAGAGTTATGGGTATCGATTGTTTACAAGACATGGTAACTGAAGGATTAATCGGATCATTACATGAATTCTACTATACTACTACTGGTAACGGTACGTCAGTTAAGAATTCAGATGCTTTCGGTACTGAAATTGGTCAAAAGTTATTAGCTGCTGGTGTTGACGCGGTTATCTTAACTTCTACCTGAGGTACTTGTACTCGTTGCGGTGCAACGATGGTAAAAGCTATTGAGCGTACTGGTTTACCAGTAGTTCATATCTGTACAGTAGTACCTATCTCTTTAACAGTTGGAGCTAACAGAATTGTTCCTGCTATCGCAATTCCATTCCCATTAGGTAACCCTAAGTTGGATGCAGCTGAAGAGAAAAAGTTAAGAAGAGGATTAATCGAGAAATGTGTTAATGCTTTAACAGTTGAAGTTACTGAACAAACAGTTTTCGATAAATAATAAATTTAGCCCACATTAGTGGGCTTCATGGAAGTAGATAAGTAACTGGTGTGCTTACCGGTCTTCAACACCGTGTTGTGGCATTAGATTGTCATGGGTGGGTTCGATTCCCACATACTTCCGCCATATGATATTAAAAGAGCCGATGGCTCTTTTTTATAATTTCAGAGTCATAAATATACTTCTTCCTTGATTATTAGAATATAAATCTAATGTGCTATAATATATAAGAGATAAATTGTATATGGAGGACACATGGAAAATAAATTTTTGGATACTTTAAAAACGTGTCAAAGAGTTACAGGACACAAGAAACAAACGATTAAAGAGGTTATGACTATTTTTAATGAGTTAGGTGATGAAGTGCCAGACTTTTATGGGAATGGTGAAGTGATTAATAATTTTGAAGAAATAATAGCTACTGAATTAGGTACTGATGGTTCAGTATTTTATCCTAGTGGAACTATGGCACAACAAATCGCTTTAAGAATTTGGTGCGACAGAAATGAATTGTTAAAGGTTGCATATCATCCTTTAAGTCATTTAGAGATATATGAACAAGACGGACTGAAAGTATTACATAATATTGAAACAATTTTATTAGGTGAAAAAAATAGATTATTTACTATAGAAGATTTAAAGAAGCTTGATCAAGTATCAGTAGTATTATTTGAATTGCCTCAACGTGAAATTGGTGGTCAACTTCCTGAGTGGAATGATCTAGTAGGAATGATTAAATACTGTAAAGAACGCGGCTTTAAAACACATTTAGATGGAGCAAGATTATTTGAATGCTTACCTTATTATGATAAAACAGCGAAAGAAGTAGTAGACCTATTCGACTCAGCGTATATTTCATTCTATAAAGGTTTTGGTGGAATTACTGGAGCAATTCTAGCTGGAAGTAATGATTTCCTGACAGAATCAAAAATTTGGAAGAGACGTCATGGGGGTGACTTATATCAACTATTCCCATATATCGTATCAGCTCAAAAGAAATTTGAGTTAAGAAAAGATAGAATGAAAGATTACTATCAAAATGCAGTTAAATATGCTAAAATGTTGAACACAATAAAAGGATTCAAAACTATTCCAGAAATACCAGTTAGCAATATGTTTCACTTGTATATAGATGGTGAAATGTTAGAAATAACGTCGCAGTTAGTAACAACTATGGAAGAGACAAACTTAGGATTGATACCGTCTTTGCGTCAAAATGAATCTGGAAATTTCTGTGAAATCAGTATTGGAGATATGTTTAATGAAATAGGTGAGAAGCATATTCAAAAAGCAATCGAAGTATTAAAAGAATTAAGAAAATAAACGAAAAAATGAAAGGTAATATACTAATTATCATCTTAGTATAAAAGGAAAATATGAAATATAGTATAGAGTTTTTAGAAGATATCAAAGGCGAAGAGTATAATAAGTTAGTTGATTATGCATTCAACCAATGTGACAAATTTGGACTTGTTAGAAGAACAGAAATTGAACCGACAGATAAATGCATAGAATTTTTAAGAAATTCACAAAAGACATTGCTTGAATTAAAACAATTAACTGAGTGGCCAGGGACTGTAACATTCGGTGAAAAGCATGCAGTATATTTTTATAAAACAACCCAAGAAAATCGAAAGCTATTAATGATGAATGATTCAATTTATTCATGGTTAAATCCTGATTTTCCAGAAGATCTTTTCTTCATTAGAAGAGGGAAAACATTCATTTCTTCAACAGCTCATGAACAATTAGGTAGTGTAATTCTTGATAATGAAATAGAGTTAGAAGATTTCGAAAGTAAATTCAATTTCAAGTATAAAGTAGTTAAAAGATAAATGTTTGTAAAACCTTCGATATAGAAGGTTTTTTCTTTATCTAAATATAATTGAAATAGGCAATTCGTTAGACTATAATTATATTAGATAATGTATTAATGGTTGAGGGGGTAGACAATGAAACCAAAAATCAAACTAAATATAGAATTAACTCTATTTATACTGTTGCTTATAAGCATTATTTTCGCATTACTAACTGTGATTGACTTTTTCAGTATAACTATTATCATATTCTTACTTGCATTGATTGTATTGAAAAAAATAAAAGATGTCAGTAATCGTAATAAGTATATTATGCTTATTTTTTCACTTTTGAAAATAGGAATTATTTTCTGGATTATAAATTTTATAGTGATACAATTTCATATAAATACAGCGGTTTCTTATAAACAGAAAGCTGATGATTATGATTACATTCTAATTTTAGGAGCAGGTTTAGAAGGTGAAGAAATATCGATTATATTAAGAAACCGATTAGAGCTAGGATTAATTTTAGCGAGAAATATGCCAAGTGCCAAGATTATTGTTTCGGGAGGACAAGGGTCCGATGAACTTATATCAGAGGCAGAAGCAATGCAAAAGTACTTAATAGGTAATGGTATCAAAAAAAATAGAATTATTATTGAAGACAAGTCATCATCAACGGCTGAAAACTTCAAATTTAGTAAAGTGATATATGATCAGATAAGCGATGAAAATGAAAAGATAATATTCATTAGCAATGATTTTCATTTATTTAGATCAAAAAAATTAGCCGAAAGCTTTAATTTTAAAGTTGATGCAATCGCATGTCATACTCCTTTAAGAATTAAATTAAACTATTTAGCAAGAGAATATTTAGCAGTTATAAAAAGTTTATTATTCGATTAAGAATTGAGGGATGAATATGTGTAAAGAACTTAAAGATATGACACTAGAAGAGTTGTGGGAACTATTTCCGATAATTTTAAAAGAACATAATTATGAATATAAAAATTGGTACGAAATTGAGAAAGAGAAAATAGTTAATGCCAGTTATTGCAAGAAAGTTTCACGAATTAATCATATTGGTAGTAGCGTAGTACCAGGACTCTTATCAAAACCAACTATTGATATCTTACTAGAAATAAAAACTGAAACAGATATTAACCACGTCATAAATGAGTTAACCAATGACGGGTGGGGACTAATGTCGTCTCAAGTAGCTCCATACCTTAACTACTCATTTAATAAAGGATATACAAAATATGGATTCGCAGAAAAAGTTTATCACCTACACGTAAGATTAAGGGGTGATTGGAAGGAACTATATTTTAGAGATTATTTAATTGAGTTCCCAGAAATTGCTGAGGAATATTCAAGACTTAAACTAAAAATTTTTAAAGATTTTGAACATGATCGGGATGGTTACACTAATGCTAAAACTGATTTTATTAGCTATCATACTGATAAGGCTAGAATAAAATACTACAATAGATATAAGGATAGTGATCATAATAAAAAATCAATTAATTTTGTCGATAAGACAAAAGAGAGATAATGATTTACTCAAGACATTTTGGTAGAAATACGTGGAGTTGAGGAAGCTATCAGTAACTTTTTAATAAGACAACAATTGATTTAATATAAGGAGGTCAATGTATGGAGTTTAAATATTGTCCACTTTGTGGAAAAGAACTAGTAAAGAAGAATATCGGTGACGAGGGTTTAATTCCATTTTGCAATGATTGTGAATCTCCATTCTTTGATTGGATTCCAACATGTATTATTAGTGTCGTTACAAACGAGAAAGACGAAGTATTGCTGCTAAGACAAAACTATGTTTCAAAAGTAAACTGGGGTCATGTTGCCGGATATATGAGTAAAGGTGAAAGCGCAGAAGAGTGTGCGGTTAGAGAAATATTAGAGGAAACCGCTCAAGCGGTGGATGAAATAAAATATCTTAAAAGCTATTATTATGAGAAAAAGAATTTATTAATGCTTGGATTTCATGGAAAAGTAACTTCAAGCGAATTAATAACATCATCTGAAGTTGATTCATTACAGTGGTTTGATTATCAAAAAGCTTTGGATTTAATCAGACCAGAAAGTATAGCACATAAAATATTACTAGAGTATTATAATTTATGTGTTAAATAATATATTTTTTGTGGAGGGACATATGGAATATCTTTTATTAGCACTGGGACTTTTTATAATAATTTGTACTTATTTTAAGCCTAGATTTTATTGGGAGAGCGGTAAAGCAAGAAGGCTTCGCCGTTTTGTTGGAGATCAAGCTACTGAAATATTTTATTATTTGATCGGCTTATTTATTTTAGGTGCTTCTATCTTGGTTTTATTAGATCTAATCAGTCTTCAATAATTGTTATAAAGTTCGCATAAATTTGTTATTTATGTGAACTTTATTTATAGAAAAGAGGTTTTTTATGAAATACGCGATTATATCTGATATTCATAGTAATTCAACCGCATTCAACGCAGTAATTGAAGATGCTAAAGAAGAAAATTTTGATAAAATAATTTTACTTGGTGATTACTGTGGGAATTTACCCTTTCCTAATGAAATAGTGGATGTTGTTAGGGGTTTAGATAATAATATTTCTATTAGAGGTAATTGGGAAGACTATCTTACTGGGAAAAAAGATAAAAACCATGATTTAAGGAAATTAAAGCAATTTGCTAGTCTCTTTTGGAATGCTGACAAATTAACTCAAGAAAATTTTGATTACCTTCAAGAACTCCCTAAGGAGATAAATATAGTTGATCAAGATTCAAATAAAAATATTAAAATAATTCATAATATCATCGAGTGCTTTCCAAATTTAACTTTTGACGATATTTTGAGCCAGGACTTTCTAAAATATCATCTTGACAATGGTCTTTCATTTAATAGTTATTTAAATAAAATAAAAACAACAATTTCTCATGATGTTGATCTCAAAAGGAAAATTTCCTTACATGATACTGATATTTATCTCTTTGGTCATTCTCACTTACAATTTCATTTTGATTTAGAAGGTAAACTATTTATAAATCCAGGTTCTTGTGGAGCACCATTAGATGGAAATTCAAGCGCTGCTTATACAATTCTAGAGTTGAATGATGATGGTTATAAGGTAACGGAAAAAAGAGTTAAGTACGATATAGACAAATTAAAGAGAAGAATACGTGATGATATTAGTTATCAAAATATTCAATACTGGTATGAAGTGATGATAACATCAATTGTAAAAGGAACCGATGAATTAACATTCTTCCTTGCTTCTGTCGATGACTGTGCTAAGAAACTTGGTGATGATTCGAAACATTATAGTAATGAAGTATGGAATCAAGCTTGTGAAAGTTGGAACGGTGTTGATTTAAATGTAATTAATAGTTGGAGGAAATAGGATGTTAAACAGTGATTTTTATAAAATTGAAATTCTTGTAGGTAAAGAATATATAAATACAATACTAGAAGAGATTAATAAATTAGGGGCATGTCGAGTTGGTAACTATGATTTAGTCTCTAGTTTCTATGAAGTTGATGGTTGTTTCAGACCTCTAGAACAAGCAAATCCGTATGAAGGTAAAATTGGTGAAGTCTATTATGGAAAGGAATATAAACTAGAAGTTAGGTGTGAAAAGAAATATTTAAAGAAAGTTGTTAAAAAGATAAGAGAAATACATCCATATGAAGAACCTATAATTAATGTTATCAAGTTGGAGGTATTTTGATGAAGACCTTTAAAGATTTGGTTATTAGAGAGCCACGTATTACTGAAGAACAAGCCATTCATCAATTTTTTGAAAGTGTTTTAGTCAATACTTTCACTGAGAATGATCTACTAAGTATTGAGGGATTACTAGAAGATGAAATTCTTGAGAAAAAAGAAAGTCTAAGTAATTATTATGATTCTAAAGAAAACTTATTCTTAGTTGGAATACTTAATAACGAGATTGTTGGTTCAATCGAGTGTGGAAAAGCTAATAATTTAATAAGAGTTAATACTCGCGAAGAACTTAAAGATATTATTTCGATAGGTACCGTTTATGTTCATCCAAAATATCAAAAACATGGACTATCGAACAAACTTCTTAAGGAAGTACTTATACACCTTGAAAAAGCAAAAGTAAATCAAATATGTTTTGATAGTGGGTTTAAAGTTGCTCAACAGATTTGGATGAAAAAATTTGGATATCCAAAGTACTATATAGAAAATTACTTCGGAAATGGCTCACATCATATGGTGTGGCATCTAAATGTAGAAAATGCATTAAATTTAATAAAATAACATATTTGATTAATTATGTGCTATTATTATTGTTGAACTAATTAGAGTTTAATATAAATTAATGAAAATTAACAAATTTATATAATACATTATGTTAGAATAAAGAAAATAACGACTACTAAGGCATATCACTTAATTTATGCTTTGAGTATTAAGGAGATTTAAATGATTAAATATATTGGTAAGAGATTAAAATTAGAAGTTAAAGATCAAACAGATCTTGGATATACAATGGTTGACAAAGAAGGAGAAGAATTCTTCTTACATTCAAAACAAGCTAATGGAGCAGAAGTAGGTACTTTCATTGATTGTTTTATTTATGTTGATAAACAAAAAAGATTAACAGCTACTGCTGAAAAGCCAGTTATCGCAGTTGGGGAAAGTGGATTTTTAGAAGTGAAGGAAGTTAATAAGCGCCTTGGTGTCTTCGTTCACAATGGTGTTGTTAAAGATGTTTTAGTATCTAAAAATGACTTACCACAAGATTATCGCATGTGGCCAAAAGTAGATGATAAAGTTTTCGTAACTTTAAATGCAACTTATACAAACCTTGTTTGTAAACCAGTTCATTATAATGAAGTGAATAATATCATAAAAGTTAAAGAAATACTTGATCAGGAAGTGAAAGCAATAGCTTATGTATTGTGGATTGGTGAAGCAGGAATTAACTTAGCAACTGAAGAAGGACACTCAATCTTTATTCATAAAACAAACTACCGTGGTTCTTATCGAATTGGTCAAAGATTAGAAGTTCAAGTCACACACATGAAAAATAAAAGTGAATATAATGGGACTTTGATAGACAAGGCTACTACAATTAAAAGTGATGCAGATGTTGTCTATGAATACATGAAAAATCATCGAGGGCAGATGCGATTTACTGCTAAAACAGATGCTGATTTAAT
>Ga0209379_10002692_pt1 | contig 10646 bp, 7 predicted proteins | sample tdDd001_FD_187124 | JGI IMG/M metagenome (GOLD analysis project Ga0209379, IMG submission 187124) | Marine sediment microbial communities from the Atlantic coast under amendment with organic carbon and nitrate - tdDd00.1 (SPAdes)... | ecosystem: Environmental > Aquatic > Marine > Coastal >...
CAGGCCAACCAGTATGTGAGTGCCATCGTGCTTCAGGCAGTTGAGGTAAGGGTTCAGATCGTGCTGGACCGGAACCGTGTCCAGCATGAAATCAAAGGTTTCAGCGGCTGCGGCCATCTGATCTTCATCGGTGGAGATCACTACATGATCGGCACCCTGCTTTTTCGCTTCCGCAACCTTGCTCTTGGAGCGGGTGAAAATGGTCACCTCCGCGCCAAGTGCCCGGGCGAATTTAACACCCATGTGACCGAGGCCGCCCATGCCGATAACACCGACCTTGTGGCCCGCTTTGACGCCATAATGGCGCAGCGGCGAGTAGGTGGTGATGCCGGCGCAAAGCAGAGGCGCAGCGGCCTTGATATCCAGCTTTTCCGGAATGCGAACGACAAACCGTTCGCTGACGGTGATACGCTCGGAATAGCCGCCAAAGGTGATGGAGTGATCGTGGCGGTCCTGGCCGTTGTAGGTGGAAGTCATGCCTTCGCTGCAGTACTGCTCCAGACCTGCTTCACAAGCTGAGCAGGTACGGCAGGAATCCACCATGCACCCGACGCCGACGACATCGCCTACGTTAAAGCTTTTGACCTCGGGGCCAACGGCCGTGACCCGCCCCACAATTTCGTGGCCGGGGACAACCGGATACTCGGTGATCCCCCAGTCGTTCTGTGCAAAATGAATGTCGGTATGGCAGACCCCGCAGTAGTCGATCTCGATCGCAACGTCATCGGGACGTGGCTCCCGGCGGTCTATGGTATGAGGTGCCATGCCGGACGTTGGTGACTGTGCTGCAAATGCTTTGGTCGCTGTCATCACTTCGCCTCTGATTAAGAATTGAGGATAACTTTACGAAACTGACCGTCAGAGCTATCACCGGCGACCATGTCGGTTTTTTCATTTGCACTCTGCAAGTGTGCCTCACAAATGAATGGCGCCTTCCATAAAGAAGGCTGCCTGGCCGGCAATGTCGACGCGATCCCCCTTTAACTCGCAGCGAAGTACACCGCCCCGGGCAGAAATCTGCCGAGCCTCAAGCTCGGTTTTGCCCAGTTGTTCGGACCAGTAAGGCACCAGCACGCTGTGAATGGAACCGGTAACCGGGTCCTCATCAATGCCGGCGCCAGGCGCGAAATAGCGGCTGACGAAATCGCAGTTATTTCCAGGTGCGGTGATGATCAGCCCCTGGTTGCCCAGTTGCTTTAATTTGCGCAGATCCGGTTGCGCAGACCACACAGCGTCTTCGTCCTTCAGGACCACCATGTAATTGGTGTCGTTTGGAACAAAAAACGCTGTATCAGGCGCGCTTTCCAGAGCTTCCCGAATCAGGGCCGGCGTGGGCTGTGTCTCGTAGGCCAGATTCGGGAAATCGAGTACCAGCCAGCCGTCGTCGGATTGCCGGACGGAGAGTGGGCCGCTTTTGGAGCGTAAACGGATTTGCTCTCTGTCCCAGCCGAGTTTGTTGAAGATGATCCAGGCGCTGGCCAGGGTGGCATGGCCGCACAGTGGTACCTCTGTGCCCGGAGTAAACCAGCGGATATGGAAATCCGCATCCTCGCCGGCCGGAAGAGGCACGAAAAAGGCTGTTTCGGAGAGGTTGTTCTCCGCGGCAAGCGAGAGCATGAGGTTATCTGGCAGCCACTGGTCCAGCGGCATGACCGCGGCCGGGTTGCCACCGAACACCTCGCTGGTGAACGCATCAACCTGATAGATGGGTAAAGTCACGGTCTCTTCTCCTGTTTCAAAGCGCTGGCCTGTTTGGAAATATCATCTGATTTCGAGCCTATTGTAGGAAAAGATCTGACTGCCATAACAGATTCAGATAATCTGGTTTTGAACCGGTACAGAATGCATTTGGTGAGATCTGTGCTGGTCATATCGGAAGCAATCTGTACTGCACCGAACAGCTCGGGTTCTGGTGCAATAGATCATTATCACGATGAAGCTTCGCAGGCGAGGGCGGGCAATGGGCATTCTCTACAACCAGGTCGCGGATCAGCTTCAGGGGCTGATTCATGAAGGCGTGTACCGGGACGGCGAACGGCTACCGGGCGTGCGACAGTTGAGCCGGCAGTTCGGGGTTAGCATCTCGACCATCCTCCAGGCACACCAGACGCTGGAGGCACGGGGCTTCCTGCAGGCCCGGGAACGTAGCGGCTACTTCGTGCGGCTGCCGACTGTGGACGCCCCCGAGCCTGTTATGCGCCGGCACCGAAGCCGTCCGGTTCCAGTCAGTGCAAGGGAGATGACCCTGGACCTGTGCGCTGACGAACAGAAGCGCATGGTACCGCTGGCTACGGCGATCCCCCACCCGGATTACCTGCCGCTCCGCCAGATCCAGCACAGCACGCTCTGGGCGGCACGCCGGGGTCTGGAAACCCTGGACTATGCCTTTCCTGGCAAGGAATCGTTCCGCCGGCAGATCGCCCAGCGGATGGCGACCCTCGGTGTGCCGGTGACGCCAGACGACGTACTTGCCACCAATGGCGCCCAGGAGGCGATCATACTGGCGCTGAGGGCGGTAACCCAGCCCGGAGATATTGTGGCCGTGGAATCGCCGTCTTTCCCCGGCATTCTTCAGGCTCTGGAAGTGGTCGGACTGAAGGTCATTGAAATTCCAACGCATCCTTCCGAGGGTCTGAGCCTTGAAGGCCTGCAACTGGCCCTGGAACAGTGGCCCCTCAAAGCCTGTGTGGTCGTGACCAATCACAGCAACCCCATGGGTGCGCAAATGTCCGACGAGCGCAAGAAGCAGCTGGTCTCCATGCTGGCGGCAGCGGCTGTTCCGCTGATCGAGGACGACATCTACGGCGACCTTCATCACACCGGGGACCGGCCGAAACCGGCCAAGGCCTTTGATCGGGCGGACAATGTGATTTATTGCAGTTCGTTTTCGAAGACTATTTCACCGGGCCTCCGGCTGGGCTGGATGGTGCCGGGCGGCATATGGCCAGCGCCAGGCAGCACAAGTATTTCGTCAATCTGGCCACGTCCTCGATTCCACAGATGGCGGTAGCGCATTTTCTGGAGCAGGGCGGCTATGATCGCTACCTCCGTTCAGCCCGGCAGCACTATCGCGAAGCCACCGAACGGATGCGGACTGCTGTGGCCAGGGCCTTCCCGGAAGGTACGGCAGTGAGCCGTCCCCAGGGTGGGTTTGTGCTATGGGTCCAGTTGCCCGACGGCGTTTCCGGCACCGAGGTTTACCACAAGGCCAGGGCGGAGGATATCAATGTGGCGCCGGGGCTGATGTTCTCAACCGCCGACAAATACGACAATTGCCTTAGACTGAACAGCGCCAACCCCTGGAGTGAGCGCATTGAGCATGCCGTGGCCAGGCTGGGAGTGCTGGCGCACGACGTCCAGTCTGCGGCGCGTTAGTGCCGTTCAGGTTTTCTCGTCACGCAGGTCCAGCGGATCGAGAAGGCCGGCGGCAATGGCGGTGCCGGTCACATCCGGCAGGCGATCGGCGCCCAGGCGTTTCATGACTCGTGCCCGGTAGAGATCAATCGTCTTGACACTGACATCCAGCTGTTCTGCGATTTCCCGGCTCGTGTAGCCCTGGGCCAGTGGCAGGAACACGTCCCGTTCACGGCGGGTGAGGGTGGCCAGCAGGGCTTCGGTTGCCTCATCACCCTGCAACTCTGGAGCGGACTGCTGATGTTCCTGCAGCGCCTGTTGGACGCTGTCCAGGAGCAGTTGTTCATTGAACGGCTTCTCGATGAAATCGAAGGCCCCGGACTTGAACGCCCTCACCACAATGGGAACGTCGGCGTGCCCGGAGACAAAGATGATCGGCAGGTCCAGCCCCCGCTTCTGAAGCTCCTCCTGAACGTTCAGGCCGCCCAGCCCGGGCATCCGCACATCCAGAACCACGCAGCCCGCTTTCTTGTTGCCAACCGCATCCAGGAATTTCCGGCCGTCGCTGTAGGCTTCCACGTTCAACCCGACCGATTCCAGCAACCACTGGGTGGATTCCAGCATGCCGGCGTCGTCGTCAACCACATAGACGGTGGTGGCTTCCGGTGTCGCTTGATCACTCATCTGGCTGCATCTCCGTGTTCGAGGTTCTGTTCTTGTGGCCCGGGCTGGCCGGGAAACGGCAGATCAGGGAGAGTCCGCCCGTTGCTGCCGGCCTGGCGTCCAGGAAGCCTCCAAAGCCTTCGATAATCGAACGGCTCATCGAGAGCCCCAGGCCAAGCCCCTGGGGCTTGCTGGTATAGAACGGCTGGAACATCTGGCGAATGCCCTGCGCGTCGAGCCCCGGGCCTTCGTCGATGACCTCAATCAGGGTTTCGTTCTGATCGTTGATGCAGGTCGTTATGGCGATCTGCGAGTGTGGGCCCGGGTTGTCCTCACTGCGAGCCTCAACAGTGGCTTCGATACCGTTGCGGATCAGATTGATCAGCACCTGTTCCAGCAGCACCGGGTCGGCGGTGATGACGGGCGCACAACAGGCCAGATTCTCTCGGATCTGCACCTTGTTTTTCTCGGCCTCCCATTGGCAAAGACGGGCGACATTGCTGACGACTTCGTTCAGTGCGATTGGTGCGGTCCGCTTCTGGCCCTTGCGCAGGAAAGCTCGCAAACGTTTGATGACCTCCGAGGCCCGGTTGGCGTGGTGAACAATCTTCTGGAGGCCGTCGTCCACTCGATCGAGGCATTCGGGATTGGTTCGGGCGCCTTTGAGATAGCGCTGGCTGGCGCTGGCAAAGTTCACGATGGTGGCCAATGGCTGGTTCATCTCGTGGGCAATGCTTGAGGCAAGCTCCCCCAGAGTGGCGAGCCTGGCGGTGTGGGCGAGTTCGTCGGCCAGCCTGCGGTTGTTCTCCTCGGACTCTACCCGGGCGGTGATATCCCGGGATACGCTGATGACCTCAATCACAGCGCCAGTGTAGGTTTCCCGAATGGCCCTGCTGGCAATCTCGAACCAGCGGCGGGAACCGTCCCGGTGAATAATCTCCAGAGTCATGGTGGCGTAGCCGTCGTCCCGTAGCTGGTTGCGGGTTTCAGCCAGCTTCTGAACCACCTGATCGCCCCGGAAAATTTCTTCCAGGGGCTTACCCCTCAGTTCTTCCGGCCAGTAGCCCAGCAGCCGCCAGGATGCGGGCGTGGCATCGATAAACCGTCCGTCCGGGGCATGGCGGGAAATGAGGTCGGTGGTGTTCTCGGTAATCAGCCGGTAAAGACGGTTGGAGCGGGTCGCTTCTTCCCGGTTGATGATTTCGTCTGTAGCGTCTCTGGCCCGCGCCAGAACCGTCGAGCTCCCGATATCGGGGACGAACGTCCACACCAGGAAACGCTCGGTGGTGTCTGCCGGAATTCTGGCTTCCACATTCTCGATCGATCGTTCCTGCTCCAGGGACGACTTCACAAGCGCCTGAACGTTGACCGGCAGCAGATGGAACAGCGAGGTCAGGTTGGCGTTCTGGCAAAGATGATGGCTGGCCAGGTTGCCCTCCAGAACGCTGCCTGTCGCATCCAGGATCAAACCGGGTTGCGGGTCGGCGTCATGCAAACTAAATACACTTGGAGTGGAAAAATCGTTCATGGCTTATCGTTATAGTAAATTAACTATAATACGTTGGTATAGTTTCTAGTGTTTTTGCTATCCAATACTATTCTGACCAGCCCGAAGTATAGCTAGTTTAGCGATATTCCTGAATACGCCATAAGAACAACAGTACTCAAGAGGACCACGCAATGACCTCGATATTTGATCAAGGCCTGGCGCCCGTCGACGCCAACTACGCCGTCCAATCTCCCGTTGATTTCATCGAACGTACCGCCACGGTTTACCCGGAGTATCCCGCCGTCATTCACGGGGCCATCCGTTACAACTGGGCGCAGACCTACGAACGTTGCCGCCGTCTGGCATCAGCCCTCAAAGGGCGCGGCATCGGACGCGGTGATACCGTTGCCGTCATGCTTCCGAATATTCCCGCGATGGTGGAAGCCCATTTCGGGGTGCCCATGATTGGCGCGGTGCTGAACACCCTGAACGTTCGCCTGGACGCTGAGGCCATCGCCTTCATGCTGGATCACGGTGAGGCCAAGGTTGTGATTGCCGACCGGGAGTTCGGTGAGGTGATCAGGGACGCCGTCAGCCGGCTGGACACCAAGCCGCTGGTGATCGATGTGGACGATCCCGAGTATGGCGAGGGTGTTCAGGTCAGCGATCTGGACTACGAGGCGTTCCTTCAGGAAGGGGATCCGGTATTCCATTGGAGCTTCCCGGAGAACGAGTGGGATGCGATCTCTCTGAACTACACCTCCGGCACTACCGGCAATCCAAAAGGTGTGGTCTATCATCACCGTGGCGCCTACATCAATGCCATCGGCAACCAGACAGTCTGGTCCATGGACATGCACCCGGTGTACCTGTGGACCTTGCCGATGTTCCATTGCAACGGTTGGTGTTTCCCCTGGACCATCACCGCCATGGCCGGCACTCACGTCTGCCTGCGCCGGGTTGATCCCGAGAAGATTCTGCAGCTGATCCGGGATCATCAGGTTACCCACATGTGTGGCGCCCCGATTGTGCTTAACGCATTGCTGAACGTGCCGGAATCCGCCAAGGCCGGCATTGATCACGACGTGAAGTCCATGACAGCAGGCGCGGCACCCCCCGCCCAGGTCATTGGTGCCATCGAGGAAATGGGCATCCAGGTGACTCACGTTTACGGTCTGACCGAAGTCTATGGCCCGGTAACCGTTTGTGCCTGGAAATCCGAGTGGGATGCGCTGCCACTGCATGATCGTGCCCGGAAAAAGGCCCGTCAGGGCGTTCGTTATCACACTCTGGCAGGCACGATGGTCGGCGACCCGAACACCATGGAGCCAGTGCCCAAAGACGGCAAAACCATCGGTGAGATTTTCCTGCGCGGCAATACGGTGATGAAGGGCTATCTGAAGAACCCCAAAGCCACCGAAGAGGCCTTCCGGGGTGGCTGGTTCCACACCGGGGACCTGGCTGTATGGCACGAAGACGGCTACATGGAGATCAAGGACCGGCTGAAGGACATCATCATCTCCGGTGGTGAGAACATTTCCACCATTGAGGTTGAGGATACCCTTTACCGCCACCCGGCTGTGCTTGAGGCAGCTGTGGTTGCCCGGCCGGACGAAAAGTGGGGCGAAACCCCCTGCGCCTTTGTGACTCTGAAGCCGGAAGCCGGTGATGTCAGCGAAGAAGATATCATCAACTTTTGCCGCGAGCATCTGGCCCGGTTCAAGGTACCGAAGACCATCGTCTTCTCGGAGCTGCCCAAAACCTCCACGGGTAAGATCCAGAAGTTCGTGCTGAGGGACCAGGCCAAAGAACTGGACTGATTCCCCGATCGGCTGCGCCGGCCCCGGCGCAGCCGAACTAAACCAGAAAAAACAACGCTGTCAGGCACACGCGCCGCGTGAGCCCGGAGACCTTTTTATGCAAATGTTTCACCGAAAGAACGGGGAAGAGCAGCCGTTCTGGCCGGCCGGTCCCTTCAAGGTTCGTCTGCCGTTCGTTCATTACCGCTGGGAGTTCGCGGAGATGGTGCAGGCTCTGATCATGTTCGTGGTCAGCCTGGCCATGATTCCCCTTCTTGAGAAATACCTGGGTGTGCCCTACGACGTGGCTCTGGCTTACGTGGTGATCTGTGGTATCGGTTTCATGCTGCCGGCACTGCTGGGTGTTCCTCTGGTGCCGGGCTGGATTACGCCGGGGATTCCTGTGGTTCTGCTGTTCCTGAGCGACTACGAGCCGGGCCCCGAGGCGATTCAGGCGCTGTTCGCGCTGCAGTTCCTGGTGTTCATTATCTTCCTGGTTCTGGGTATTACCCGCCTGGGCAGCAAACTGGTGGAGCTGATTCCCCGTTCCATGAAAGGCGGTATTATCATCGGTGCCGGTATCGCCGCCCTGATGGGTGAGATTGAGGCAGGCGGCCGTCTCGCCAACACGCCGTTCTCCCTGATCATCGGTGGCCTGGTGTGCCTCTACCTGATGTTCTCGGTATCGTTCAAAGGTTTTGTGGAAAGCAATTCAATCGCCCGCAAGATTGCCAACTACGGCATGGTGCCGGGTATGGTGGTTGCGATTCTGGTTGGCTTTGCAACTGGCGAATACGAGGTGCCCAATGTGGAGTGGGGCATCACCAAACCCGCGTTTGATGAGCTGTGGAACTACCTGCCGTTCGCCGTCGGATTCCCGGATGCCAACGTCTTCCTGTACGCCATTCCCACGGCGGTGATCGCCTACGTGATTGCCTTCGGCGATATCGTGGTCGGCCAGTCATTGATGAACCGCGTTGATCATCTGCGCAAAGACGAAGATATCGATAACAGCATCGACCGGGTGCATCTGGTAACCGCTATCCGCAATGGTGGCCACGCGTTCTTCGCACCCTATCCGGGGCTGGCGGGCCCGATCTGGACGGCTGTCACTGCCACCATGGCCGAGCGCTACAAGTACGGTCGTAACGCCATGGACTCCATCTACAGTGGCGGCGGTACTTTCTGGATTACGGGTTTTATTGCCCTTTTCGTTCTGCCGCTGGTGAGCTTCTTCCAACCGGTGCTGCCGATTGCCCTGTCACTGACACTGCTGCTGACCGGCTATATCTGCCTGATGGTAGGGCTGGAGCAGCTGGAGAATAACACCGAGCGTGGCATTGCCGGCACCATGGGCGTTGTTCTGGCCGTCTATGGCGCTGGCTGGGGCCTGGCCACCGGCGCCGTCCTCTATTTCCTGATTGAACGTACCAAATTGCTTGGCTTTACCGCCGACCCGGAAGCGCCGGGCGTGAAAGCCGCGGAAGAGCACTAAACCTGCGTCTTCCGGCTCTGCACCGGAAGGCGTTGACCCCCTGTGTGTCCTTGGGAGGCCTCGTGCCTCCCTTTTTTATGCCTGAATGTTTCCCTGAGCATGGGCGTTGACAGAATGTCATTTCGTGACAATTTGTCTAATTTTTCCTCCTGAAGTATTCCTTCCGCGCGGTTTCCGGGTTTAAACTGCCAGAACTGATGAAATTTTGTCCGCTGTTCAATACTGATAACAACACTACAAAAACAGGAGGCAGTCATGACCATCAGCTCCACGCCCGAGGGGGTGTCCGTTGAGCCGAGACATCTGAGGTTCGATGTCAGCGAGGATCTGAAAACGCTCTGGCATGGCAACGATGCTTTCCGGACCGCGTTCTTCAATGCCCTTTCCCTGCAATTTCCCGATGGCGAGCAGCAGTTCATCAATGCCGTAAGGCTCTATCGGGACAAGATCGAGGATCCAAAGCTTAAAGCGGAGATCCGCGGATTTATCGGCCAGGAAGCCCTGCACAGCAGGGAGCACAAGGATTATAACGAGGCCCTGAAGGCCCGGGGCTATGATATTGATGCCCTGGACCAACGGTTCCGCAAGCATATGGAGTGGGTGGGTAAACTGCCACCAAGCCGCCAACTGGCAGGTACCTGTGGCGCCGAGCACTACACCGCCGTCCTGGCCAATGCCATCCTGAGCCACCCGGAGTGGATGAAAGGCGCCACGCCGACCATGGCAAAGCTCTGGAGATGGCATGCGATTGAGGAAACCGAACACAAATCCGTCGCCTTTGATGTTTACCGGGAATGTGTTGGCAATGAACGGCTTCGCCGGATCGTCTTCCTCTTTGTTACCTGGAATTTCTTCAAGTACACCTTTTTGAATACCTGTAGCCTGCTGAAGGCCGATGGCAAGCTCTGGAGCCTGCGCACCTGGGTTGGTGGGTTTAATTTTCTCTGGGGCAAGCCCGGAGTGCTCCGCAAGTGTCTGCCGGAATTCCTGGCGTATTTCCGTAAAGGCTTTCACCCCTGGCAGCAGGACAACCGCGAGCTGCTCGAGCAGAATCTGCGTGAGCTGGATATGACATCGGCAGCACGATAGGGCCGGGTTGCTGAAATTCTGATCGCGGTGTGTAAAACTGTGCGGCACAAAGAATAACGACAATAAAGGGGGCTTCCGTTCGAGAAGCTACCCGGAGCTGGAGGCCCACCATGCGAGTTGGTTTGATCGTCGATTCTGCGTGCGACTTACCCTATGAGTTCAGCCGCAAGCACGACCTGTTCGTGCTGCCGGTAACCGCTGTAATCGATGGCCAGACCTACATAGACAAGCATGATCCGGTTCGGACCCAGGAGTTCTATCAGAGCGGCCTGTTGCAGAAAGGACATCAGGCGGAAACCCGCGCCTTCACCGCAGAGCAGATACACGACCTGTTCATGGAGAAGATCGTCACCCAGTTCGATGTTGCTATCTGCGAGACGGTCACGAAATCCCGAAGCCTGATTTTCCAGAATGCCACCGAGGCTATGAACAGTGTCCTAGCGAATTACGAAGGTGCGCGGGAGGCCGCCGGTCGTGATGGCCGGTTCTTTATGCGTGTGATCGACAGTAAACAGATCTTTGCCGGCCAGGGCCTGCTGGCAGCCCACACGCTCAAGCTGATCGGCCAGAATGTGTCCAAGAATGCCCTGCGCCATGAGGTGGAAACCTTCAGCGACAAGATCTACACCTGCGTCATTCCTAGGGATCTGCACTACATCCGTGAACGGGCACGGCGTCGTGGTGACAAGAGTGTATCGGCGCTGGTTGCCTTCCTGGGCAAAGCACTGAACATTACGCCGGTTATCTTCGGGCAGGG
>Ga0209379_10002697_pt1 | contig 10629 bp, 6 predicted proteins | sample tdDd001_FD_187124 | JGI IMG/M metagenome (GOLD analysis project Ga0209379, IMG submission 187124) | Marine sediment microbial communities from the Atlantic coast under amendment with organic carbon and nitrate - tdDd00.1 (SPAdes)... | ecosystem: Environmental > Aquatic > Marine > Coastal >...
TTGAACATTTTATTTTTCTTTAGGAATTCAGAAGAAACATCAGATAAACCAAACTCATAGTCCACATCTAGGGTTAATTTCCAAACGTCGACACCAGCACCAACTTTAGCATTCCAAACAGCACTTTTTAAATCGGCATCTGCTGCATCATCAAAAGCAGATGAAATTTTGTCATCAATATTAAAGGAGGCAACTGGGCCAGCAAAAGTTCTTAATTTAAATAAAGGTAATTTTACCAATTTGTAACCTAATAGAATAGGTATATCAAGGCTTTTAGTTTCAAGATTAGTTTTCACAGTACCTAAGACTGGTACTTCTTCTGAGAAACTTGATTTACGTTTTACGTAATTCAATTCAGGTTGAATATACCACTTGTTCAGATTGATTCTTGCAAAAGCACCTAGCATCATTCCATTTTCTGAATTTTCTTTAATATTGCTTAAGTCTGTGTCAATTTTAGTACTAACAAGACCTCCATGAATACCAAGACTAATTGGTGAAGCTAATTGTGCAAACAATGCTGAAGAGAAAAAGCAGATTACTGCTACTAATAATAATTTTTTCATAATATAGGATTTTTGTATTTGTAATCTAATGAGTTTGTTACTTAAATATTCATTATTGAAATATTAAACTTTACAGATTGACGAATTTATATTAAATTTTTCAATTTCTAAAACATTCAAAAATCAGACCATTTTTTCAATTTACTCATAGAAAGACATAAAAAAAGCTCGACCGTCGTGGTCGAGCTTTAAAAATATAATTGAGTTTGTTGATTACAAACCTAATTTCTTTCTCAATTTTGCAGGAACTGCATCCTTGTGAATCATGAAAGACATAGTCTTGTATGATACAAATGGGAATGAAGCATAAAAATAACCTTCATATGGATTGTTATCAGTACCCCATGAGTTCTTTACGATAAAGTACTTGTTCCCTTTTTGATCTTTAGAAATACCAACAATGTGCATTCCGTGATCATCAGTTGTTGTGTAGTTATCGAAAGCTTCTTGACGCATTTCCTGAGTAATTACTTTTTCTTCGCCAGGACCTTCGAAGCTATAAAGTTTAGCATTCTTTTTCTTATCAGACATATCCTGCCATTTAGAAATCTCAGAATCGCTCATGTTCTTAGTATCTGCTTCAGGAACGATAGCAACACCTTTACGGTAAGCAAATCCTTTTTCGCTAACGTCAGATGCCCATCCAATTGTGTAACCATTCATGATAGCACTTTCCATAACTTCCATCATCTCGTCGATAGGTAAGTTATAAACCTCGTCCCATAACCAGTTGTCTCCAACTTCGATAATGAATTTCTCGTAGAATGGGTGGTGAGTATAAGAAGAGATCTCGATATAATCATCAGCGTTAAGACCAGTATAGTCTTTTGCAAATGATTTAGGCGTGTACTCTTTTCCTTCGTACTTAAATGTCTCAGGTAATTCTCCTAGGTAAGCATCTAAAACGCCATCAAAACCTTTGTGCCAGTTTGGTGTTAATTTTCTGTTTTTATTTTTAATTACTGCATCCACATAGTTGCTAAGAATAATATCCATTTCACCATGAGTATGTCCTGGTTCACCATAGTTTAATCCAGCATATACTGACTCAGGAACGATACCGTAGTTTTTCCATACGTAAGTTACATCATGGAAAGCTCCACCGCCACCAAAGTTGAATTTTCCGCTCAAACGAACATCCTTAATAGCTTTATCTGAGTAGCAGTTATAAACCACAAACATTTCTGATAAATCTACCTCAGGCTTACCCATACGAAGCATTTCTGATTCCATGAATGAAAGTCCTGAAAAAGCCCAACATGTACCTGAACGATGCTGATCTTTCACTGAAGTTGTTGGCATACGTTTAACATCAGTAAATACGTAACCTTCTTTTTTGTCCTTTTTTTTGTCTTTAGCCGATGAAGAAAAAACGGTTCCTCCAATAAGTAGGGCTGCAACAAGAATTTTAAAATTCATAGTATTGTTGTTTTAAGTTTTAAATGGTTTTTATTCGCACATTTAAATATGTATTATATTCTCAATTTGTTTGGAGAATATCGACACATTTAGAAACGCAAAAATAACAAAAACTTAAACCTAGCCAATTGAAATAAGGGCTTTGCTTAAGTTTTTAGATATAATTATGATTTGACTCGATAAGATTGATTGAGACTTACAATACTATGATATAAATCATGCTTATGTTATAGCCTGATGGAGATGTGTTTAAATTATATTTTTTGCTTTAAGTATATCAATGGTTGTATTCACAATTACTTCATCTTCCAATTTCATAGAGTTAAAAACGAGATCGAAATGTGTTAATTCTAAAGGCTTTTTATTAAAAAAGTTTCTTAGAATTTCTCGTTTATCATCTACCGTTCGAGCGTAGGTCTTCATTTCCTCAAGACTTCCTCCATGATTTTTCTGTAATTGTGTCGCACGCCATTCCAAAGGAGCTTGCAGCTTTAAATGCAGCGATTTTTCGATTTCTTGGGTAAGAATAACACCACCACGCCCTATAATCACGCAATTTCCACGTTTGGCCATCGCTTGTACCACTTCGGCAATGGTTTTTTTTATTTGTTTATCACTTTTATAGTATTTATTAGACATTGCAGAGAAAACTTCATCCCAGGTTGATTTTTCTTTTGACTCAAAAACATATTCTATTTTTTTAGGATGAAGATTTAGCTTTTCTGCAGCTTCTTCAAGAATTTCCTTGGTTAGTACGGTCCATTCTTCACCGGTAATTTTAGCGAGATTTTTAGCCAGAGCATTCGCTATATTAATGGCATGGCACCCACACTCTCTAGAAATAGTAATCACTGGTCCTGGAAACTTATATTTGTGTGATTCTGTTTCTTTAAGCTGGTAGCGATTTTTCATGTATTGATGCAGGATATTTTTCATAGCTATAGATTTTAGTCGGTATTAATCACAAAGAATGTATCGTATTTTGCGCTAGACTCATTGTGCTCAAGTTGATGATTTTAAGATTATAGAGAATTGCGAATATGCTTATATCTTCAAGTTAAGACATTTAAGAAAAAAATAAAAATGGAACCAATCTGTTTTAAATATTTCAAAATCAATAATTGCTCACTTTCTTATGGCTGAACTTTATGATTTAAATTCTGTTAATTTGATCTGTTTACAAGCTAGATTTTTTAAGTTTGTAATTCAACACTTGATATTATTGTTTTTATGCGTTTATACCGACTTCTAATACTATTTAGTTTTGCATTTTGTGTGACAGCAGCCAGTGCACAACTGAACACTGAAAATTTATTATCTAAAGGACGTAACGCCATCTATTTTGATGATTACACCGAAGCTATTATAAAATTCAATGAAATAATCAGAGTTAAGCCGTATTTGCCAGAACCTTATTTGTTTAGGGCCTTAGCTAAATATTACCTTGAGGATTTTGAAGGCGCTGAAGTCGATTATACCAAGGCAATTGACATTAATCCCAATTATACTTTAGCTTATCTTTACAGAGGTGTTGCCAATAATCATTTAAGGCGCTATAATCAGGCTCTAAAGGATTTTGATATGGCAGAAGATTTGAATCCTAGTAATCAAGATATATTTGCCAATAGAGGTATCACATTAGCTGCATTAAAACGTTACAAAGAGGCTGAAAAAAACTATTCAAAAGCCTTAAAGCTAAAGAAAGATATGATAGGTGCCTACTTGAACCGGGCAGTTGTTCGGGAGCAATTGGAGGATGTTGATGGTGCCATAGCGGATTGTAATAAAGCGGTTCAGCTTAATAATTTTTCTGCGGATGCTTTTGGTCATCGAGCTTATTTAAAATATAAGAATAAGCAGTTCAAAGAGTCAGTAGAGGATTATGAACGAGCTTTGAAAATAAACCCCGATGATGAGCGATTGATAATGGGAAGAGCTATTTCGAATTATGCCACAAAGAATTTAAAGGGTGCTTTGGCTGATTACAATAAAGTGATTGAACTGGATCCTAACAATGCCTATGGCTATTATAACAGAGCCTTGTTAAAGTCAGAGGTTGGTGATTTTAATTCAGCAATTGATGATTTCAATATGGTCTTGGATATGAATCCAGACAATATGTTGATTTATTTTAATAGAGGTTTAGTGAAGGCAGATATTGGTGATAACCTTGGAGCTATTGCCGATTATACCACTGCAATCGAAATTTATCCTGATTTCGCTAAAGCTTATTTGGCCAGATCATCGGCTAAACGTGATATTAATGATCTTGAAGGATCCATTGAAGATAGAAATCAAGGGCTTATTATCATCGATAAGTATAAGCGAATGAAGAATGAAGGTGCTATGGCTGCTTTTGTTGATACCACAGAGAATTTTCAACGTTTAATCGACTTGAACTCAAGGGAAAAAATTGTTGAAGAAATTATTAAGGGACGTGTTCAGGATAAGTTTGTGACTATTAAACTTGCAAGAGATTTTCATATCAGTCACCTTTCTATTGATAGTCTCCGTGCTGGGAAAATGCAGTATTACGATCAAGAGTTGATGAATTACAATCAAAAGCATAACTACTCACCAGCTTTTACCTTTAGTAATAAGCAATATCCATTCTCGAAGAATTTGGTTGATCAGCAAATTAAGAACGCTGAACTTGAGATAAAATCTGGCAATAGCGAAGCCTATTTCTTTAAGGGATCTTATGAGTTAAGTAATAAGAAATATAATAATGCTGTTGCTTCTTTCAATGCTTGTATCGATAAAAATAAGAATTTTGCATATGCCTACTTTAGCAGAGCCAATGCAATAGTCGATATGACCGATTATATCCAGTCTATTGGTGTTAACGAGGATACCAATTTACGCCTTAAGGACGATAATAAGAGCAAGAATAGTGAAATTATTGTTGATTATAGTTCTGCTATCAAGGATTATAATAAAGCCATAGAACTTAATCCTGATTTTATTTTTGCCTACTTTAACAGGGCTAATACCTATGCAAAATCGAAGCAGTTTGATAAAGCAATCGCAGATTATAACAAGGCCATCGAATTAGATAATAGACTGAGAGAGGCTTTCTATAACCGAGGTCTGGTCTATCTGTACAATAATGATAAAACATCGGCATATGGCGATTTAAGTAAGGCTGGAGAACTTGGCCTGCTTGATGCCTACAATGTAATTAAACGTTACTGTAATAAAGAGAAGTAATTCCAAAAGGCGATTGCAGTATCAAATAAATTCAAAAAAACACACTCTTATATATGACAGCAAATCAACCTTTAGCAGAACGATTACGACCTACCAGTCTTGAGAATTATTTGGGACAAAAACACTTGGTGGGAGAGAAAGCGGTTCTTCGAAAGATGATTGAATCGGGGAATATTTCTTCCTTTATTCTTTGGGGACCTCCCGGAGTTGGAAAAACAACTTTGGCTAAGATTATAGCCAATCAATTAAATCGCCCATTTTATATTTTATCGGCTGTTAATTCTGGTGTGAAAGATGTAAGAGAAGTCATCGCAAAAGCCGAAAAACAGAAGTTCTTTTCTACGCCAAATCCTATTTTATTCATCGATGAAATTCATCGTTTTAGTAAGTCACAACAAGATTCGCTCCTGGGAGCTGTTGAGAATGGTACGGTGACTCTTATTGGAGCAACAACAGAGAATCCTTCTTTCGAAGTGATTTCACCCTTACTTTCCCGTTGTCAGGTTTATGTTCTGAAAGCACAAGAGAAATCAGATTTAGAATTTCTGATTGAGCATGCTTTAACAAAAGATCTGTACTTAAAGGAAAAGGACGTTACTGTAAAAGAAAAGGATGCCCTAATCAAGTTTTCAGGGGGAGATGCTCGTAAACTTCTGAATATATTAGAGTTGGTGATTAATTCTCAGGTTTCTGATAAAATTGTTTTAACCAATGAGCTAGTCCTTAAAGAATTACAGGAAAACCCATCTATGTACGATAAGGATGGTGAACAACACTACGATATTGCATCTGCCTTAATAAAATCGATTCGAGGGAGTGATCCTGATGCAGCTGTATATTGGTTGGCGCGAATGATAGAAGGAGGAGAGGATCCCAAATTTATTGCCAGACGATTGGTTATATCTGCAAGTGAGGATATTGGGCTAGCAAATCCCAATGCCTTGTTGTTAGCTAATGCTGGTTTTCAGTCGGTAAATTTGGTTGGTATGCCGGAATCCCGGATTATTCTTTCGGAAGTAGCAATTTATTTAGCGACATCTGCCAAAAGTAATGCCTCGTATCTGGCAATTGGTAAGGCTCAGGCTTTGGTAAGAGAAACGGGAAATTTATCTGTTCCTCTACATTTACGTAATGCACCAACCAAGTTGATGAAGGATTTAGGCTATAAAAAAGAGTATAAATATTCTCATGATTATCCGGGAAACTTTGTTAATCAAGAATATCTTCCGGAAGAAATAGCTAATCAACGTTTATATATTCCACAGAATAATGCCCTTGAAGTAAAAGTTCTTGAGCGATTGAAATTTTGGTGGAAGAAAAGATTCTAACTTAGAATAGAAGAAAAGCGTAAAACCACTTGTTATAAGTGACTTTACGCTTTTCTTTTAGGATTTTATTTGTCTTTATTCTTTTTACCGAAAATTGATTTAATCTTATCGTATATCGATTTTCTATTTTTCTTTCGTTTAGCACGACGTTTCTCTAACTTATCCTTATCATTTTTCTTGTTGTCCAGACCGAGAAGTCTTTCAAAGAAACCTGCTCTAGGCGGCATATAATGTGGAATGTCTAATTTGGCCAAACTTGTATTATCAGGCTTGAAAAAAGGAGCAGAACAGTAGCTGTTGTATTTGCTATTATTGTTGAGTTGGTGCATAAATTTGCCATAAATAGGCAAAGCCATTGAAGCACCTTGACCTAAACTTAAGGTCCGGAAATGCACACGCATATCGGCTGCACCGACCCATGCTCCGGCAACCAGATTTTGATTGTAACCAATATACCAACCATCTGCTTGTGATTGAGTTGTACCTGTTTTACCAGCAAATTCACCCTTTAAGCCATATACGGTTCTCAAGCTTTTGGCGGTACCATTATCGACTACAGCTGTCAACATATGGTTGATGATATCAGCATTTTCAGATGATAGGCTCGTTTCATATTCTACACCCATAGTGTTTAAATCAACGATAATTTCTCCTTTATTCGTTTCAATACGTGAAATATAATAAGGGTCTACATTTTTACCTCTATTGGCAAGATTTGCATAAACTTGTACCATTTCTAAAAGCGAGATATTTGCCGTTCCCAAAGCCAAAGAAGGAACGTTAGGTAAGGGGGAAGCAATTCCCATTTCCTCAGCTAACTCAATGGTTGATTCAATGCCTGTTTCCATAATGAGATCCACTGCAATCGTATTGACAGACTCAGCCAGTGCACCTTCCATACTGTAACTACCTTCGTAATTGTCGTCAGCATTTCTTGGTGACCAGTCCTGATATTCAGGATAAACCTTGCGCTCATTAGGATAATATTCAAAAGGAGACATGTTAGCCTCAAGAGCAGCAGCATAAACAATAGGTTTGAATATTGACCCGACTTGTCGTCTGCCAGTAACATGATCGTATTGGAAATGTTTAAAATCGATACCACCAACCCAGGCTTTGATTTTACCAGTATTGCTCTCCATTGCAACAAAGCCAGTGTTCAGAAGTTTGATATAGTGCTTTATAGAGTCAAGTGGACTCATTTTAACATCTTTTTCACCCTTCCATGTAAAGATCTTCATATCTCTTTTCTTCTTGAGAAGTGCATCAATCTCCTTTTTCTTTTTGCCTTTTTTAGTTAAGGATTTATAGTATGGAGATCGTTCAATTGCTGAAGTCAGAATAGCCTTATTTTTATCCCATGGATTTTTTTTACTCCAGTGTTGATTGAATAAATTCTGCAGCTTATTCATGTGTGACTTAACTGCATCCTCAGCATATTTTTGCATGCTGTAATCAACTGTACTTATAATCCTTAAGCCATCTCTATAGATATCGTAATAAGAACCATCGGCTTTAGTGTATTTTTTTAAGATATTATCAGCCTCCAAGCGAATTCGTTCTCTTAAATAGGGTGCAAGTCCTGTATGTGTACTTTGTCTTTGGTAATTGATTTTTAGAGGTAGTCGCTTTAATTGTTCCGCTTTATTTTCAGAAATAAAATTGTTTTTAGTCATTTGACCGATAACTACATTTCTACGTTGCTTAGATCGTTCAGGGAAACGTCTGGGATTATAATAGGAAGGAGCTTTGAGCATACCTATTAAAACAGCACTTTCATCAAGTTTAAGTTGATAGGCTGGTTTGCTGAAATATTGTCTTGAAGCACTTTCAATACCGAAAACTTGTTCGCCGAAAGGTACGGTATTAAGATATAGCTGAAGAATTTTCTTCTTGGAATAGATTTTTTCTAATCTTGATGCCGTGATAGCTTCTTTAATTTTATTAACTGGCATTGATAGTTTGCCAAAATTTCGTCTGGGATAAAGATTCTTAGACAATTGCTGGCTAAGTGTACTTCCTCCACCTGAGTTTTTATTACCAAGGATTAATGTTTTTACAAGCACACGAACCAAACTGATTTCATCAATCCCTTCATGGCTATAAAAACGGGAATCTTCCGTTGCAACTAAGGCGTTAATTACATTAATAGGAATAGCACTAAAGTCTATGTTCGTGCGATTTTCAGCATAGATACGTCCTAATATTTTTCCATCTTCAGAATAGACCTCAGAAGCGTTGGCATTCTGAATATTTTTTAAAGTATAGTAATCTGGAAGCTTTCCCCAGGCACCATAATAGATGCTTGCCAAAAATAAGCCAAACAGAGAACCAACTATAAGCAGGCAGAAGAAGATAAATCGAAAGAGTCGTGTTTTGATTGTTCTCTTCGTTTTTCTTTTTTTTACAGGCGCAGATTTTCTTTTGGGTGTATTCTTTCTTATTGGTTTGATTGTTGTGTTCTTACCTTTTGTCATTTATTTCTTCTATTGTGATTTTCGGACTCAAATAATTTGTGCACAAAAGTCCACTTAACCGAATCAATTCAGATAACGGTTAAAAATTACTTTTATTGCTAAAATTTTAAATATTGAGTTTCAAGGTAAGGTCGCTGCAAATATAGAAAAAAACTTGTGAATTAAATTGCTGAATCATAAATTGAACTCTTGAAATCCAATTATTAATTTTTTCTAAAATTTAGAAGAAAAGTTCTGGTTTCAATACAATTTTTTATCTCTTCTTGTGTTGATGTATTTAGTGATAGATTATAATGACTAACTGTTTTAATTTAGGCTGAAATGTATTAGAATGTGTTGCTTTTGGAGATACATATCTGATTTTTTGAAATTTAGAAAAGATGCTTGTGTTTACTATTATTAGGCAAATACTTGCATTTTTATGTCAGATAATTAAAGGGAATGTTCTATCTTCATAGCTGCTTATTGAGAAAAAATAATCACTTTTGTGGCGAATATTGATTAGAGAGATAAGTATCCTTAAAGAATCTTGTAATGAGATCTTTAATAAGATAAAATGTGGAGAATGACTGTAAAACAAATCATAATATTGATATTAACCCTGGTAGTCGTATTATTTGATACACATACCAGCTCGTCGAAACGAGAAGAATTGCATATACCTTACGATAGCAAATTAGATCCGGTTTCACATCGTATTTCAAATGAACTATCATCATCTGAGGCAACTAAAAGAGCCGATTATAGGATAAAGAGGTTTCTTGAATATTGGCGAATTAATGGAGCTTCTGTTGCTTTGGTAAAGGATCAGAAACTTGTTTTTGCCAAAGGCTATGGTTATGCTGATCTAGAAAATAAAGTGAAGGTTGAACCTGATCATTTGTTCCGTATTGCCAGTGTTTCCAAATTGATTACGGCTACGGCAATCATGAAATTGAAGGAAGAAGGCAAATTGCAATTAAGCGATCGGGTATTTGGTGAGGAAGGAATTTTGAATTCTGAAAATTACTTAAAAATTCGTGATAAGCGATCTAAGAGAATAACAGTAGAGCATTTGTTAAGACATACAGCTGGATATACCAGTCGATATGGTGATCAAATGTTTTTACCTTTAACAATTGCGAAAAAAATGAATGTTTCAGCTCCAGCAAGTGCTGAAACCATTATCGAATTTGCCCTTTCAAGACGTTTGCACTTTACACCAGGTAGCCGAGGTAGCTATTCCAACTTGGGGTATGTGATTCTTGAGAAAGTTATAGAAGCATCGTCAGGTCAAAACTACGAGACATACGTACAAGAACATATTTTGCAGCCGGCAGGTATTTTTGATATGCATTTGGGTAAAAATCTACGTGAAGATAAATTACCTAATGAAGTCAATTACTACGAGCAATCAAATGCGATTCTGATCCCAGCTTTTGATGGTTCTGGCGGAAGAGTTCATCGTAGCAATGGAGGTAATAATATTGAAGAACTTGGAGGTGCTGGTGCATGGATTGCTTCTGCTGCTGAATTAATGAAATTCTATGTCGCAATAGATGGCAAAGACAAACAAGCTGATATCCTTTCTAAGGAAAGTATTGAATACATGACCAAGCCTAGCCGAAGAGGATTTAGTCCTATTGGTTG
>Ga0209379_10002701_pt1 | contig 10622 bp, 12 predicted proteins | sample tdDd001_FD_187124 | JGI IMG/M metagenome (GOLD analysis project Ga0209379, IMG submission 187124) | Marine sediment microbial communities from the Atlantic coast under amendment with organic carbon and nitrate - tdDd00.1 (SPAdes)... | ecosystem: Environmental > Aquatic > Marine > Coastal >...
CTTGGATTCAAGTACGAAGTGCGACACCTCTGAACATAAAAACAGTGAGATGCGATAATCATGAAGTTTGCTCCCGCCAAGAAGTAAAAAACATGAAATACACGCACCTCACTGAGAACGAAAGGTATATGATTTCTGCACTCAGAAAGCAAGGAATTAGTACCCCTAAAATAGCTAAACAACTGGGGCGTCACAAAGCCACTATCTATCGAGAAATTGAACGCAACTCCCGATACAACAGACACTTTAAAAGGTACTCCTATCAGGCATGGAGAGCCCAACAAATGGCTCGTAACCGGCTGCGCCGGTCGCGCAGAAATAAGCGCTACAGCGAAATCGACTTTAGGTTACCTGAAGCCTTGCTACGACTGGATTGGAGCCCTGACCAAATCGTCGGATACCTAAGGGTAAGAGGCTATCCAACTATGAGCCACGAGCTCATTTATCAGCATATTTGGAACGACAAAACTCTCGGTGGAACACTATGGAAGCACCTACGCCAATCCACTAAGAAAAGGCGTAAAAGGTATAACTCAAAAGACAGCCGAGGTCGGCTGGCAACAAAGCGTCATATTACCGAAAGACCTGCAAAAGCTGAGCATCGAAAAGAGCCTGGTCATTGGGAAATTGATACCGTCGTTGGACGCGGAACCAAGCACTGTATCGTGACTTTAGTCGACAGAATGACAGGCTACACTTTTATTGGGCAAATGGACGATAGAACAAGCGAGTCGCTCAACGTAAGAGTGAGCAAAATCATGACCCGCTCTGACTTACCTTTTAAGACGATAACTGCGGATAACGGCACTGAATTTCATGGTTATGCGCAACTAGAAAAACATCATAACTGCCTGTTTTACTTTGCAAATCCATACCACTCATGGGAGCGAGGCACTAATGAAAACACCAATGGCTTGATACGACAATACTTACCAAAACGAACTTCTATGTCTCACGTAACACAGAAGCTCTGCAATGAAATTGCACACAAATTAAATACGCGCCCACGCAAAAGGCTTGGGTATAGGACACCAACGGAGTATATTCATGCGCATCTGTAGAAAGTGTCGCACTTCAAACTTGATACTAAGACCACATGTTCTCACGGACTTCATAGTGGCTAACATGACGATCTGGATTCAATTTGTACTTTTCATCCTCTGGATATAATTTGGCGACACTGATGTCTTCACCAGAAAATGCTTTGATACATTCAAGATCTTCCCAGTAGGTCAACAACGTGATTTCAGCAATATCACCTAAATCTCGATTTAAAATTTGAGCACCGAGGAAACCTTGTGTACTAGATGTATCTTTGATCCCTGTCTCATACAGGTATGCAATAAACCCTTCTTCATACTCTTTAGGGCAAGTAGCTTTCCATTCCCTTGCTATCATAAATACTCCATTTTATGCCGTGGTTATAACGCCCTGTTAAGGGGTGAGCAACGCAATACCGAAGCCGCCGCATACCACCTTAACCACTAAAACCAACGCATAGTAAAAATGCCACGCGTTGCGAATCCCTCTTGAACAGTTTGTTAGTGAGCGGACTCATTTGTTGCACTTAATGCTTTGTCAAACAGCGCCATATCTAATACGAAACTTTCTGTCATACCGTCAGACATAACTGAGGTCCAAAGTAGTTCTCTTTGAACCAATGATTCAATGGCAGCACTAGAGAGATCAAGCCGGTTTATTTGCGAAAACGTAAGGGCTGTTCCCCCTGCTTCAACAAATGCGGCAACCACTAGTTTTTCATGCTCAGTGAGCCCTTTAAACGTACACTCTAGCGCTCGCTCAATTGACTTTTGCTTCGCTCGGTCTTGATTCCATTTGTAAGAACTAGAAGCTGCAATTCGTATGACCGGGAAAGAAATCATTACGCTAAACAATGCAATAACCCAATCATTGAAGAACAGGTATGTTAATAAGCCAATTGCACCTGAAATTGATGTGGCAACCCCTCGACCAAAATCACTCTCGGAATATATACGCTCAGCCCACTTTTCTAACGTTTCCATTTAAATCTCTAATATCAAATTGATCGAAGCTCACTAACGCCCTGTTAAGGGGTGAGCAACGCAATACCGAAGCCACCGCATACCGCCTTAAACACTAAAACCAACGCATAGTGAAAATGCCACGCGTTGCGAATCCCTCTTGAACAGTTTGTTAGAGCGCAACTCACAGGTTGAATAGAACTTTCAAAAGAGAATTTACCAAGGAAGAGATCCCTAAAAATAGAACTACTGGCAAACCTATCGCTATTATCAGTTTAAACTCGACAAACTGACCTACAACTGCATCACCATATCTACCGCCCAGAAACTTTCTCGATTCGTCTCCTACCGTAGATTTGACTTCATCTGTGACCGTTTTGCGGTCTTTACCGATGAATTCTTTAAACAACATAAAGCCGAAGGGAGCAATAACAATACCGGCGATAAGATATGAAATGTATTCAATTATATCCGTCATATTCATCTTTTTTCTCCTGCGCTCTAACGCCCTGCTAAGGGGTGAGCAACGCAATACCGATGTTGCCGCATACCGCCTGAATCACTAAATTCAACGCACAGTAAAAATGCCACGCGTTGTGAATCCCTCTTGAGCAGTTTGTTAGTACGCAGCCCTTAAAGCATATTGCACTTGCCAAGATATTGAAATATAGCACGAAATTTTAGCTTAAAACGCGAAAGCTAAACGGACAACTGCCAATCTTAAACCAATACTCAAAACGCGAGTTGGCTAGAAGAAAAACACGCAAAATTCGACGATTTTCAGCACCTTTAAATTTGCAAAGGAGACTTGCTTCGAACTTTCCCGACCACACCAAAGAAACGATTTTTCGCCGCGAAACCATCCGAGACAAAGAAGCCGCACCAATGAAATTGCCCGAAAGTTAGAAACCGTAAACGACTTTTCACAACGCGAACACTGCGCATCTAGTGCCACCGGAGAGAACGTGAAAGGCACATTTGAACCGCTGTAAAGCAGAGCAAAGAAACCAATAAACATCAAATTTTACAACCTTTGATGCCCATCCCGTACTAACGCCCTGTTAAGGTGTGAGCAACGCAATACCGAAGCTCCCGCATACCACCTTAAACACCAAACGCAACGCATAGTGAAAATGCCACGCGTTGCGAATCACTCTTAAACAGATTGTTATACAAATTCTAACCGATATTGCTCTTTAGCTTTTACTGCGCGCTTAAACGATAGACTTACGTCATGTTTACGTTCAAACGACTTAACTAATAGCTGCAACTCATTCAAATCTGCATCTGACATTTTAGCTCCGGCAATAACACCTGTTATCAACTTCGGATAAAAAGAATGTATTCCAGGACCTGCAATATGAGCTAAACACCTATGCTCTTGCTCGTATTCCCAATCTTTTGCTTTTACCAGAAATTGCTCAGCTAGAGCCTCAAAGCCATCAGCCTTTCCCATCGTAACCTTGGGCATATCACTTTTGTACTGCACAGCCCATGCAATTAACAAATATTCAGGCGTCTCCAAAAACTCAGCAAAATTTGTTGGTGTTTCAAACTCTACAACAAAACCTTTATGATTATCCGCATAGTGTGACCACATTAAGATATTTTCAAAAGTCTCAGAAAGAGAACAAATACCAAAACTTGAGGTCATGCTTTTAGTAAAATCTCCGGACACCAATGAACTTTTGAGGTTCTCGATCATTGTCCCCTCATCTGCTACATTCCCTTGAAAAACCATCTTAGCATTCTCAAGTAAATCAGTTCTCGACAAAGCATATTCTAACGACTTTTCAACATCATAAGAGACAACACAGTCAAATGGATCATTAAACTCCTCTGCTGACGAAAACTTCATAGTGCAATTTGATAGGATGTTCTTAGAACCATCTGAAAATGGAACATATTTGTACAGCTTCAATTTTTCACCTATTTGTATAACGCCCTGTTAAGGGGTGAGCAACGCAATACAAAAGCCGCCGCATACCGCCTAAAACATTAAAACCAACGCATAGTGAAAATGCCACGCGTTGCGAATCCCTCTTGAACAGTTTGTTAGTTGCGCACTCAACGCATATACAACGCTACTACATCAATACTCAAGGTTTGAGTAATTGAATAAGCAGAAATCAAGATGGGTAGTAGAACTTCAACAACCAACCGACAGATAAAGATTGGTTTTGTGAGTTTATTCCTTTTCATTAAATCTAACTGTATGTCAGCAGCCTGTTCTCCATATGGACTTTTCACGCTCGGTGCAGCTTGAGTCACACGCTCGAACACCAAATCCAAATGCTTTGATTTAGTCAAAAGAGACCATCCCTGAAGCTCAGATGTAATGTAGATGGAAAAACTGACCAAGTAAAAGACAGTAATAGCCGTAATTAACAGCATTAACGCTTCCAAATTTGAGGCTGAAAACGCTATACCAAATGCTGTTATTTGAGTCGGAATAAGCCCTACTTTAGTTGTAACGAGACCAACAAGGCTAGCAGCTAAAAGGTTACGCCTTACTTTTCTCGTTGTTTCATTTAATGGATCACGAAGTTGATTAGTAATGTGTTCCATAATCCCTCAAGTCTAATTTAATCCGATAGCAACTAACGCCCTGTTAAGGTGTGAGCAACGCAATACCGATGCCTCCGCATACCACCTTAAACACTAAATGCAACGCATAGTAAAAATGCCACGCGTTGCGAATCACTCTTAAACAGTTTGTTAAATGATTTGATACGCGAAATCTAAAGAAATTGACTTCCTTTCCACCAAAGCTTGTAAACTCGCCCATAAAACGGCTATTGCCATAGTGTCAGAGCCATCAACATTGTCATAATAACGTTGATAGCTATCTACGCTGTACCAATGTGAGTATTGCAGTGGAATGTCAACATCTCCATGAAGCAGCCTAGATCTAAAGTTATACAAGTTGGTCAGTGACTTCTTTTCTCCGTTTCTTGAGCCAAGTAATAATTCACTTTTCTGAAGCATTTGTTCCGTTTTACCGCCACGATCTCGTCCATACAATGCTTCTAACCCAACCAAACACCAAATAAATTGAAGCTCATCATTTGTAAACAAATACTTAGCAAATGCAGATACAGCTCTGCCTGTTTGTCCCTTTGGTACACCCTCATTAAAACCATTTAACATCATTAACCAATCAAGGACATCTTTCGGGTTGAGGTGTTTACAAGCTGGCCATTCCAAATTATGAAAACGCATACCATGCTCGTCTAGCAATGGATTGTATTTGACCGCTTTCGAATAACCATTGCAATCTTGTTTATACAAGCCAACTAAGAAAGAAATACCTGGGAATGCAATAGTTAAAGCTAAGACTATATCGTTTATGTGGTGCACAATATTGCAGTCATCGACCTCATCTGTTTGGTCGTATTCAAACTCTAGATAAGACATCGAAGAAGCAAAGAGCAGGTAATGATCACCCATAGCTTCTATACCAAGTTGGAGAAACTCTTCAGATACCATAGGAGCATGAAATGTAATTTTTAACTGCTTTTCTAAACGAAACAGCTTCTTCAGGTATGTCCCGTCAGCAACTTCAGATATAAATTTGGATAGATAGATATCTGATTCGACTTCAAACTTGTTTGAAAATGGTAAAATGTATCTCATTGGATTCCTAAATCATTTAACGCCCTGTTAAGGTGTGAGCAACGCAATACCGATGCTTCCGCATACCACCTTAAACACTAAAGCCAACGCATAGTAAAAATGCCACGCGTTGCGAATCACTCTTAAACAGTTTGTTATGCATCTATTTTAGTAAACCCAAACTTATATTCACTAGGGTGCAAAGATACAATGTAAACGTTGATGTTCGACGACTTGAGTAATGCATTTGATATCAAGTTATTTTTAAGCCAACTAGGTGTTTTTTCTGATATATATATTGCATTTATACATTCGGGGTCATAGTACAACTTACCGCCTCGATCAGATATAATTCGTACCTCATTCTCGTACGCCCAACTTTGCTCTTTTTTAGTAAACGCTTCAATAATTTCTAATGAAGAATCACGTGAGTCATCGATTGTTGACTTCATGAAGGTTTTCATTTGTATTGTCGGTAACTTACCATCTTCAGCATATTTTACTTTTGAAGTAGCTAGTTCAACATTGTTTTTTAACTCTATCGACTGCTTGAGAATTTCAAAATCAAACTCTATACAAAAACCCTTGAACCCATTAGCGTAGTGCGCCCACATAAGCATGTTATTTAAAGGTGCTGGATGGTCATAGTTATCCTTTGCTAGGGAGAGAGACAATATTTTGAAATCATTTTTATGTTCGTCATAGTAATCTTCTATTATTTTGCTAGTTTTAGAGTCGACATAATCTGAGAAACTAACACCATTATCTTTCTCGTAATTTTCCCTATAACTTTTAGCTTCAAGAGCCGGAGATACATCCACCTTAGGCTCTCGACTATAAACAGCAGCCAAGTATTCCTCTCGAAAGTCATCGCTAACACCATCATTACAAAGCGTCACATACCCCTCATATGGGTCATTTAAGCTTGATAAGTCTGAAAACCAAACATAGTTATCAAACAAAGAATCGAGATCATTCTCGTTCCCAGCCCTAAACTTGAACACTCTAATATTTCTTTGATTCATAATCGAAACTCTCTAGATGCATAACGCCCGCTTAAGTGGTGAGCAACGCTACCACGATATTCAATTATTACACCGTAAACACAAAAGCTAAATCAAACCAAAACTGCCAAGCGTTGCGAATCCGTCTTAAAGCGTTTGTTATAGCGATTATCACCACGACTGTATGTCCCAATCACCTGTTTTAGGGTTCCTGACCATCTTGGTATTACTTGGATAATCATTACCAACCAATTTGAAAATGTCTATTACCTGCTCAATAGAAACTGAGTAAAGCTTTTTATTTCGATCTTTGTCTGACGTAACATAAAAACTTACAAGGTGCCCTTCGTCATTTAGTTCTGGCATAAATACATAACTATGCACAATAAAATTGCACAGTACTCTGAGAGTTTTGGTTTCACACTGTTTGCCGCTAAGATCATACAACTCGTCCAATCTATGCCAATTCATATAATCTACAGGCTTCAGGTTAGGAAAACATTTCAAACTAACATCAAAGCTTTTGGTTGAGTCTGAGATTTTGGCTGTATCCATTAGCTTTCGAATGGCATAAAAGCCGATGAAAACATCTTTTTCAATTTGCACAAACTCAGATTCATCAATCTCGTTTGATCTACTTAGTTTTTGCAATCTAGATGCGCTTTCTAGTAAAGGTTCTTTCCAATCAGAAGATTCCCAAATCATTTTTTGCCTCTATCGCTATAACGCCCTGTTAAGGTGTGAGCAACGCAATACCTAAGCTGCCGCATACCACCTTAATCACCCAAACCAACGCATAGTAAAAATGCCACGCGTTGCGAATCACTCTTAAACAGTTTGTTAGCTAATCTATAGCGAGAACATTGGCAGTTTACGCATCTTTGATCTAACGACAGGCGCACTTACGTTGAACTTTTTAGTAACTGAGTCAACAAGTTGGAAAAACCATTCAGGAGCATCATGCGCAACACGCACCTCTTGTATCAATGTATTCAAGTTCACTTTCACAGTAGTACCGCGATCACCTTCTGGACGAGTTGAAAGTAACTTCGCTGAAGGCTTGTAAGCCATCAGGCGAACTTCATTCTCAAACGCATAAAAGTCTGACTTATGCATCAAAGGAGCAAGACCATGGTATTCCTTAAAAGGTTCATCATCATGCGAAATATAATGGACTGGTGAAAGAACAAGGTTGTATTCAGGTGGACTTAGCACAGCACTTTTCAAGTGCTCGACATCAGTGACCACACAAACTGAGTTTGTGGAACCACCATAGATTTTCCACATTGCCATACTTTCAGACTTGTTAGCATGCCAACAGCTAACATCAACCCAGTGACGATGCTGCTTAAATACCGTTTCATATTCAACTTCATCATGCTTGAAAGATCCAAAAACTGTATTGTAAGTACGATTTTCATACTCATCTTCTAGCTTTCGTCTCTGAATTGTTCGCTCTTCGACTTCTTCAGGGGTTGGCTTACTTGCTGACGGCATACTGCAAACAATTTGACTGAGGAGATTAGCCATCCCATTACTTACCATTATGTAGCTTGGTGTTAAACCGCCCTCGAGTTGATCTTCAAAACACGATACTCGAGAAAGGAATAAGTTACTGGTATCGAGCATATCTACGTATTTTGCAAAGTCGATGTATCTTTGTAGCTCAGTGCTACTTTCTATTTTTCCAACAACTTCCACTGAAACTCCTTTGATTTGCTAACGCCCTGTTAAGGTGTGAGCAACGCAATACCAATGCTTCCGCATGCCACCTTAAACACTAAACGCAACGCATAGTAAAAATGCCACGCGTTGCGAATCACTCTTAAACAGTTTGTTATGTGAATTTTATTACGCGCCTAAAAGAGGTAAATTTTTACGCTGCTGATAGGTTAAAGCCAACTCTAAACAGGACTTAATCACTCTTTCTGGCATCGGCTTCGATAAGGACAGAACTATTGCTCTATTTCCCTGAAACACCAGTTCTTCACCATACAATTCCCGGAATGTATCGACGAGCTTGGTTTGGCAATTAAAGAAAAGGTAATAATTGTTAGGAGACTTGAGTTTCCAGTCCATTCTTAGCGGACTGCCTGTTTTTACACTGTAGCTTGGTTCACCCCATTTTAGAGATTCTTCAACTTCACCAAGTTCCAACTCCGATGCTATTTGAAAGACTAGATTTCGTAGCTCCGCTAACCTAACACGAGCATTCTCTGGGTATTCATCGAAGCGATCTTTGACTACCTTGTTCATTGGAATCTCCTATTCACATAACGCCCTGTTAAGGTGTGAGCAACGCAATGCCAAAGCTATCACATACCACCTTAAACACTAAACACAACGCATAGCAAAAGTGCCAAGCGTTGCGAATCACTCTTAAACAGATTGTTAAGTGCTTGTTCGACAATGTAAAGTGTACTCATTGTCAACTGATGTAACCCAGTACTCTTCAGCGCAAGGAAGCGACCCAAACTCAATAGGATTAGCAGCTAAAGGATTATGAATAACTATCCAATCGTTTTCCCCTTTTGGTCTATTGCAACAGTCCGCATAAGAAAAAATTAAAGCACTAACTTTAGAATACGCTTTGTTCAAAAAAATGCTTGTTGATATTTCCTCACCTGAAGCTTTAGTAGCATTTGGAGAAAACTCAAAGCTACTATGTAGAGTGTTGTCAGACTTATTGAACTTAAGCACTTCATCTCCAAGCGGGAACACGCTCCGAACGATCCTTGGAACTTCACTATCTTGACGCACTCCGGGTAATTGAGAACCATTTATTGCTACGACATAAGGTTCATCATCTGCGATTAGACCTGATGAAAAGTACGGTTCTAGTTTGTCAACAAACTTTGTTTTTATTGCAGATGTATAACGCAAGATAGTTTGCTGATCATAAGACTCTTGAGACTCATTCTTACCAAATGCTCTTTCTGGAACTTTATCTGGACCAGTTCCGCTTTTAACAGCTATTGCCTCAATCCAGATTTTAGGGGATGACTTAACACAAACATCGGGACCAAAGGAACCCGAGCGCGCATCAAGCAAGAAACCATTTTTCAACAGATTAACAGCTAAATCCATTTCCCAAAACCTAGCATCAAAGTCTTTTGTCAGTTGCTCTAAAAAATTAGGATCTGCATATGGCTTAAAAGTTATCCATAACTTCTCAGACAATGCTCTAGCCCTAACTTCACTGATATCTTTACTATCACGGACTTTGCAGTACGTTTTACTTGGGTTATCAAAGTTTTCGTTGAACAACTCAGAGCTCTTGATCACTGCATTGACTTTTTTTAAGTTACTCTTTCTATTGAGCTTACGAGCTTTGCGTCTAAGGGTTTTGTTTAACCTGCGCTTCTGGATATTCTTTTGCCTTAATTGTATTTTTTTTCTCATTATTATCTCCGAAACTTCAGAAGCACTTAACGCCCTGTTAAGGGGTGAGCAACGCAATACCAAAGCCGCGGCATACCACCTTAAACACTAAAACCAACGCATAGTGAAAATGCCACGCGTTGCGAATCCCTCTTGAACAGTTTGTTAACTGAGCGCCTTTCAGTTTTCGCCGATCTTTCAGCCACTTTCGCCAAAGCTCGTTTTGCTAATTAATGATTAGCAAAGCTAACTCAAATATGTATTTAAGAAAAAAATCACCGTTTATCTTTAGTTTGAAATGCGTCTCACAACACCATACTTCGGCGATGTAAGTGCGCCGAACTAATCGCGAATGCCTTATATTATTAGAAGGCTTAGTGCCGCCTTTCACATCAGTAAACTTAAGTATCAAACTGAAATTAGTCGCATTAGCTCAGCTATGGAAACCGACCGAACACGCTAAATCTCTGAACCTAGAAACTGTATCATTGTGCTTTCGTATTTTCTGCGCCAGTTAACGCGCAGTTAAGGTGTGAGAGACGCAGATCCACCCTAACCTAAAATAAACTCTGATAAAGCCGTGCCTATTTGGGCACTAAAACCCCAATGCGTTTCGAAT
>Ga0209379_10002703_pt1 | contig 10619 bp, 10 predicted proteins | sample tdDd001_FD_187124 | JGI IMG/M metagenome (GOLD analysis project Ga0209379, IMG submission 187124) | Marine sediment microbial communities from the Atlantic coast under amendment with organic carbon and nitrate - tdDd00.1 (SPAdes)... | ecosystem: Environmental > Aquatic > Marine > Coastal >...
ACTTTCACTTTATCGGTGGACCTTGCTCCAGACACAGTGTTATACGCTGTGGCCTCTCGCGGCAGGACGCCGCACCATTTTCATTTAACTACTGTTTTCCTTTGATTAATAATCAATCTGATTAAAACTCTAATGGCAGTTTTCTATATGATTCAGTAAAACCAAAAACTATAGTTAGTTGATCATCTGAGTATTCTTACTCTTTACGATTAATTCACCATCAACTCTGAGTACAATTCTTAAAAGTACAAAAGTGCTCTTTTGACCTTGAAGTATCTAATTCCAAAAGTCATCAAACAATCTGCAACAGGACGTTGCATTCGCACTTAAGGCCATGGCGTATAACGGAAGCCGCATCTGAGATGCCTTCGAGCGCTACAGCAAGCTGCTAATGGTTGTGAGCCAGCGAACACCTTATGCAGTGCAGTGACTCGGTCAGCGAGATGGTTTGTCCATAATACCAAAGGTATGCATATGCACCTCTCAAACCTACCTCATTACATCACTCACCTGTGGACCTCTGCTCAGATGTAGTGTTATGTGATGTAAGTTGTCAGTACAAATATTATCATATTCAATTAATTTCTCCTGTACTTTTCATAATCTTATCAACATGTTATCCATTTAATTTGTCTGTATGCAATTACTCCTCTTGATATATTTGTATCCAATTATAATATACATTATTGGTATAATAGTGTTAATAAATGGATGAACAAATATCATGAAATTTATTTTATCTCCCAATTGCATTTGATATACTAAGTTTGATACAGAAGTAAAAATTCGTATTATTCCTGTGAAATTATTGAGAATTAAAAATATACCTGTTGCAAAAAATAAAGAACTCTGATCAATTTCATCAGTCACTTTCTCACTCAATAACTTTACAGTTAACCGCATTAATACATATGGTATTGGTAAAACTAACATTGGTATAATCAAATCTAACAATAAATTCTCTAACCAGTTGTATGAAATCATGATGTTCATTGTTTTATAATAGATATTGATGCTATAACTATAGATATTCATTATGAATCCGGTAAGCAAATAAATAAAAAAGATCTTTGACAATACACTCGATACCCAGTATGCAATTTGCAATCCTTTGTCATTAAATTTTGTTAGTATCATCTCGTCAAACTTTTTTTTAAATCTAGGTACCATTTTGTCTACTATTTTGTCTATTTTGAGTTCCAACTTCTCCAATATCTTTACCATGAGGTCTCCTTACTTATTATGTTCTAACTACATTTAGTATTTCTATTACTCGACACTGACAATTTATTTCACATAACGGAAAGTGTCTGTGACGCCGTTGAACTTACAACTGAACTCTCATGGTCGTGAGCCCGCGAACACCTAATGAGTCAGTGACTCGGTTAGTGAAACGAGTGTGTCCACCGTACATAGTCATTTCTATAGAGCCTCTCAAAGGCGACCAATACCTTCTTAAAATAAGTTCAGTGGACCTTGCACTAGACACAGTGTTATGCGCTGTGGCCTCTCGCGGCAGGACGCCGCACCATTTTCTTTAATTGCTGTTTTTATTTGATTAATAATAAATTGACTTAAACTCTGATTCCAGTTTTTCTATAACTATTCAGTAAATTTAAAAACAAAGTTAATTGATCATCTGAGGATTCTTACTCGTAATGATTAATTCACCTTAAACTCAAAGTACAATTCTCAAAATACTAAAGCTATCTTTTGACCTTGAAGACTCTACTATCAAAAGTCTACAAAAAATCTGCAACAGGACGTTGCACTCGCACTTAAGGCCATGGCGCATAACGGAAGCGCATCTGAGATGCCCTCGAACTTACAACTTGTCCTTATGGCTGTGAGCCCGCGAACGCCTAATGGACTAGTGACTCGGTTAGTGAGAGGGTTTGTCCATGATAGTAAATTTATGTAGATGCACTTTTCAAACCTACCTCATACAATCACTCACCTGTGGACCTCTGCTCAGATGTAGTGTTATGTGCTGTTATCATCCTTTATTTTAAGTCAATTTCATCTATTTATTAACGAGTGTATTAGACATTCTGATATATATTTACTATATGAAACTTATTCATATTTATCTTTCTCAGTGGTAATCTCTTATTGGTAAAAGTTCCGAATTTCTGCTTGAGTATATGCAATAGAATAAAAGACACCTATTAGTACCCTTATTATAAAACTTAACAGTTTATCACTTGGACCCATTATAAGTAATATGAATATTGGTAAATTAAGTACTAAAATCATTGACAAAGAAGTTAATAATAATCTTGACTTAGTATTGAATAATTTTTCCGTTATTGTAAATTTCGAAATGAAATTAAGAAATCCAATCCTTTTATTAAGTAATATCAAAACAAACGCAATACCTATACTCATAATTCCTCCGTTATGTTAAATAGTGTTATGTGTTGATAAATCTAAATTAGAAATCAAATAGAAATTTATCAACAAAACCCAAATCACTCATCTCATCTGCATCTAAATCTAATTTTTTTCCTATATTTATGATTATTTATTTAAAATAAACCATAAAAATAAGGTAGATATTATCAGAAAGATTAATTTGTAGTATTCTGTTTTATAAGATTTAGTAAAACTACACTAATCAAGATCATGCCTACTCCAATTCCAATAAACAAAATTGAATTTAATGGTGTCAAAACACCTAGAAAGATACATAATAGACCTATTATCTGTAATAATATTTTTGTAATATTCATTTATACCTCCTTGTACTTCAGAACTTATGTTGTCATCTAAACTCAACAATGAAGTAACATATACAATATGACCTAAACTTCTGTTATGTGCTGTTAATCCTAAACGACAAGTTAAGTACAACTCACCAACAAAACTCAAACCACTCATCTCATCTGTTCTTCAACCTAAAGAGACACCCATTATCTTAGCTATGATAATGGCACATAACGGAAGCGCATCTGAGACGCCGTTGAGTTTACAACTGAACTCTCATGCTTGTGAGCTCGCGAACAGCTAATGAGTCAGTGACTCGGTTAGCGAAACGAGTGTGTCCATAAGTATAAAGCTTTGTTTATGTCCTAGTACTCTTTCTGTACTAGTGACTGAAGTAAACTCATCATTTCACATTATCAGTGGACCTCTGCTCAGATGTAGTGTTATCAGATTTGAATTAACTATTTTTGATTTTTTCGTCAATATATTTCCAAATTCCCTGCAAATCATGTGAATAATTTGAATAATCGTTAATATTTATATTTCTTACTAAGATTGAAGTAAAGCCAACGTTGTTAGCTCCAATAATATCTGCTTGATAGCTATCTCCAACCATATAGTATTTATCATATTTATAGTTTTCCATCAAAAACTCAAATATTTTTTTGTTAGGTTTTTCATAGCCTACAATTGCTGAAGTAATGATTCCTCTGAAATATTTACTGATATCCATAGAGTTTACCAAATCTTCTAGTTCAGGTGTATGATTAGACAAAACAATATTATCATATCCAAGATTTATTGATTGCTTTAAATTCTGTATAGTATCGTCATATAGTTCCCACGCATCAATTCTTAGATATTCATCCTTAAATTGGCCCACAATTTCAAATATCTCACTTTCATTTAATATATTTAATGATTTAAGAGCATTTCTTAAAATACTATTTACATATTCCCACCAGCCATTTTCTTCCATATAATCTGAATGTGATTCATCATGTCGATGCCAAGGAAATCCACTATTAAATGATTTTGAGATAACTGATGAATCGTAATTATAAATTCCATTATTCTCTAAAACATTACATAAAGATTTTGTCCACATTCCATCACGCTTTGCTAATGTATTATCAAAATCCCAAACTATACAATTTTTGCTCATAGTAATATCCTTTCTGTTTAATACCATTTTCAGTAGTTAATTCATTTCTGATAACGGAAGCGCATCTGAGATGCCTTCGAACTTACAAGTTGTCCTCATGGTCGTGAGCCTGCGAACACCTAATGGACAAGTGACTCGGTTAGTGAGAGGGTTTGTCCATAATAACAAGAATATGTATCGGATTCTCTAAATGTATAATACTCACAAAACATACCTATGGACCTCTGCTCAGATGTAGTGTTAGCTGATTTGAAATTATGTTTTCTTAATCACTTATCTGATAGCTGACTACCCACTCGTACTGTCCCTCAATGAAATCAAATACTATTAATCCAAACCCTGTTGACCCAGTGTATGCTTTTACCATCTCTAACTTATTATCACCATTTAGATCAATAAAAACTACTCCATACCATTTAAAGTACGTTGATCTAAAGTTAGGTGTTTTTCCATTATCATCAAGAAACCATAATACTTCGTAATCTTCACTTGCCTCTTTTTCGATGATTTCATCTACACCATCTCCATCTACATCAATCCAAACTACGCTTTTATCTTCACTTACTTTCGGAAGTCTAGGTTGTGGATCCCAATTGCATTTAATTCCGACTACTATACTCTCATCATAATTGTTTGCTAATGGAGCTCTAAATTGATATTCAACCGGATCAAGCGCATTATACTCTCTATAACTTGGATATTTGATTGTTTCTGCATTCAGATATCCATTAAATGAATAGACGTCGTAAGTATCATTCTCATTGAATAGCGCTATATTTAAATCACCATGGTCAGATAAAACAAAGTCCTCTAATCCAAACCATTTCTTATCATGAGAACCACCAATAAAGTATACTTGGTTACTGAATTCACTTTCTTCTTTTTCCCAATTCAAGCCATACCCTACGAAAAAAGGATTAAATTCTGTTGTACTATTATTCTCAATCAAAGAACCGTAATGCTTATTTTTCACTTCATTCTCAAAACGACTTTGCAATTTCCATATTTCTTCCTGTAGATTATTCAGTTTTTTATTCTTATCTTGTATCTGATCAGTAAGTTCATGTTCACGGTTTTCCAAATCTTCAACGGTATTATTAAGTTCATTTATCATTTCTACTTTATTTCTAAGTTGTTCCGTTAGATCTTTATGTTCGTTTACAATAGTCTCATATTCTCTTTCCAAAAGTGACTTTTCTTCTTCTACATTAATTAAAGTTTCTTTAAGTTCTACATTCTCTGAAATAACAGCTTCAGTTTCAATCACTTTATTGTTTTTTTGTGTACAGCTAGACAATAGAATTGGTATCAATAGTAATAGTAATATCCTTTTCAAACTTTCCTCCTAACACGATGTACCACTTCATAATTTCATTTCAGCTAACGGAAGCGCATCTGAGACGCCGTTGAACTTACAACTGACTCTCATGGTCGTGAGCTTGCGAACACCTAATGAGACAGTGACTCGGTTAGTGAAACGAGTGTGTCCATAAGTATAAAGCTTTGTTTATGCCCTAGTACTCTTTTTGTACTAGTGGCTAAAGTAAATTAATACTTTCAATTTATCTGTGGACCTCTGCTCTAGATGTAGTGTTATGCGACGTTCGAATCTATCTCTGTCTTTCATTCACTGGGCATCTCTTCCAGTTATAATTTTACAGTATAATAACTTTAAATTACAACAAATTTTGGAAATTGTCATGTTGAGGTAATTGTTTTTTAAACTTCAATAAAATATCATTTCTTTCAACATCAGTTTACCAACCTAATAATCTTTTGATGCCCTACTTTCCTATGTCTCTCGTTTGAAGGTTCAATTGCAAAAACACATATACTCATTCAACCTAATAAACCACCCAAAATTGAATAATCAATTCTAAGTGGTCTTTATCTTCAATATATGGTGTATCTAATCCAATCAATCATATCTTTAATTAGACCACAGAAGTACACTTCTACTAATCGTTTATGCTGATTATCTGACAACAATTACTCTTTCATAACTATAAGACTTTTAGCAATCATTAAATTCTGGAACTAAAACTCTGTGTCGCGGTCTAATTATTAAAGGATGATTGTGACCAATTCTACACTGATCAACTTAGATTATAGTTAATCATTAAAGCGAAAAAATAGAAGCAGTCAACATCAATTGAATAAAGAATGTCGCAATAACGGTAGCGCATCTGAGATGCCTTCGAACTTACAACCTGCTCTCATGCTTGTGAGCCCGCGAACAGATAATGAGCTGGTGACTCGGTTAGTGAGAGGGTTTGTCCATGATGGTGAAGTTATGTTGATGCTCTTTTGAATTCTAACTCATTCTTTCACTCACTTGTGGACCTCTGCTCAGATGTAGTGTTAGAAGATGTTATTTCACTTAAATTTCAAAGTCCCACTACTATTCAAAAACACTATAATATTGTTTTTTGCTATATCGACTCCAAAAACTCCATCAAACTCACAATTATTCAAAAACATAGTATATCCTGTTTTGAGATTTTTTAAGGCTATTTTGTGATTTAACATAGCTACGTTATATTCATCTATCAAATATACATATTGCTTGACGGTCCCATGTGCTCCATGAATTTTTTGTTTTCTCTTTTTCAAAATGTTCATTTGATTTTCTTTTATTAGCTTTTCATTTATCCATGACTTTCTAGCACCAGTATCAATTCCAAATTTCCTGATCCTATCTCTATCATCAGATACAAGTACTACAGGGAAGTCACTGTCTATAAAGTTGTTTTCTTCATTTTTATCTTCTCGTGATAATAGTGCAATTTTTAGGCTCTTATAATCTAATTCAAAGTCAACTAGTTTTATAACATCCCATCCCAGTACACCATCTATATCAAATATTGTTTTCCCAAATAATCTAAGTGAAAGTTGTTCTTCTTTTATAGCTAACATCGGAAGATTTTCAATACTCATACCAAGCACTTCAACTTTGTCTGTTAATGCAATTTCCATTTCACTGAAGGTACCTGTTGAATCACCAACTTCAACTCTACTTTTCGAACGACTTACTCCAATACTACTTTCAAAGTATTTAGAATTTATACATGAAATCTGTGCTCCTGTATCAAAAAGAAATTTCATTTTCCTATCTCCAATAGAAACTTCTATATTGAGCATTCCAACTATATTTTTCGTCAAGTTTGACTCTGTTATGTTTTCTATTCTTTCAATTTTTAGTTTAGGAAATTGTTCGATTATTTCATAGTATTTTTTAGAACTTGAATCTAAATTCAAATTAGCCTTAACGATTTCTGAAACACATTCTTCATAAGTCGAAACTTCCTTAAGCTGTTGATCTGACTTGAAAGGTTCAATAACACTTCGATATTTACGAAACATTTTTCCTCCTAATTTGATGAAATAATTTCTTCTAACGGAAGCGCATCTGAGATGCCTTCGAACTTACAGCTTGTCCTTATGGTTGTGAGCTTGCGAACACCTAATGGACGAGTGACTCGGTTAGTGAGAAGGTTTGTCCATGATAACAATATCATGTAACTACTCTTATCAAGTCTGACTCCTCACATCACTCACCTGTGGACCTCTGCTCAGATGTAGTGTTATCTGAAGTTTTTGCTATTAAGTAATGTGATTACACTAAGTTTGCCAGATTCTTTCAATATTCATCAAACTCTTCTTATTAAACGACATAACATAAATATCTGGCATAGATGTACTTTCCCAAAACTCATATCCATAACTTTCATCATAATATTTCATAATCATTGTCATTATGTTTCCATGTGTCCCAATAACTATGTTTTTTCCTATGTGTTTTTTCAGAATCATATCTATAATTGGGATTGCTCTCTCATGAACATCATTAACTGATTCACCACCATTCAAAGAAAAACTACCATCTCTAAATGAATGCTTTATCGCATTAATAAAATCGTCGTATGACAATTCAATACTTTCTGGTTTTAGCAATCTTTCTCTGAGTTCAGAAAACTCATTAACTTCAAGTTGTCTTGTTACTGATAATGGTTTTACAGTTTGGATAGCTCTAGCATAATCACTTGAATATATAGCATCCAATTCGACATCACATAAAACAGTTGCAACTTTTTCTGCTGCTTCCATACCTAATTTAGATAGTCCGCGACTTTTCTCATATCCATTTTTATATGGTGATTCTGCATGTCTAACCAAATATATTTTTGTTACCATATAGTTCCTTCTCTTTCTAATTTATTATCGAGTGCATTTACTAGCCAAAATTTCAGATAACGGAAGCGCATCTGAGACGCCTTCGAACTTACAGCTTGTCCTCATGGTTGTGAGCTTGCGAACACCTAATGGACGAGTGACTCGGTTAGTGAGAGGGTTTGTCCATAAGTATAAAACTCTGTTTATGCCCTAGTACTCTTTTTGTACTGGTGGCCAAAATAAACTTATACTCTAACTTTATCTGTGGACCTCTGCTCAGATGTAGTGTTATATGATTAATAATTAGGTAAGACAAACTTCTTTAATTCAATTTTATGTCCTCAAAACGAGTATCAAAGTTTTCCCAATCCTTATGCCATTTTATAATTTCCATAGTTATTTTATTACCATTTAATACAAAATCAACTATCTCCTCATGGTTACTACTAGAAGTAACATTTTTTATTAAAGATAATTCATCTGACTCGATGTCATAGAGATATAAATCTCCACCTTTAGTAATTGTACCAGCAGCAAATCCAATAATCAGAAGTATTCTTTCGTCATCTAACCATTTAAGCACTTTTGCTGTCTCATCTTTCAATTCATTCACTGCACTTACATCAATAATCTTTCTATTCGTTTCATTCTCTAAGCTATAAAGATAAACATCACCATTTAATTCAAAACCAAATGGTGCAATATATAATAACTCTTTATTATCAGAGGATTTTAATGGAAGAGATGCGAACTTATTCTTTATTCCTTTATCAATTACTTCTTTTTTCTCGAAGTTCTTTTCAACTAAAATAGTACCATTATCACCAAAATATGTTTCTGTTCCGTTTGGAAGATAATAAATTAACTCAAAACTTTCATTGTATCTGACATAATCGGGGGTATCTAAACTTTGCTTTTCTTGTTCTAATTCCATTTCCCTCTTAAGTACTTCATATTTCTCTATCAGATCATATTTTGTTTTTTCTAACTCTTCAGTCTTCGTTCTAAGCACTTTGTATTCATTGCTTACTTCTTCTAGTTCTTTCCTCAAGTCAGAAACAGTGTTATTGTTCTGAGCAAACTCGCTCATCAATTCATTACTTTTATAAATATATTTTCCTCTTTCAGAGTACAAATAAATAGTTAATGCTATCAATAAGAAAAAACTTGTAGATAAGAGTACATATAGTATTTTTTTATTTAGCATATTTTTCTCCTAATTATTTTTCATATAACGGAAGCGCATCTGAGATGCCCTCGAACTTACAACCTGCTCTCATGCATGTGAGCCTGCGAACAGCTAATGAGCTGGTGACTCGGTTAGTGAGAGGGTTTGTCCATGATAACAAGATCATGTAATTGCTTCTATTAATACAAACTACTTAAATCACTCATCTGTGGACCGCTGCTCAGATGTAGTGTTAGATGTTGTCCAGATGAAACTTTCGCATGTAGATAATTATCAATACTATATTTTTATCAATTATTTGATTTATTAATAACATACTTTTTTCTATCTTTTTCAACTGAACTACTTCTTTTCACTTTACTACTTCGCCAATCAGTTCATAGTCTAAGAGTTCAATATTTGTTTACACCCTATTGACTGCATTCATTTTTCTTTTACTTGGTTTTTTTATATAATAAAAAGCATGCCTCTAAAATGCATTCATTGGTATATTCCATAGTTTAAAGAACCTTGTAAATTGAACACTTGAAATACTTATATCTTCTTTCTCATTAGTTGAATACTTAAATAGATATCCAGAACCAAATTGCTCCTTGAAGATCCACCCTTCATCTTCCAAGCTCTCTCTGATGACCTCAAATCCATTTTTACTCTTGGTAATATACTGAGTATACATATATATCGGATTTGAATCATACTCATAGAAGTCTAAATCTTTTAGATTAAGTTGTACTATTCCCTTTAAAACTTGAACTGAATTTTCCTCTTGCCTTAATATTGGTCGTACCCAGATTGCAACTATAGATGTTAAGAAGAGAACAAATATCAAAAGAATTACAGTAATTGATCTTTTCAACGATTGTTTCTTCATTACACACCTCCGAATTTAATCTTATCAATAAAGTTCTCTATTATTCATTGTTAAGTTATATAAAATCTACCTACTTCTCTTACTTAACACTTCAATATTAGTATTGATGTCCTCACAAAAACTCACTATTTTGCTTAGTATTTCTTTCAGCTGGATTTCATCTAACGGAAGCACATCTGAGATGCCTTCGAACTTACAGCCTGCTCTCATGCTTGTGAGTCCGCGAACAGCTAATGAGCTGGTGACAAGGTTAGTGAGAGGGTTTGTCCATGATAACAAACTCATATATCTACTCTTCTCAAATAATACTTCTAACACCACTCTCATGTGGACCTCTGCTCAGATGTAGTGTTATCCGAAGTTTAATCAAATTGATTGACTTCATTCTTCTATACGTGTAAAATGTACGTATAGGGAGTTGCTTTTACATAAGCTACCCTATGGAGGTATATATGAGAGAACACTCGTATAACTCAAGGGAGCTTTTGAAACTCCTCAAAGATGATGGTTGGGAA
>Ga0209379_10002709_pt1 | contig 10609 bp, 11 predicted proteins | sample tdDd001_FD_187124 | JGI IMG/M metagenome (GOLD analysis project Ga0209379, IMG submission 187124) | Marine sediment microbial communities from the Atlantic coast under amendment with organic carbon and nitrate - tdDd00.1 (SPAdes)... | ecosystem: Environmental > Aquatic > Marine > Coastal >...
AGGTCTGGAAAACGGTACCCTTGAGCCCGCAAGCGAACCAGAACGGCAGTTCCTCGCAGAGATCCGCGGCCAGCTCGACGTGCAGTCCGATTTCGCAAAATGCTGGATGAAATACACCACTAAAACGACCCAGAAAATAAGAAGCTATACCTTGTGTGTTTCTCAACGTAAGCAGGCCTATTGCTTCGATGACGATAACGAGAGCAACCTAGAAGTCGACATCGATTACTAGTGCTCTCTTGGGGTAGCCGCATGACGGCTTCCTTTCACCCTTAACGCTAAATACCGATTAAGCCATCCACATTGTGCGATGACTTCGTTCTTTTTTGCCTGTCATCCGTGACAGTTCATTTGGTAATACTTGTATGAAAATTTGTTTTGTTATGTACCCGTGGGAAAGAGTTGAAGCCGACACTGACTCAACGTTACGCCTTATTCATGAAGCGGCTAGCCGCGGTCATACGGTTGCAATTACAACACCTAACAATCTGACCATGCGCCACAGTACGGCGATTGCATTTTGCAATGTCCTAAAAACGGGTGAGGTATCAAACAATATTCCGAGTTTTTACCGCAAAGCTGAATTTCGCAAAGCGCAATTGCCACTGGCTGGTTTTGACGTGATCTTTATGCGTGCCAATCCACCGCTGGATACCATGGCACTGAACTTTCTCGACTCTGTTCGCGACGATACCTTCATTGTGAATGACATCGATGGGTTGCGTGTGGCCAATAACAAGCTTTACACCACTTCCCTGCCGGATCCGAATAACGAGTTTATTCCGGTAACTCATGTATCAAAAAATCGTGAGTATCTAGAGCGAGTGCTGGAAGAAAGCCCCAATGACCGAATGATCATGAAGCCGTTGAACGGCTATGGCGGCAAAGGCGTCATTCTTGTCGAGAAAAGCGCTAAGTCCAGCGTCAAGTCTCTGCTTGATTTTTACATCGGAGAAGACAAGAACTACGTCATTTTGCAGGACTATATCGAGGGTGCCGAAGAAGGCGACGTGCGGATCATGATGCTCAATGGTGAGCCTATAGGCGCCATGCGACGGGTACCTGCATCCGGTGATGTGCGCTCAAATATTCATGCCGGCGGCAAAGAAGTAAAGCATAGCCTAACCAAGCAAGAGCTACGCCTCTGCCGACATATCGGTCCAAAGCTGGTACGCGATGGACTCTATTTTGTTGGTCTTGATGTTATCAAAGGCAAACTGGTCGAAGTGAATGTACTTAGCCCTGGTGGGATCACCCGTATCAACCGTCTGAACAGAACCAAGCTGCAACGTGAAGTGATTGATTTTGTAGAAAGTGTTGTTGTTGCCAAAGAAGTTGGTATCGCCCGCAAAAACGAATACCGTCAGGTGATTGCTGATGCTGCAACTTACTGAGACTGAAGTGCTGGACAAGATCCGGCACCGTATTCCGTTCGAAGCCCAGCTCAACGATGGCAGCCTGATTATCCGTATCAGTGAGTATCAGCCCTATATCGCCACAGCCATTCATCACGGTCACCGCCTTCGCGGTGATCTTGTACCCAAGTGCAACCTGAGCGAGATGGAGCGGTACTACGAAGAAGACCCTTACACCGGGGATTTTATTTCGTCCCTGCCTGTTGTTCTTCAGGGCGAAGATTCCCGGTACGAGTACGATCTAAATCGTCCTGTAGACAGCTGTGTTTATGAGATGGCGTGGGGCAAACAAGTCTGGTCCGAAACATTAACCGCTGCCGAACGTGCAACATCTATCAGCAAGCACGAGCAGTACTATCGTATTTTAGGATGCTTGGTCGATACACTTGAAAGCCAGTTTGGCCTGTGCCTGCTATATGATGTCCATTCATATAACTACCAGCGTATAGAGCGTGAAACACCGGCATTCAACCTCGGAACTGGCCAGCTCAATACGCGCAAGTGGGACAAAGAAATTAATCACTTATTAGGCCTGCTTGGCAATATCGAGTTACCGAATATTGAAATTGATGCTAGTGTCAATTCGGTTTTCAAGGGGCAAGGCTATCAGGCCACCTTCATCAAGGAGAATTTCGCCAATACGTTGATCTTGCCGATCGAAGTAAAGAAAATCTTCATGAACGAGGTCGGGGGTGAAGCCTTCCCCTTGGTTATCGAGAAACTAAAAGAGGCCATGAAGACAGTGCTCACTGAACATGCGGCGGCAACGATTCTGCGCCGTACAAAGGTGAAACGTCTCACGGGCAGCCATATACTTGCGTCTAAACTGCCACGCGAGGTGATCAAGCTTGATCGCCAACTGTATTCTTTGGCCCGGGGTATCAATACGCTGAGTTATATTAACCCGACCAACCTTAAACAGGAAAAGCGTCGGTTCCTCCATAAACCGCATGACTACCAGCCAAGATTTACCTATCGACAGCTGGATATTGACCCGTATAAGTTCAGGGAGCAGCTCTATCGTCTACCGGTTGACGACGTCCGCGATGCCGACATTCAAAAGATGTACCGCCGGGTTATTGACCAACTGGCAATACGAATTGACTTGCTGAGCAGTATTGGCCAAGACGAGTTTCTCTATAACTCGCTGAGATATTACGGTCAGCCAGATCAGCAGGATATCGCCAATGCAAACTTTATTCTCCACGCCAAGGAGTATCAGGTAGCAGAACCGGCCAGCATCAGTGCGGCCGAGGCAATCAATGCTTTCAAGACAGCGGCTGAAGAGTACGCTATTTCCTGCAAGATTGTCGGTTCCAAGCAGTTAATTGCACGGGCAATGGTTAGCGGACGTAACATCAAGGTCAATATGGGCTGCCAGTTCTCGCCTGCGGATCTGAACGCACTGATCCACCATGAGCTCGGTGTCCATATGGTCACCAGCGTTAATGCTGATAGGCAACCGCTCAAGGTACTTAAACTCGGGTTGCCGGGTAATACCCACACCCAGGAGGGTTTGGCGATTCTGTGCGAACACCTGTCAGGCAACTTCCCGTTACAGCGACTGAAAACTCTCGCACTTCGGGTGATTACTGTGGATAAAATGGTGCGAGGTGACAGCTTTAGTGAAACTTTCAACCATTTGGTAACAGAGCATCGCCTAGATAAAAATGATGCATTCACCATCACGGCCCGAGCCTACCGAGGCGGTGGTTTTACCAAAGACTATCTCTACCTTAAAGGGCTGAGAGATGCCTTGATATATTATCGAGAAAGCGATCTGACATCGCTGTTTGTCGGCAAGACAGGGTTTGAGTTCAAGCCACTGCTGGACGAGCTGATCACACGAGAAATATTACGGAAACCCGACTATCTTCCCAAGCCCCTAACACAGATTGATGACGGCGATCCAATCATCAACTTTATGCTCAACAGCATTAAGTAAGTACCTGCACACCCCGTACGTAACGGTAGTTTTACCGCTGTCGTTGCGTACCCTCCCTCTAAACTAGCTCCAACTTGAAGTTAGCTCGTAAAACAAAGAAAACGTGCCAGAACTGAAACTATAACTGACCTAGACGGTGGCAGTTTTCACTGCAGTATTGGGGGCGGTTGAGGGTCAATATCAGTCACAAGGTGGATCGTCTCCGCCACGACGGGCATCACTATCGCCCCAGAACCATGACCAAAAAAAACACCTTTGAAATCAAGAAGTTACAACGCGACCACAAACGAACACCCGCGAGATTATCCATCCTGCGGGTGTTTTCCTAATAACAACACATAGCGTGTTCTCTTCAGTCAGCTAAAACTTTATTCCCAGTCCCAGCCTCTTCTACTTTCCTGCTCCTGAGAAAACATCATGCGATAACCACTAATATTTTGATGTGGAATATCGTGCATCACTTTATGGAACTGCTTGTTATCCAAATGGATCAAGCTCTCATGATCCCCTGATTCTATATAAAGTTCATCTTGTTCAAGCAAAAGATCGTCTACCAACATGCTAACCTTATAAGCTTGCCCTAGCGAAGGAACTGCCCCAGGATCGCAATCCTGAAATATCTGTGGTAGTTCGTGCTCACCAATCAAGAAATACTGTTTGCCCATCATACGGCCAATCTTATCAATCATCACTCGCCGGTTTGATGGAACAACAGCCATCAGGTATTCACCATTCTGATCTTTGAGCATTACGGCTTTCGCAACTTGCGAAGTGGGTACATGCGCAGAGATAGCAGAGCTAAAAGATGTGTCGGTATGACGGTGTTGGGTAAGGCTGAAATCCACATTATGACTGTTGAGGAATTGCCCTACTTTAAGTGCCATGGCCATGTTCACCTCCGGAAATTATTCCTACAGCAAAAGTATGGGAGGCGTTGGCCATTTTTGCGAGATCGCGGGCTCAATTTAGCGTGTAAATACGGAAAAAATTCATACCCAAATTACCTCAGTAAATTTGTACTCTTCGCATCTGCCAAAATGCCCGCCGCCAATATGGGTTGTCCAAACGCGAAATCATGACACCCCGAGACGTTGAAGCATGAAGAAACTCTGATTTCCCGAGATAGATCCCGACATGCCTCAGGCTACGGCCCGTTTTAAAGAAAACCAAGTCACCTTCTTTTGCTTCGGCCTGAGGGATCCAGCGTCCGATTCTTGCCAACTCGCCAGTCGTTCTCGGCAGAAGCCGATTGAACACGTCAGAATAACCCACCTGCACAAACGCCGAACAATCTATACCACGCTTGCTATTTCCTCCCAGACGATAAGGTGTCCCCTTCCACGATTCATACACCATACTGAATGATGGTGTAGAAGGTGACGGTATTAATGCCGTTGGAATTGACTGATTCCTTTGCTGATAGTTATCGACTGACTCAACACGGGCAGGCTTAGATGCCGCCTCATTAACTCCGAGGTTAGACGAGCAGCCAGAAAGGGCCGTCACCGATAAACATACAATCAAAAAACAAGAATAAATATTCACAGCGCAAATGTTCTATTTTTCCTACTGAATCTACGGAACGTGCAAAAAAGTTACTGCCGACTTTCCGCTGCAATCAGTTTTTATTAGTTTCACTATAGGTTATATCATTCCACAGTTTTGAACAGAGGTGCTATCGAATCCTGACATTAATTGTTATAAAAACCACCGACTTGACCACCAGCCAAAACAGGGAAGATGTTAACAAATGAATATATATCCACTCAGGGCATTTATCAGCGATGATATTCATGCTGTAGCCGAAATCTATTACCATTCTGCGTCCGTACTTGGACAGCAACATTACTCCCCTGAGCAGGTTTCAATCTGGGCTGATTATCCTCACTCGCACTTTGATGAATTTGAAGCCTTCATGTACCAAGGTCACACTCTGGTTGCCGTCGATGAAAAAAACCAACCAATCGCATTTGGCCAGCTTCACCCAGTCAACCATCTGACGTTACTGTATGTCTTACCGGAATACTCTCGCCAAGGACTGGGAAAACAGCTCTACACTGCGTTTGAGGCGATAACCTTAGCGAAAAAACAGACCAGCCTGAGCGTGACAGCCAGCAAAGTATCAAGAGGCCTATTTGAGCAACTAGGGTTTGAACTGATAGAAAAAGAAATCTCACTCAGGAACAACATCCCGTTCGAGCGCTACAACATGGTAAAAATACTTAAGTCGTAATTTTTAGACAAAAAAAAGAGGCGTAGCTCGGCGCTCGCCTCCAAAACTCCACACAACTGAAGAGACTTTGCACAACAGACCGCATACTTTCAGACAAGATCGATCATGCCGTGTCAAAACCAAGCTCTTTATCTCTTGAATTATAAAGACTTTCCAGCATTTTATTGACTCGTGTAACCACGTGCGATTGACTTCACATCTGCACTGTAGGTTTACATACCAACACCTGCTTTATTGGGCTTTTACTGATCATTTCTTAATCGTTCTGGCAGTGTATATAATGATCTTGGTGCACCGAATGCTCTCGGAGCCTGTTGAGTTTATTTATCTTTCGGCTAATTTGCTGTATTTTTTAAGAAACCTGTTTCTGAAGCTCCTCTGGCCTCTTCTGTTAAACATGCCAATGACGTCAGACTGAGTACTAATAATTCAAAGGAGTGATTGTGCTTTCTCTTATCCGCCTGTTGTTAGCGGCAATGTTCGTAATATTTACCTCGCTTTTTGCCTTGGTCTACTGTCTACTGAGCCCTCGCAATCCCAAACACGTGTATTTTTTCTGCCGCTGGTTCAATCAGTTACAAAAGCTAGCTGGTGTAGAGCTAATTCAGCGAAGCAAAGAAAACGTCGCCAACGTTGGAAACAGCGTTTATATCTCCAACCACCAAAGTATATTCGACTTCGTCACCGCTCCCGGTATGCTTGAGCCGCGAACTGTTACTATTGGCAAAAAAAGCCTGCTGTGGATCCCTTTCTTCGGCCAGTTATATTGGATTACCGGTAACATACTGATTGATAGAGAGAATAAGTCTAAAGCTCGCAGTACTATCAAGCAGGTAGCAGAGGCCATACACCAACGTAACCTATCTGTCTGGATGTATCCTGAAGGCACGCGCAGCAAAGGACGCGGACTGCTCCCCTTCAAAACAGGTGCTTTTCGAATGGCCATCGAAGCCGGTGTGCCAATTATTCCGATGTGCGTTAGTACAACCCACAACAAAATCTTACTTAATCGCCGTGATAACGGCATCGTCATCAGTGAAATGCTGGAGCCCATTGATATTAGTCAATACGAACTCCAAGATGCTCGCAAGCTGGCTGACTACTGCCATAAGTTAATGGAAGACAAGATTGCCGAACTTGATGCCGAAGTGGCACGTTTGGAGCTTGCTAGACAGCAGATACAAGTTAACTCCAATTAACCAGTAAATGGCAGGACAAAAAAGAGCATCATTGATGCTCTTTTTTATTATTGGCAAGTTATTGTTGGGCAACTAACGAGTCAAACGCCTGACGCAAAGGAGCACTATTTAGAATCCGCCCATGCCCGAGCCCTTCTGTTGCTAGCAGCTTCACGTGATCAAGGTTGCAAGCTGTTTCGGAATGCTGAAATGAAGCAAAACGGTCGCCCTTGTCATGGACTATAACCGTTTCCCCAAAGTGCGTTTTAAGCCGCTCTAGCGGGTCAATCGATTCTAAAGAATATTGATACGTTTCCGAAATTTCACCGACGACTTCATTAAATAGCTTCATGGAGTAACCAGAACGCTTTACGGTGCTGACTAAATTTTCAGTATAATTCAGCACAGGTGCCACCAATAAAATGGGTTTGCCTTTCAATAGCGAGTGTCTACTCTCCAGAACCATTGCCCCACCCATGCTATGTGCAATAACACCGACAATACTGGCTTGCTGATCTAATACTTCATCAAACACTTTAACAAAACCAGGCAGGTGCCCATATCGGCCTTCGCTTTCACCATGTGCCGGATTATCAAACGCCAAAGCGGTATAACCCGCTGCGGCAATATGCTCCATCAGTGAGTAAAACTGGCTGGATGAGCCTGACCAGCCATGACCTAGGATCCAAGTCGGCCCCAGCCCCAACTGGTAAGTCATGATTTTGCCTTCCGTTGTTTCAATTTGACGTCGGATCAATCCTACTGGCTCACGAGTACAACGCTTACCTCGATCAGGGGTCAGCAGCAAATTCTTAGCCACCTTTCTTGCATGACGAGGGGCGACAGTGTGATGCAGGCGTGTTGTCAGGTTGATCAAGCCTCGGCGAAGATCAAGGCCTTTACCCTGCTTAAAATATATCTTGCTGCTCATTGAGCCTCCAAAAAGTACGATCGTGCTTTTTTAACCAAGCAAAAAAAACTATAAGTGTTAAATTGAGAGTATTATTGAACTCGCCACTCGTTCATTAGCTCTTCGATACCCAGCCAGAACCGCTGGTGTTCGTCTGTTTCAAGTGACAGTGATCGAAATAAGTGGCTACTCAGGTACACACCATATAAGCGGTATACAAATTGCCAGGTATCCAGCTCAGGTTTTAGCTCACCATTCTGTTTCGCTTTTTCTACCTGACGACACAAATACTCCAACCAGCGACGCGTAATAGCCAACAGTGCCAACTGAACAGGGTTATCCGTATCGCTGTTATCTTTCCAGGCATCAAGAAACATACAGCTGCCCTGAAAAGACTGATTCCAATCCAACCAATTTTGCAGCAATAGCCTCAGCTTCTTTTCAATGCTTTCTGGCTCAGCCATTCTCGCAGGCTGAATAACGCGATGTGCAAAGTATTCACCGGTATATTCCAATACCGCAATCTGCAAATTTTCTTTTGAGTTAAAATGAGAAAACAGGCCGCTTTTCGACATTCCCGACGCCTTTGCCAACTGACCGATAGTCAAGCTGTCTAGTCCATCTTTACTGGCCAGGTTAAAGGCAGTCTGTAAAATATGGTCTCGAGTTATACGGCCTTTGCTCATTTTGCTTCTCAATCTCTGGCGATGTGCTATTTTTAGCACGATCGTACTTTTCTATGCAATGTATATTTTTGCCATCCTCACCCTTTTTCAGCCACAATACGTTTTAGCCGTTAGCGCTCTGCAAACCGGAATAGACTATCTATAGAGACGGGACAATCCCCGACCTGATGTACGACATCCTCAGCTTGTTTTAAAGAATCATAACTACACGGAACGCCGAAAGTATCAGTAATAGGGTAATCATTCCCCTCAGAGTCTCTGAAATTAACACTCCAGCCAGCACTTAAAAAATCGTGCACTATTCGAGCTTCAACCAACGTCTGCTCTGCCATCATTTGGCGACATTCAGAAAGCACCATAACAACACCCTCATGTTTGATGACTCTCTGTAAATATAGCTGATATCTCAGCCAATAATAATTCAATGTCTGGCCGAATATCTTAGAAATAAATACAACAAAGCCGTATCAATAAGATACGGCTTATCTATTCGGTACAACGTTGCCTAGTACTGCATCATGAGTACATTACAGGCCCTATATACAGGTATGGTTTACAGGTATAGCTTGGCTACATCTGCAGGCTCATGCTCAGAACCTTCCAACTGCTCATTCCAGTTCATTCCGACTAGCACACCATCTTCTGCCAAGGTGACCATCCAGTCTTCCACAAACACATCCAGCGGGATCATCGTTGCGGTAAACTCTTCCCACTCATCGGCACAGTGAAGTTTTGCATTCTCTTCGCTTGACCAAAAAGGCATTACTTCAGAATCTTCAAACTCACTAGATGCAACAGACAGCCAATCACCCTCTTCGTTACATAACCCCCAAATCACTTGGGTCTCTTTTGTTTCGGTAACAAACAGATCACAGTTCGCTTGAATATCTGCGGTTAGCTTAGTCATTCTATTCTCTCTTATCATTGGCCTGCTGGCTTACAATCACAACAGGAGGTTGTCCCAACATATTGTTAAGCACCTGATGCCCGTTAATAATACCAAACTTCTGCACTCTGGCGTGATTAAAATCTTATCGGCATTATAAATACAGGCAGCTAGATCATACCCAGTCATCTATATTCTAATAACTGAGTGATTATGACACTGTTATACTGTATGAGTCAGCGTGATCCATGATCGAAGAGGGAACATGAATGGCAACTGTCGATTGGCTGGATTACCTAAGTAACCAAAAGCTGTTACCACCGCGCGCGCATCTCATTGAAGCCCACCAATTTCTGGGAAATATCACCAGGAACCGTATTGCCGTTGATTGTGGCTGTGGTACGGGCCGGGATACCCTGTACCTGCTCGAGCAAGATTATCGCGTTTTTGCTTTTGATATTAATATAAAGAGTCTTGAAACACTGTCCGAGCATCCTTTGGCCGCATCGACACCCAGTTTAGATGTTCAACTAAGCAGTTTTTCCGACTATACCTTTCCTCGCGCTCATCTTATCAATGCAAGCGCCTGTCTGTTTTTCTGCTCCCGTCATGAGTTTTACCGACTATGGCCAAGCATTCACGAAAGTTTATACAGCGGAGGAGTGTTTTGCGGCCATTTCCTTGGTATAGACGAGAGCAATACTGATGAAGAGCTTCCCGTTCTAACCCACACTAAAAGCGAGCTGGAGCAATTATTTGCTTCCTTTTATGTTGTCTCTTGGAAGGAGAAACAAGAATATTCAGCCCAGTTGACCGGAGAAAGACGCTCCTGGCTTGTACATACAATTATCGCGATGAAAAAATAAACTCAACCATTATTGATACTTACCAGTGTTGTTTTTTAACTTGATATTCCTCTTGGTTATTTGTCATATAAATTGCTTTATCCCACTCAACTAAAGTGACAAAATAGCCGCCTACACCCCCTGTTGTCTTTTATTTATACTATTGGAACGCCTGTATGCAATCTCACCGTGCCGGAAATGCGTTGGCCGCTTTTTCATTTGTGCTTTGGGGCATCTTGCCACTGTATTACCAGTTTCTTCCCGAAGCTGATATTAATGAACTACTCGCGTTTAGAATTATATTCTCGGTGCCTGTCATGCTGATTACGATTGGGCTTCTAAAGCGACCTTTCCCTTCATGGCAAACAATTTGGGCAGACAAGCACTCGCTGATAGCAACATCTATTGCCGCTGCAATCATGTGTATCTCCTGGTATGCATTTACCTGGGCGATCACTCATGATCAAGTACTTGCTGCCAGTCTTGGTTTCTTCATCAACCCCTTGTTTGC
>Ga0209379_10002710_pt1 | contig 10603 bp, 13 predicted proteins | sample tdDd001_FD_187124 | JGI IMG/M metagenome (GOLD analysis project Ga0209379, IMG submission 187124) | Marine sediment microbial communities from the Atlantic coast under amendment with organic carbon and nitrate - tdDd00.1 (SPAdes)... | ecosystem: Environmental > Aquatic > Marine > Coastal >...
TGACCTGATAAAAAACTAATTTTTCAAAAGCTGTTGCTTGATTGTATGGTCCAATTGCTGATGGAGCTTGTTGTGTAGAAATAATCTCTTTCATTTATTATATACCTTAATTTTTATTTGCCAGTTTATGAGGAGTTGGTCTTTTATTTTCATCTAGGTTTACAATTACTACTTCTTCAACTCTTACGATTACATTATCTGTAGTTTTATTTTTTATTTCACACTCTAAAGTAATTGTTGAAGTTCCTATCTTAGATAGTTTTGTTCCTAATAATAAAATATCTCCTAAATTAGCTGGATTTTCAAATTTTATCTCACTTATCTTTAAAGTTGCTATATTAATAGTTTCTAAAATATCTGCAGCATATATAATAGCCTCTTCATCAATCCAAGACATTGCTCTACCACCAAAAAGAATGCCAGCAGAGTTTAGGTGTTCATACATCACTATTCTTTGTGAGTTATATTCCATTTTTTCCCTTTTCTTTATTAAAAGTGTAATTATACACTTTTTTTATAAAAAGGCTATTTTATTGCTACTTTTCTATTGGGAAAAAAAGTTCAAAATCTCTTTTTATATGACATAAAGTTTCATGATTAGCAAGATTAAAGCCCTTGTATTCAAGGCTTGCAAGAACTATAGCCTTTGAGTAATCTAGTACATTTTCATCTTCTAGATATTCATCTACTTTTATCCATTTTGCATCTACTATTTCATCTGTATCTTGGATATTTATTTCAAAAGTTTTAGGTTTTGCAATACATAAGACATATAAATTTGACTTGTGAAATTGATGAGGGTAGAAGTGTCCTAGTGAAACAATTGATTCAAACTCTACATTGATTCCAGTCTCTTCTAAAACTTCTCTTTCAACTGCCTTTGAAATCATCTCACCATTATCAATATGACCACCTGGAAGTTTATATCCTATAGTTGAAATTTTTTCTTTGATAACTAATAGTTCATTGTTTTCATTTATTGCAACTGCTCCCACACCTAAAGTATGATTTGCTGCTGTTGGTATAATAGCATTGTCCTTTAATCTTTTTACAACAAGGACAAAATTCTCATCACAAGTATGGAAATGGAAACCTTTATTTGTAGCAAGTGGAATAAAGTCTGATTTTTCTATATTTATGTAAATCCAAATTAGGTTTCTTCTATTGATAGTTTCTTCAATAAGAAAGTCTAAATTTATTTCAAATTCATCTTTTGAAGTTGGTAAATCTTTTGATTCAATTGTTATACCATTGTATGGGTCTAAGATAGTGTTAAAACACCCTATTTTCTCTACGCTTGTATTATTCATTACTTACACCTTTATAGTGTATATAATAACTAAAAAGTGATTAAATTTATAAGAGTGTAAGCAATAAATAACATTAGAAATCCTATAGAGATATCTAGGATTTTCCATGTTATTGGTTTTTTAAATAGTGGTATTAATGCCCTAGCACCAAAACCTAAAAGTGTAAACCAAAAAGCAGATGCACTAACTGCACCAAATAAGAAATACAGTTTTAAATCATCAGAAATATTCGCGCCAATTCCTCCGATTAATAAAACTGTATCTAAATATGTGTGAGGGTTTAAAAAAGTAAATACTAAAAGCATAGTAACTACTTTTTTTAATGGGTTTGTTTTAACTTGGTCATCAATTTTCATGCTTTCATTTTTGAATGCTGCTTTAAATGACAGAATCGCATAAACTGTCAAAAAAGCTATTCCAATAACTGCAATAGAATTAATTAAAAATTGGTTTCCTTTTATGAAAAAACCAAGTCCTAAAACCCCAGCAGAAATCAAAAGAATATCAAATAATGTACACATAACAACAGCTAGAAGAACATACTGTCGTAATAGACCTAATTTTAAAACATAAGCATTTTGAGCTCCAATAGCTACAATTAGTGAAAATGTAACTATGAAACCTTTTATATATACATCAAGCACCCCAATATACCTTTGCAAGATTTACTATACCACTTACGATAAATTGAACTGCAATAGCACCTACAATTAAACCCATAAGTTTTGTAATAATATTTTGACCAGTAAGCCCTAGATATTTTTTGATATAAATAGAGTTTTTCAAAATAAAATAGAATAAAATAGCATTTATAATAAATGCAACTGATATAGAAACTAAATCTACAAAAGTTTCTGCTTGATGTTTAAAGATGATAATTGTAGTAAATAACCCTGTTCCAAAAGCAATAGGAATACCTATTGGAATAATAGCCATCTCTTCATCATTTTTATTTGATTCTTCATCATCTTTTTTATCATCACCCTTAGCACTTCCTGTTACCATTGAAATTGCCATTAAAATAAGAACTAATCCACCCATTACTTTTAATGAGTTTTCATCAATTCCAAATAGTTTTAGTATTGCTTCACCAGAAATTAAAACCACGAAAAAAGCAACAATAATAGTAATAGTTGATTTACGAGCAACCTTAGTAATTTGTGTTTTAGTAATATTTGTACTAAGTAATGAAAGGGCAATAGCACTTATACCTATGGGATCCATAATAGCAAAAAATGTTATTGCCTGTTGCATAAAGGCTTGGAAAAGTTCCAATTAACTCATCCCGCCTTTAGCTTGCATTTTCTTTTCAAGTCTATGTCCTATCAGACTAAGAATTGAAGTAATTGATAAATATAACAGTGCAATAACTATCCATGTTTCAAATGGAGAGAAGGTATTAGCAACAATCTCTTTACCAACTTTTGTAAGATCTGTAATAGAAATAACAGATACTAAAGATGAATCTTTAATAAGTGCAATCATCTCACCAACAAGTGTAGGTAGTGCTCTTTTAAACGCTTGTGGTAAAATAATATATCTCATAGCTTGGAATTTAGAAATACCAAGTGATGAAGCAGCTTCTAACTGACCTTTATCAATAGATTGAATAGCACCTCTTAAAATCTCCGCCATATATGCACCAAAGAAAATTCCAAGTGATAATACACCAGCTACAAATCTCTCTAATTCAAAGATGTTCGCAACAATGAAGTAGAATAAGAAAATTTGTACAAGCAGAGGCGTTCCTCTAACAATAGTAATATATACAGTTGCAATATCTCTTAAGAATACAAATGATGATAGTTTCATCATTGCAACCACAATACCAATTACAAATGTTAAAATTGCTGCGAAGAAGGAAATCTTTAATGTAACCCAAAGACCATTTAATACAGGTCCTGCTTTCATTTCTGATTTAGAGGCTACATAATCACCTTCATACACATCTTCTCCAACTTCATAATCAAATGAAAAACCACTATCTACATTTTCTAGTTCAACTTTATCAGTACCATCAATATAGTATTTACCGTTTTCAAATACTAGTTTTCCATCTAATGGAGCTTCAACAGAAATGTTCTCTTCATAAACAAAATATTTAGGAACAGAATTCCACTTCCAAACATAATTCATATTAGCAGCTGCTAAATAGAAAAAATAACCTACTGCAAGGTAGAACGCTAGAGCAATTAAATGCCCTAGTTTTCTATTTTGACCCCATGATTCTCTTTTTGCCATGTATTATTGAACTCTTTTTAACCAAGCTGTATCTTGTAACCATTTTTTATTTAATTTTTCATGGAAATCTACAACTTTATCTTCTTTAACTTGTCTTAAGAAGTTGTTTAACCAGTTTAAGAAATCTGGGTCACCTTTTCTAATAGCCCAACCTAATGGCTCATATGTTAATGGAGCATCTAAGTGAACTAACTTATCTTTACCTTTATCAGACATAAATAAAATGTTGTAAGGTTGATCATAAACGAATGCATCTGCTTTACCATTTAATACTTCTGCAGCTGCATCAGCTTCAGTTTCAAATGTAACGATTTTTGCTTTTTTGAAGAATTTTCTAGTAGCAACTTCACCAGTTACACCTAATTTAGTAACAACTGTAAACTCAGGCTTATCTAAATCTTTAGCAGATGATACTTTACCTTTTAAACCTTTTTTCATTAAGATTGTTTGACCAACAACAACGTATGGGTCAGCAAAGTTAATTTTTAAGTTTCTTTGTTGAGTAATAGTCATACCAGACATGATAATGTCACACTTTCCAGTAACTAGTGCAGCAATAATACCATCCCATGCAGTAGGTAATAACTTTAATTTAACACCCATATCTTTTGCCATTCTCTTAGCCATGTCCACATCATAACCAATAATTCTACCCTTTTTGTCTTTCATCTCAAAAGGCATATATCCAGGTTCCATACATACTTGTAATTCACCTCTTTGTAAAATCTTGTTTAATGTAGATTTTTTCCATAAATTAATATCATCAGCAAAAGCGTTTACAGATGATAACGAAGCAACAGCAAATGCTGCAACAAACATTTTCTTAACGAATTTTTTCATAATCTCTCTCCTGTTTTAGATTTGATTTATTGTACTTTTTGAAGCCATTTTGTCTCTACAAACCACTTCTTATAAAGTCTCTCATGTAAATTTACTACTTTGTCTTCTTTGATTTGACTCAAAAAGTTGTTTAACCAGTTTAAGAAATCTGGGTCACCTTTTCTAATAGCAAAACCTAAAGGCTCATAAGTTAATGGTGTATCTAAATGAATTAATGAACCTTTTCCTTTTCCATCCATAAATACTACGTTAAATGGTTGGTCATTGATAAATGCACTTGCTCTTCCATTTAATACTTCAGATACTGCTTCACCCTCTGTATCAAATGTAATTACCTTTGCTTTTTTGAAGAATTTTCTAGCAACAATCTCACCTGTTTGACCAAGTTTTGCCGTGATTGTGTATTTAGCATTGTCTAAATCTTTTGCTTTTTTTACTTCATTTTTTAAATCTTTATTTAATAAAACAGTTTGTCCTACAACTATATAAGAATCTGAGAAGTTTACTTTTAAGTTTCTTTGTTGAGTAATAGTCATACCAGAAATGATAATATCAAACTTATTTGTTAATAATCCTGCAATAATTCCATCAAATGCAGTTGGTACGATTTTTAGTTTTACACCCATTGATTTAGCCATTGCTTTTGCAATATCTACGTCATAACCAATAAGTCTTCCTTTTTTATCTTTCATCTCAAAAGGCATATAACCAGGCTCTAAACCTACTCTTAACTCACCTCTTTCTAAAATTTGATTTAATGTTGATTTTTTCCACAGATTAATATCATCTGCAAATAAATTTGTGTTAATAATTAATAAAAATGCAATTAAAATCTTTTTAATCATTCTTTGTCTTGTCCTGTTTTGTAAATTTTTATTTTGTTTTTTAGTGAACTAAAATTTCATTTAAGAATTTTTTAGCTCTTGGTGATTTAGGATTATGGAAGAACTCATCTGGAGTTGCTTCTTCTACAATAACACCTTCATCCATAAATACGATTCTATCACCTACTTCTTTTGCGAATCCCATCTCATGAGTTACACAAACAAGTGTGAAGTTCTCTTTTGCTAAGTCTTTCATTACTGATAAAACATCACCAATTGTTTCAGGGTCTAGTGCTGATGTAGGCTCATCAAATAAAATTACTTTTGGTTTCATTGCTAAAGATCTTGCAATTGCAACTCTTTGTTTTTGTCCACCAGATAAATCACTTGGGTATGAATCTGCTTTATGGTCTAGTTTTACTTTTTCAAGTAATCCCATTGCAATTTTTGAAGCGTCATCTTGTGATGTTTTTTTAACTAATTTTTGAGCTATTGTAATATTTTCTAAAATTGTTAAGTGAGGAAAAAGGTTAAAGTGTTGGAATACCATACCAACTTCACTTCTAATTTCCTGAAGGTTTTTTTTGCTTGCATGAATATCGATATCATCCACAATAATTGAACCATCATCAATATCTTCAAGACCATTAATACATCTAATTAGTGTTGATTTTCCTGATCCAGAAGGACCACATACTACAACGATTTCACCTTTTTTAACACTAAAATTAATACCTTTTAGTACGTGAAAATCATCATAAAATTTATTTATATCTGTCATTGAAATTATATTATTACTCATAGACTCTCTTTATTTAAATTCGAAGCTTAAATATTACTGAATTTAGTTTTAAAGTTACATTAAGTGAATATTATATGTATTAATTCCGCTTTTATTATATATAAATTGTATAAATAATGATATAATTCCAACTTTTATTACGGAGGGGTTAATGACTAGGGCTAAACTATATGAATATAGAGCTGATTTTTTACTTCTAACTGTTGCCATAGCATGGGGTGTTACATTCCTAATGGTGCAAGAAGCTATTGATTCAACACCTGTATATTCATTTTTGTTTTTTAGATTTGCATTGGCATCAATTTTGATGTTTATCATTTCATATAAGTTTCTAAATGAAACAAATAAAGAAACCGTAACTTACGGTGTAATTTTAGGAGTATTTCTATTTTCAGCTTTTGCTACACAGACATTTGGACTTGCATATACAAAAAGTTCGATTGTTGCATTTATTACGGGACTAAATGTAATTTGTGTACCATTTTTAGCATATTTAATATTTAAAGACAAAGTTAAAATAAAAGTTTTATTAGCATCATTTTTTGCAGTATTTGGACTATATTTACTTACAATGAGTGGAAAACTTACTATTGGATATGGTGAGTTTCTAACACTATTTTGTGCTGTATTATTTGCACTTCATATAATATTCACTGGTAAATACTCAAAAATGGTAAATGTATATTTATTAGTGTTATATCAACTAATTACTGTTGCTGTTTTATCTTTATGTTTTTCACTTGCACTTGATGATGTAACTTTTGCAATTGATTATAACTATGCATTTTACAAAGCTGTGATTATCACTGCAGTATTTGCAACTGTTTATGCATTTTTAATTCAAACATATATGCAACAATTCACAACTGCAACTAAAACTGCCATCATTTTTACTATGGAGCCAGTAAGTGCATCAATTTACGGTTACTTTGCTGGGGGAGAAATACTCACATCTGCACAAATTGTTGGTGCAGCGTTAATTATCGTAGCAACTTTGATTGCAGAGTTACGATTTAAGAAAAAAAATAACTAATTTCCTTGCTTTTTTATTGCAACTATTGCTTGCTACTATTTAAGATTACAAATTTTAAAGGAGTAGCAAGTGCAAAAGTTTCTTTATATTACTGACCAAGAAGAGTACAAAGAACACAGTTTTATTGGACCTTTATTTGAGAAATACTTAACTAACCACTTTGATATAAATGTTGTTTATTTTTCTAAATTTAAAGTAGAATTTGAAAAAAAAGATGACAATAAATTTATACTTCCAGATAGATTCAAAAAAAATCCTATTGAAGAATTAGAAAAAAATGGTGTAGATTTAAATGAATATGAATATGTAGCTGTTAGGAATGATATAGATATGTTAAAAGAAGTACTACAAAAGAAAGCTTCTCATACATATAAAGTTGCTTTTAGATTATCATTTCCTAAAAGAATTGCAAAAATACAAACAGATGAAGCAAACCATAAAAAAAGCTTCTTAGATGTAATAAACAATAAAATTCAAACTTATACAGAAACAAGTCTTATTAACGAGTGTGATATTTTCCTACCAACATCTAGACAAATGAGAGATGATTATCTAAAAAATGTAAAAACTAGAACATTTGTAATTCCGTCTGCTATTGATCCAGATATGCTAAGAGACAATATTCAACATGAAGGTGTTGAAAAAAGATTCTTCTATGCAGGAACATTAGATAAGTTAAGAGAATTTGAGACTATCTTAGATGCCTTTAGTGAATTATCAGATGGTAGTTATAAGCTAATGATCTCTACAAAAGACCCAGAATATGCTCAAAATCTAGTAGATAATTATGATGGTATACAAGATCATATTGAAATCTATAATGCAACAAATAAACAAGAACTACTTGATTTAATTGCAAAAGCAGATATTGGAATAGCTTTATTACCGGATATCTCACTATTTAACAGTTCAACACCAATGAAAGTACTAGATTATTACTCATCTGCTGTTCCTTGTATTATGTCTGATAATGAAAATAATAACACTATTTTTGAAGATGCAAATAGTGCATGGTTATCAAATTTTAGTAAAAACGATATAAAAGAGAAACTTGATTATATATTAGGACTTACAAAAGATGAAGTAGCCCAAGTGGGAGTTCAAGGACAAGCAAGATTACTTGCAGTTAGAAACTACCAAAGAATTGCTGATGATTTAGCTCATCAACTAAATATTTTATAAGAAGAGAATTTATATATTCTCTTTTTTATCCCAAGAAATAACAGCCCACTGCACGTATTCTGATTCTTGTTTTGAAGATAAGTCGATATTTTCATAATAGTTTTCTAAAGCTTTAATATCATTGTCTGATAATTCGCCCAAAGACCATTTGATAGATTCAATAAATTTCTCTTTTGAAGTGTATATTGTACTTCGTCCTTCACTTTGTACGAAGTTTACTGTTGCGTTTATTCCAAGAGAATAAAGAATATTTACAACATAGATATAATCTGGTTTTTTAATCACATCTTTTTCTAATACGTTTAAAATATCATCAGATACAAAAGTTCCACCCTTTTTAAAAGAAATCACAACTTTTTTATTTGCTTTTTCATTTAGTTTTAAAAGAGCTTCTTTCATATCATTTACTTCCATTGACCTAGAAGCGATAACCAAATCAGCACTTGGTACATCTTCCCATGAGTCATACCAAGATTTATTTATAGTTTTTATATTTGTAAGATTTTTCTCTTTTGCATTTTGTTCTAATACTTCAAGCATTCCACTTGAATAATCCAAACAAAATACCTCATCAAGAGAATCTGCAAGTTTTAAAGATAAGTTTCCAACACCACATCCAATATCTAAAGAGCTTAAAATTCCTTCTAAATCTAAAAGTTCTAAAAACTGTTCATTATAAATAGAGTTATGTACTCTTTTATTCATTGAAACAGCTTTTTCATCCCAAGCCTCTTTTCCTTTTGGTTTAAAAGATGTTAGTTCTTTTTGTTTTTTGTAAAGTTCATTGAAATCAATATCTTCATATTTCATGATTAGTCTTTTTTAACCCATACTTTAAATTTCCAAGCAGGAGATTTTACATTGCCTTCATCATCTAAAATCACATCATATGATTTTTCTTCAGTCATATCCCAAGAAGAGAAATCAATCTGCTTTAAATATGCATCAGCTTCACCATCATAATCAACCTCAGATAAATACATCTTATCAACATAATCAAATAAAGTTTCATAGATATTTGCTCCACCAATGATAAAAAGTTCTTCTTCACCATTTGCTCTTGCAAAGTTAAATGCTTCTTGAACATCATTAAAAGTCTCAACACCCTCCTCTGAGAAATCACCTCTAGTTAAAACTAAAGAAGTTCTATTTGGAAGCGGTTTACCAATAGATTCAAAAGTTTTTCTACCCATTAAGATATGATGACCTGAAGTAATTGTCTTAAAGTTTTTAAAATCCTCAGAGATGTGCCATAACATTTCATTGTTAAGACCAATTTCCCAGTTATTTCCATATGCTACAATCATTGAAATTTTCATGTTTTTCCTTATACAGCCATTACAGCTTTGATTGGTTCATCACATACATAATCAACTAATTGGAAATCTTCCATTTTAAAGTCATTGATATCTTTGATATCAGGATTGATATTCATAGTTGGCTTTTTATGTGGTGTTCTAGATAATTGTAAGTTTACTTGCTCCATGTGATTAGAGTAAATATGTGCATCACCAAATGTATGTACGAAATCCCCTACTTCAAGTTCACAAACTTGTGCAATCATCATAGTAAGTAAAGCATAAGAAGCAATATTAAAAGGTACTCCTAAAAATACATCTGCACTTCTTTGGTATAACTGACAAGATAGTTTTCCATTTGCCACATAGAATTGGAAGAAAGTATGACAAGGAGGCAATGCCATATTATCAATCTCTGCTACATTCCATGCATTTAAAATAATTCTTCTTGAATCTGGATTATTTTTGATTTGATTAATCACAGTTGCAAGTTGGTCATGGGCTTTACCATCAGCTCCCATCCATGATCTCCACTGAGAACCATATACAGGTCCAAGTTCTTTTACTGTATCAGTATTTGTATAACCTAAGTCTTTTCCTTGAGCATCTGCATTTGCAGTCCAAACTGTTTTTTTACCGATTAAATTTTCTGCTTTATCCCCAAAGTGAATCTCAGCAAGTCTTCTCTCATCTGTACTTCCTTCAATAAACCAAAGTAGTTCTGAAATGATTGCTTTTAAGTGTGTTTTTTTAGTAGTTACTAATGGGAAACCCTCAGATAAATCAAATCTCATTTGATAACCAAAAACAGAAGTTGTTCCTGTTCCAGTTCTATCTTCCTTTGTTACTCCATTATCTAAAATGTGTTGTAATAAATCTAAATATTGTTTCAAATATTTTCCTTTTAATTTAAAAAGTTTTGCTGGTGGTATTATATATAAATTTTATTAAAATAGAAGTGGTTATGGTGAGAGTTAAATTCAGCTTTTACCTATATTTATAGATAAAAGCTCAACCTTATGCTTGAATCATTGTAATTAATGTAACAATTGAAGAAGTGTAAAGAGCTAATC
>Ga0209379_10002714_pt1 | contig 10595 bp, 10 predicted proteins | sample tdDd001_FD_187124 | JGI IMG/M metagenome (GOLD analysis project Ga0209379, IMG submission 187124) | Marine sediment microbial communities from the Atlantic coast under amendment with organic carbon and nitrate - tdDd00.1 (SPAdes)... | ecosystem: Environmental > Aquatic > Marine > Coastal >...
AGGCGTTTTGGCAATGGGTTTAGATTATATGAATCTATTCCAGTTCGCACCATTACTTTATTTGCTAACCATTGGTGCCTTAAGAGTCACTCTGTGGTATTCAAGGTGGTATCCTGAGAATGTCATGCGTGGTGTATAAAGACACAAACTTATGAAAAGATGTTTATATATAAAGGGCTAAGATCAATGATGATCTTAGCCCTTTTAGTTATAACAATTCGATAATTGCTTCCAATTTTTCAGACAATACTTTTGCCAGTTCAAAATCGTAATTCTTTAAAGCCATCGCGATTTTCGTTTCGACTTCTTTTTTCTGCTGTTCGATTTGCAGGTAGTCTTTGTCGAAATAGTTTGCATAAATCATTTTTCGGAATTTACGCATACTCATTTTTCTTATTGTTTTATTCTCGATGATGAATACATAATCCATACTATTAACGATGGAGTAGTAGTCATGGGATATCATTAAAATAGCACCTTCGTAGTTGGAAATCGCTTTTTCAAGAGCAATTTGAGCATACGTGTCTAAGTGACTTGTTGGTTCGTCCAGCAGGAGTAAGTTTGCGTTGCTGACAGAAACTTTTGCAAGTTGCAAAATGTTCTTTTCTCCACCAGATAATACGCCTATCTTTTGACGGAGAACTTTTTCACCAAATCCATAACCTCTTAAATAGGTCCGAATGTCTTCTGTTGTTTTAAAACCTGCGTCAAAGAATTCTTGGAGTACGGTATTGGATTCATCTAGGACTTCGCCCTGTAGCTGTGACAGGTAAGCCAGCTCAATATCCTCATGCACCTTGATAGCGTCGTTTTGATTTTTGAATATTTCTCTTAAAAGCGTTGTCTTACCAGTACCGTTTGCACCGATGATGGCAACTTTGTCAGTTGAGCCGATGTCGAAATTGACATGTTCTAACAGGGATTCGTCAAAGGCCATATTAAGGTCGTTCACTTCAAGAGCTGTGGTTTCTTCGATGACGTTTCTTGTCGTCAATCGAATATTTGGTTGCTTGATGTCAACAAAAGGCGCTTTGATCCTACGTGCTTGAAGACGTTCTTGTATCTTGACTCTTGCCTTTAATGCTCTACCTCTTGAGGCTTCGGTATTAAGGGATGCAATTTTTCTTAAATTATCAATAATCACTTGGTTACGCTCAATTTCCTCATCATCAGCAACTGAAAGTTCTTGAAGCTCGATTTTTTCCAGAAGTAATGAGAAATTGTACTCTACATAGCCACCATCAAATTCCTGAAGTTCCATGTTTTCAAGGTGGATGATTTTGTTGAAACAATTGTTCAATAAATATCTGTTATGCGTAACGATAAGCACCATGCCTTTATGGGAATTGATCAAGTGTTTAAGTGAGTTTAGATTGTCAAAATCCAAGAATACATCTGGCTCATCCATAATCATGAGTTCAGGGGCGTGGAGCATCTCTTTAATAACTTGAATCAGTTTAAATTCGCCACCGCTTAATTCTGCAATAATCGAGTTCTTGTGGTTGCCCAAATCCGCTAGACCAAGTTTTTTATTGATGTTGTTTTCAAAATTATCCCCATCAATGGCGTTGAATGCATCAAGGGTTTCTTGATATTCTTCTAATAATGGTTCAATATCCGTCGCTGTTTCCATGGCTGTACAAACAGCTGTTATTTGGTTTTGTAATTGGATGAATTCTTCGGCAATATAGTCAAATACCGTTGTCGCTTTAAAGTTATCCATTTGTGTAAATTGGCTGACATAACCTATTCGACAGTTTGGATCCATTTCTAGTGTGCCATCATACATGTAGTTGTCTGGATTCATTAAAATGTCGATTAGTGTACTTTTACCACTACCGCTTGTACCAATAAGAGCACAGTGATTACCAGTTTCCAATGTAAATGAAATTTTATTAAATAAGTCCTTTTGTGGAAACATATAGGACATGTTTTCTACTTTTATCATTTGTTTACCTCGCTATTATATAAGAGCTTCTTAAATGAGCTCACCAGTTTTAAATCATATCATTTTTTGAGGAAGATTTCAATTGGTTCATAGTTAATTAATTTGGTATTATTTAACTATACATAAGGAGGTAATCATTCATGAAAATAAGGAAACAACAAGCATTACTTTGGGGCACGACAATTATTGTGGTGATTTGCGGTATATTGATTAATAATTACACGATCAACAACAAAGAACTCAGGGTTGGAGAAATAGAAAGCTTCATGAACAGAATCTTTGCAACCAACTTGATTAACTCTGACTTTTCATATGGCCCGAATTGCTTTGATGTAACGATTGGTAAAAATGGCGTCATAGAGAATTTTGGTGTGTTGACAGTGGAAGATAAGAAGTTGGAAAAAATACGTTTCACTAAAGGTCAAGGATATAGAAACGCTGGCAGTGGTGGTCAGTACGCTTACGTGACGCAGAGAGGATATGTGCCTTATACAGATGTTGAGTTAGAAGTGATTGAGTCGTTTGTAAAGCGCTGTATAGAGGAATTTACGCTAATTGCCGACATAGAACAATATGGGCGTCTCGAAATCAGATTGACGACTAGAGTAGCAGAAGATACATATAAAATAATAGAACCTGATTCGGAAAGCAGTGTATACATATATTCTAATGAAGAGGACTCTTTTACTGAAATGACTGGTATGTTGACAGTACCAGCAGGCTATTATCGATTTAGAATTTATCAGTTAAGTAAAGATGAAATTGCATTAAGCAAAAGTCCTGGTATGACCATTTATAAATCATTTGGCAGGTAAAAAGTATACATTACAGTTACTAAATTTAGTTTTGGGGTATAAACACAAGTAATAGAGGGGAGGGTGTTGTTATGAGTAAGAAGTTAAAGCTCATGGCATTATTTTTAATGCTTTTGTTGCTGAGTGGTTGTACGTCTGTTACTAAAATAGCTTTAATGACAAAACTTGAGAGTGGCTCCCTATATGGAATAAGTGAAGTTGATAGTGCAAAGTATTACTTGAAGAGTAATGGTATCAATAATATTGAAATTGTTCCTTATAATGACGGCTGGGATCCGGAACGTATAGAAAGCGTATACAATGAAATTAGAGAAGATGACATTGATATTATCATTGCGAGTCATCCGTCTTCTTGCGCATTGGAACTTTTAGATCTTATAAATAAAGAGGAAGATCCAGTCATCGTGTTTTTTACAGCTTCGACAACTGATCGTCTTTCGGGCGTTGATGATAGTATTTATAGAGTGATTCAAGACGTTGAGAAAGAACAAAAGAGTATTGCAGAATATATTGCGACAGAAGAGTATAATGATTTATTGGTCGTTAGGGATACTGAGAACTATGGATACACAGAGCCTGCTGAAGAGTATTTTAAAAAATACTATATTGGTAATCTGAATGTAATTGATGTCCATGCATCCAAATTCAATTCTTCGGAGATAGAAGCAGTAATGCAGGATTATTCATTTGATGCGATTTATCTTCTAATAGGTGACTATCAGGCAAATGCAGGTGTGATTGCACAGGTGGCGGTTAAACTTAATAATGAAGTAGATATATATTATACACCATGGATGAAGACGCCTGACATTATTGACACTGCAGGCAATACCATTTATCAAAGTGTGATGCCTTCTCACTATCCTGCAAGGAATAAGGATGAAGAGGTAAATTCATATATTGAGGCCTACAAAAAAGAATATGATTACGTTCCGACGTTTGACAGTCTGAATGTATTTAAAGTGATGGAGGTTATCAACCAAAACATTATGCAAGGAAAGAGAGATCCAATTTCTATGAAGAAAAATATTGATAGTATCCGTTCTTATGAAACAAAGCTCGGACCTGTCAATTTTGATGAATTTGGTGATACGGAAACAGAACTTTTTTTCATTGATGATATAAAGAGGGAGTTTGAATGAAGACATTAAGGGGATTAACACTTACAATTGAAATGGTTGGTATTATAGTTATTGTCATTTGCTCATCAATTCTCTTACAAAACGTTAAGGCAGTGATCGTCAACGATGAAATAGAAGATCAGCGGTCGACTCTTGAAGAGATCAACTATTATTTGAACACGAGTTTAGATGAGAATATGAGGGAATTCATTAAAATATCCGAAGACCTGGAGCAAAATAAATCCGCTATAGATTTAGATATGTTTTCTGATATGTATTATATCGACGCTAATATGCGACTTGTAGAGATACTCACTAAAGATAAAGAGAGTTTGATATTTACTGGCTATGATGTGTCGGCTAGTAAGTTGGGGGCGTTTCTTGAAACGCTGGAAGCAGATACGCCTAAGATATCACCTATGATGCGCTCTTTAGAATTGGATACGATGAGTGTTTATGTCGGCTTGAAGACTGATAAGAACTATCTTGTTGGTAGAATTGGACTGGAAAAAATAATGAACTACTTGAAAATTAGTGCTCAGGGACAAGGCGCAATAATTGTCGTTGCATCCAATGATGGATACGTAATAGATAGCACTGATATTTCCCTTCCTTTTTATGTTGTACCAGAATTTGAATCAGATACTGCTTTTGAATTTGAAGATTATTTTTTATTTAAACAAAATAATGATTATTTAGGGGATGATTTATTGGTCTTGGTCCCTAAAACACATGTGTTGGAATTACTAGAGCGAATCAATGAGCAGCTTCCAATTTTCTTCGTTGCCATTATCATATTTGTGTTATTAAAAGTTATTGCTCAAGAGTACTTAATTATTAAACCCTTGCAACGTCTTTCTTCAACTGTTGAGAGCTGGGAGGTTGAAGTGCAGCCGACTATGTCTTATAAGAATGTGTTGGATACAAAAGAAATCAAAGCGATTAGTAATCAATTCACAATAAAATCCGTTGAGATACAGGCTTATATTGAGGAACTAAATGGTGCCAATAGAGAACTTGAAATTTTAAACAAGGATCTTGAAATTGTTGTTGAAAATAGAACAAAAGAATTAACAGATGCCATTGGCAAACTTATTCAGTCTGAAAAACTTGCAGCTTTAAGTCATATTGTTGCGGGAGTAGCCCATGAAGTAAGCACACCTATTGGGGTTTGTGTAACAACTAATTCTTTTCTGAAAGGAGAATTAGAGAAACTCATTTCAACTTTTGAAAGCAATCAGATGAGCAAGCAATCATTGATGGATTTTCTTGTCAAACTGGACGAGAGTATTCGAATCATTGATAACAATTTAATTAGAACAGTTGATTTGGTTCAAAGTTTTAAACAGGTTGCTGTAGATCAAGTAAGTGATATGCATTACAAGTTTAGTATCAAGGAAAACATTGAAATGGTGGTCACTAGCTTAAAGCACGAGTATAAGAGATATAATGTGAAATTTAAGATCGATTGTTCAGATGCTTTATATTTGAGTGCATGTCCAGGTGAATTTTCTCAAATATTCACAAATTTCATTATGAATTCGCTTCACCACGGATTTAAAACAAAAGAGGACAATGAAATAGCAATTAAGTGTATTTGCGAGGATAAGAAGTTTATAGTTGAGTACTGGGATAATGGGATAGGTATCAGTGAAGGTAATATCCATAGAATTTTTGATCCTTTTTTTACGACGAATAGAAAATCTGGTAATAGCGGACTGGGAATGAATATTGTCTATAGCCTCGTCAACAGAATGTCAGGCAAGATAAGTTGTAAAAGCGGAGAAGGAAAAGGCGTTTATTTTAAAATAGAGATTCCTATAAGTGAGGACTTTAAAGTCTATTCCGAAGCAAACAATTGAGCATCAATCTCTTGAAACAAGTTCTAATCTGTGATAAATTGAAAGTTGCTAAATTACTAGCAACTTTTTTATTTGCCTTGCAAGGAGTGTTCTTGCAATATGTAATTTTTAAAAAATCAGGAGTTATTATAAATGAACAATAATAAAAGAGTGGCCTTTTACACTTTAGGCTGCAAAGTAAATCAATACGAAACAGAAGCCATGCAGGAACTTTTTATGAGTGATGGCTATGAAGTGGTGGCGCACAGTGAAAAAGCTGATGTCTATGTCATCAATACATGTACAGTAACGGCAACTGGCGATAAAAAATCTCGTCAGTTTATCAGACGTTCCAAGCGTTTAAATCCCGATGCATTAATAGCTGTTGTTGGCTGTTATTCACAAATTTCACCGGATGAAGTGGAATCTATTGAAGGCGTCAACTTGGTCCTTGGGACAAATAATCGTAAAGAGATTGTCAATTATCTGAATGCCCTTGATGAAGATGGCCATATGAATAAGGTCGAAGATATCATGGCAGTCAATACATTTGAAGAAATGCAGATAGATGCTGTAAAAGATAAAACAAGAGCTTTTCTAAAGATTCAAGAAGGGTGTAATCAATACTGTACCTACTGTATCATCCCTTATGCAAGAGGGAAAGTTAGAAGTCGCGCCCTTAATAACATTATTGATGAAGTGAAACGACTTGCTCAAAATGGGTTTAAGGAAATTGTGTTGACGGGGATTCACTTGGGATCTTACGGACTTGATCTTGAAGAGGAAAGTTTGATTGAGGCTATTGAAGCAACGAGTGCTGTAGATGGGATTGAGCGCGTACGTATTGGATCGCTGGAACCAAGAAGTATTACAGATGAATTTTTAAGTCGTGTGTCTTCTATTAAAGAATTCTGTCCGCATTTTCATTTGTCTCTACAAAGTGGATCGGATACGGTATTAAAAAGAATGAAACGTCGTTATACCGCTGATGAGTACTATGCGTCGGTTGTAAAGATCAGAGAAGTATTTCCAGAAGCGTCATTGACCACAGATATCATCGTTGGCTTCCCTGCGGAAACGGATGAAGAGTTTGAAGAAACGTTTGGCTTCGTTCAAAAGGTAGATTTCCATCAAATTCATGTCTTTAAGTATTCGATTAGAGAAGGTACACCTGCCGCTCTTATGCCACAGGTTGATGGTGGGAAAAAAGATGTCCGTTCACAGCGATTAATCGAAAAAGCCGAAGCCATGGAACAAAATTTTCTAGAAGGTTTTATTGGAAACACCATAGATGTATTATTTGAAACTTATGAGAACTTTAAAGCGACAGGTCACACGAAACATTATATCAATGTAACTGTTTCTTCAGGCGTTGACATGAGTGGCCAAATAAAATCAGTTAAAATTACAGCTGTTGACGGTAAAAAACTTGTCGGTCAGTTGATTTAATAGTAAAATAACTTATACAGTGTAATATCAAGGGGTCCGGTAGGGTCCCTTTTAATATTTAAGGTTGTTCACAACTTAATTTAGAAGTTAAAATAAGTTGTGAAAAATTATTAAGTGGGTATACAACCAGTTGGGAGGAAAAATAAATGATTCATATTTTCGGACATAAAAACCCAGATACAGATTCAATTGTATCGGCACTAGCATTATCACATTTAAAACAACAACAAGGTATAACGTGTACGCCTTATAGACTTGGTGACGTTAATAAGGAATCTCAGTTTGTAATAGATCGATTTGGTTTTAAGGCACCAAATCTACTGAAGAGTGTCAAGCCTGTGGTACAAGATCTTAATTATGATAGGCCACCAGCAATAAAACCAACGGACTCTATATTATACGCTTACAAATTGATGCATGAAACAAAATCTAAAATTCTCGCGATAACAGATGAGGATAGACGTCTATCTGGTGTTATCACGATGAAAGATATTGCCATGTCGTTTATAGATGGCGTCTATAATAAAGTAAATACATCTCTTGAGAATATGAACAGTGTTCTTGAGGGGGATGTATTCAATAGAGGACGCTTAGATATCAAGGGACGTATAGCCATTGCTGCATATTATCAGGATACGCTTTTTGAAGGGGATTATTTTGATGAGCATACTATATTAGTCGTTGGAAATCGCTACGATATTATTGAGTATGGCTTGCAGAAGAACGTCTGCCTTCTTATAATCACCGGTGGAAAAGAACTGAGTGAGGAAATTGAGGAAAAGATTAAAAACAGTAATGTTTCTGTAATCAGAACGGATTACGACACGTATAAAACGAGCCAGTATATTTTACAAGCGAATATGGTTGAAACGATTATGGCCACAGACCAGTTGATTAAATTTTATGAGGATGATTTGGTTGATGAAATCAAAGAGACTTTACTTACAAGTCGTCATTCGAATTTTCCGGTTGTGGATCTTCATAGCCGCTATCAAGGATTTATGGGCCGCCGACACATGTTAAAGCCGAATAGAAAGAAAGTGATGCTTGTTGACCATAATGAATACAGACAAAGTATAGAGGGGCTTGTAGAGGCTGAAATAGTGGAAATCATCGACCATCATAAAATTGGTGATATTTCGACAAAGCAACCTGTAACCTTTATTAACAGCCCTGTTGGAAGTACCAGCACCATTATTTATCATCAATATCTAATCAATGGTATGGAAGTCAAAAAAAGCATGGCAGGTCTCTTGCTCTCTGGGATTCTATCAGACACATTAAATTTGAAATCGCCAACGACGACAAATCAAGATCGTCAAGCTGTTCGTGCGTTAAATGAGATATGTGATTTAGATATTGAAGAATTCTTTAGAGAAATGTTCAAAGCCGGTACATCATTAGAAGGTATTAATGAAGAAGAGATATTCTACAAGGACTTTAAGGAATTTGGCAATGAAGGCTCTATGATTGGGGTTTCTCAAGTATATACATTGGACATTGAAGATGTTAAAAAGAGACAGGATAAGATTATGGATGTACTAAAAAGAGCTCATCAAATGAATAAATATGATGTGACCTTGCTTCTGGTAACGGATGTTTCTCGTAGTGGATCCTATTTATACTTTGAATCATCATTGCCTGGTGTCATGCCAATGATATTCGATCGTCCAATTAATCAAGGGATATTTATCGAAGAATTGGTATCAAGAAAGAAACAAGTCATACCAAAAGTTTTTGACGCCATCGATAACCATAAAAAAACATAGTCCGTTATAAAAATAACGCAAAAATTTTATGATTTTTTTGACTAAAGGACCTGTTAAATAAATCAAAAAATGATATAATAAATAGAACGAAAAGGAGGTGTAAGCATGAGTGATTGTATCTTTTGTAAAATAATAAGCAAAGAGATTCCCGCAAATGTTATTTATGAAGACGAAAAAATTCTAGCATTTCATGACTTAAGTCCGGTTGCACCTCAACATGTTTTAATTATTCCAAAAGTTCACATTGATAATATGAACGGTATTACAGAGGAATCTGGTGAAGTTGTAGCTCACATTTTCACTAAGGTGAAAGAGATCTCAAAGCAGCTCGGAATCAACGATTCAGGATATCGCATTGTCAGCAACTGCGGGGTTGAAGGTGGTCAAACTGTTGGCCATTTACATTTCCATTTAGCAGGAGGAAGACAAATGCAATGGCCACCAGGTTAAAAACCGTTGCAATTTATTTTTATTTGATGTATAATGTTTTAGTATTCTGTGTATTCCTCTTCATAGTGCAAGTGTGTACTAGTGCAGAATACAAGTTATAACACGAGGGGAGGGAATCAAATGTCAGGTATTAAAGTAGGTGCTAACGAAACTATCGATAGCGCATTAAGAAGATTTAAGAGAGAAACAGCTAAGTCAGGCGTTATGGCTGAAATCAAGAAAAGAAAGCATTACGAGAAGCCTAGTGTTAAGCGTAAGAAGAAATCTGAAGCTGCTAGAAGAAAGAACAAGAAGAAAGCATTCTAATTAATTCTAAAACGAGGTGAGGCAAATGTCTCTTAAAGATCAATTAATGGTCGATCTTAAAGCTGCTATGAAAGAGAAAGATGCCGTTAAGAAGGCATGCGTTACAATGTTAAGAGCTGCTGTTAAACAAGTAGAAATTGACGAACGTATTGAACTTACTGATGAGCAAATCGTAGATATCGTAGCGAAGCAAATAAAGCAAAAAAAAGGTGCTATTGAAGAATTTTCAAAAGGCGATCGTCAAGATTTAGTAGACGAAGCGCAAGCTGAAATCGATTTCTTAATGTCTTATCTTCCTGAGCAATTGAGCGAAGAAGAAGTAAAGGCATTAGTAGAAGCGACTATATCTGAAATGGGTGCAAGCTCAATGAAAGATATGGGTAAAGTTATGGGTGCGATGAAAGCTAAAACAGCTGGTCGTGCAGATAGCAAAATAGTATCCGATTTAGTAAAAGCTTTATTAAAGTAATCAATAGAAGCTGTCTAGAAATAGGCAGCTTTTGTACGTTTTTTGAGAAGTTTCCATTACATAGACGGTCATCAAAATAAGCTGAATTTTAAAATGTGAAAAAAATCACATAATTTAACACGATTCCTATTTAAACGTGTTTATATGATTATTTTTAATGGTATAATACATACGTGAGGACGAATGCATATTTAAGGGGGATATTATATGGAGACAGAAAAGCTGGGTATACCAGTGAAGTACCAGATCCGTACGCGGATACTGGGTGCTATTGTTGCACTTACTTTACTGGTGATATTGATTACAACAGGTGTGTTTTATCAAAGAAGTTATTCGATGGTGCTGGACAATATGAGCAGCAAGGCACTGTTGATTGCGAACAAGGTTGCGGGTGATGTCAGTACTGAAATTTTGGATGAACTTCGAT
>Ga0209379_10002715_pt1 | contig 10591 bp, 8 predicted proteins | sample tdDd001_FD_187124 | JGI IMG/M metagenome (GOLD analysis project Ga0209379, IMG submission 187124) | Marine sediment microbial communities from the Atlantic coast under amendment with organic carbon and nitrate - tdDd00.1 (SPAdes)... | ecosystem: Environmental > Aquatic > Marine > Coastal >...
CTGGCACTATGGCTATTTTATTGCCACCAACAGGGTCGGTTGGTTTTCGCATATTGATTGGCATTTGCGTAATGAGTGGTTTATCAAACTGCTGTCCATGGTCTTTTAAAAATTTATGAATGGCTATATCGATACAGCATAACAGTACTTCGTTAAAAGACGCTCTCATTCGAAGGGAAAGCTCTTTCATTGCTTTGAAGTCAATACTGGTTGTTGCGACAGCTCTACCAGAGGTAACTTGACCTGTTAATACAGTTTTAGTACCAGAGAAAGGTAATGGCATATAAACAGGATAAATGCGTAATAATTTCAGCATTAACCGCAAGAAGATAACTGCTATATCGAAAACCGTAACCACTAAATGCCAAACATCAATTAAAAATGAAACAAAAGCGTTTTTCTTGATACGTTTTTTTGATTTTCGCTCTATTGACCATGCAGGAATGAACTCTTCATCAGGCGACGTTTGGTAGCTTTCTTGGAACCACTTTACCAGTGATGCTCCATCACCATAAACATGGTGAATTGTGAAGAAAATAGCGTATTCGTTACCAACTTGTCCTTCTATGACATGAATTTGCCATAGCGGTTTGCTTCTATCTAATTTAGGTTCATGCAGTTTTGCAGCGCAGGCATGTAAGGCTGTTCGGTCGGTGATATTGTCAATTTTGTGGTATTGGACATGGTAATCCATGTCCATTTCTTTCATTTTTTTAAAGCCAATCGCAATTCGCATAACTGAAATCACACGGCTATCAAAAGGGAAATAGGCTTTTTTGTGTTGCTTTAATTCGGTCACTAGTTCAGTGCAGTAATTTGGAGCAGCATTTTCAGGTTTAGTTAAAAACTGTAAACACGCCACGTGTTTAGGATTACGCTTTGTTTCCGTTAACCAAAAAGCGCGGTCTAAAATAGATAAACTCTTTGCCATTACTAAATCCCTAGCAATATATGCGTATTATTGTAGTGTTTGTTGCGTAATTTCTGATAAAAGTATAGATTTTTCGTCAGCTGATATTGTTAAATAAGGCGATATCATATGGAATATCCATCCAAGGCTTTGAAAACAGAGATCTTGTTCTTCGAACTTACTGTCATTGAGTAAAAAATAACTTTGTGATTGCGTAAATACTAAATTAATAATTTGAGAAAGTGCGTTCAACTCTTGAGATGTTGCTTTTATTAAGCCGGCTTCTTTAAAGTGTGACAGTATGGCGTGAAATGCTTCTTCTTTACTCTTAATTAATCGTTTAAAACTGCGGCTTATACTTGGATATTTATGAATAAGATCTGTTGGGTTTCGGTAGATAAATTGAAATAAGGTAGCACTTTCGATTAATTGCAGTAAATAACGTAAAAATTCGGTAATGGTTATAGTATCACTTGCAGGAGATACAAGTATTTTGCTGGTTCGTTGTAAATACATGTCAAACAAGGCGTTTACTATAATTTCTTTGCCTTTAAAGTGATAATAAAGGTTACCAGGGCTGATATCCAATTCAATCGCAATATCTACACAAGTAACGTTTGCTTCACCGTCTTGGTTAAACATATCTAGGCTTGTTAACAGTATTTTTTCGGCCGTTTTCATTGCATTGCACGCTTCTATAGTTAGGTATTATTTCATTAATTTCTTATCTTATTTTCATCATGCTTCATAAATATTAACGGCGACTTATAAAATTGCTTTTTTGTTAACTTGGTAAAAAAATGTACAACAATTGTAATACCCCTGCTAATCCGCCAAGTATTGCTCCGGTAACAATAAGCTTCCATTCGTCTTGCTGGTACGCAGGGCGTAAAACGCCTTCAAATTCTGTCGGGGTTAAAGATTGCATTTTTTCTTTTAAATCAGAGCCGATATTGAGTGCGTTGTCGGCATAGTCGTGCATATACAATAAGTATTTTTCAGAGTTATCAAAGATGCTTCTAACTGCTAAAGATTTCATTTTGAAATAATTTTCTGAGCCAATACCTAAACCAAAATAGGGCTGAGCGATAGAAACATAACGTTCTATTGCATCATTTACGTGTAGCTCAACTAACTCGAATAATTGATCTGAACCTGAGCCATGTAATACGGCACGAATGATATTTTCAGAATTCATCAGCTTTTTCTCGATCAGTTGAGAATAAACATCGGCCACTTCATTTTGGCGTTTTAAAAACATACCCTGAATAGTAAAAGGGCCAATCTTTATCGGGTTTTTGGGTTCGAAAATTATTTTTAATGCAATCCAGTTTGTTAAGTAACCAACGAGTAAACCGCCTATTGGCAATATCCACCACGCTTGGAAAAAATACCAACAGACCATGGTTGGTAGCCCAAGTAAAAAACCAAAATAAAAACCTGAACGTATAATAAAAGGAAATTCTTTATTGCCAGCAGTTAAGAATATTTCATTAATAAGCGCCGGATGGTCAATAAGGTATTCAACGACTAATTCTTTAATATCAAGTATTTCAACAACATTATGCTGAAAATCACTTACCATTTTTTCAACAACATTAGGAATATCAGAGGCAACACGAGCGTAAACTAAGTCTTTTCCTTGCACAGGAAGCGCTGCCCAAATAGTGGGGGCAGATTCTTCCATCACCTCGTTAATCACTCGTTTAAGTACTTGATTTAGACGGCGCTCAATGGCTTTACTGACTTCTTTTGGATCGAGACGTGAAGCGAGCTCTTCAACACTGAGTAGTTTTCCAAGCACTAAATCGACAGATATTTCTGCCATTTCTCTTCTTTTTTGCGGGATCAATCCTTGCCAGCCAAGATATGGTGCTTTAATACCAATAAACTGTATTGGATAAAACATCATTTTCACTGCGAGATAGTTTGTTAACCAGCCAACAATCGCACTAATAAAAGGGATTAATAGCAATAGCTGATGTTTTATGATCCAGTCCATGACTCTCGTTTATATTTTATTAAGTTAACAATGAATGTTAGGTTGTGACTTAACTGCGTACCTTAACGCTAACCATTTGACTACTAACAGTCAAATGAAAATCCCGTTAATAAAAGGTTATTTGTTAGTAATCAGTAAACTAGTGTTATTTCGCCAAATTAGGTTGTGATTTCTAGAAAATTTCGCTTTGCTATAAGTAATAAAAGAGTAGTGGGTGGTAAAAATGGCTAAACAAACTTTGAGTCAAATTGAACTCGCAATAAAAAATGCCCAATCTTATCAAGAGTATTTTGAAGCAAGTGCAGCGCATGATGAGCTGTCTGGTGCAAAGGAATGGCAAGAAAAAGAAGCTTGCGATTTATATGATTATAAGTTGATACGTAAACGTGTAAACCGCATTCGTAATGCTAGAAATAACAAAGATGCGGCTGGCCTAATGTTTATTCTACATGAGGGAATTCATGGAAACTTAGGCAATATTGCGAATCCTGAACTTAGTAACTTCTCCCGCGTCGGTACTAAAAAGCTAATTGAAGAGTTTTTGGCAGAAGTTTGCGCAGCAATGGAGTTTATTTTTCAAGCAAGTGACGAGGATGTTGATTTTTATGACAAACTTGCCTTTTTTGAAGAAACAAGCCATGCCTTTGGCCAAAGTTGCTTAATGTTAAGTGGCGGTGCAGGCTTAGGTTTTTTTCATGCTGGCGTCATTAAAACGTTAACGGAACAAAACCTATTACCTAATGTTATTTCTGGTGCTAGTGCCGGATCTATTATGGCTGCCTTAATAGGTACGAGAACCGATAGTGAATTGTTAGAAGTATTAAAACCCGATGCTATTCATGAAAAATTTCAACGGTGGGGGGTTTGGAAAGGTGTTTTTGAAGATTCATTTTTAGATAGTACGAATTTAGAAAATGCATTAATTGAGCTTTTTGATTTAACAACTTTTGAAGAGGCTTATCAAAAAACGGGTCGTCATATTACTGTAACCGTTTCACCTGCTGATTTGCATCAATATTCTAGGCTGTTAAATGCCAGAACGTCACCTAATGCAATTATCACACAATCGGTACGTGCATCTTGTGCAGTACCGTATATGTTTTCTCCGGTGCAGTTAAAAGCAAAAAACCAAGCTGGAGAAGTGGTTCCTTATATCCCTAATCGGAAGTTTGCTGATGGTTCAGTGATGGCAGATATGCCGTTTAATCGCTTGGCACGTTTATATGGCGTCAATCATAGTATTGTTAGCCAAACCAATCCATTAGCGGTGCCATTTTTATCACGCACTAAACAGCATAGTAATGGCTTTTTGGCGTTAACAACGCGCCATGTAGCAAAAATGATGAAAACCAATAGTGTTTATGCCTGTGATGTACTTGAGAGCATGGTTTCAGGTAAAACCGCTAAAATGGGCATACACAAAGTTCGTTCAGTGATTGATCAGCAATATGTTGGTGATATTAATATTATGCCGGCGCGTGGCTTGAAAAATTTAAAGCATTTATTACAAAATCCGACAAGTGAAAGCATAACGTCATTAATTGATACTGCTGAACGTGCGACTTGGGGACAAGTGGAACTTATTGAACGTAGTACCCGGATATCTAAGACCTTTCAAGACTATTTACATAAGTTGCGTGAACAAGAGAAAAAACGTCTGCATGATGAACACTCAATGCGTGTTATTCAATGTCTGCAAGGTAACTCTTAAGTACAGAGCTAAATCTTGCAGAATAAATACCTTTATAGACTTAAAATAAAAAAGCACTTAATAATAAGTGCTTTTTTTGGGCATAGCTTTTGATGTTTATCTTTGCGATATATTTATCACTTAATCAGGCTTTTTAGCAGGTGCGGCTTTTCGCGTACGAGTCGTTGTTTTTACTGCAGCATTTGTTGTAGCTGAGGTCGTCACTTGAGTTTCAGCGTTGGCACTCGTACTGGAACTTTGTGCAGCTTTTTTGGCCGGAACTTTTCTTTTTACCGTGCTTGTTGCTTTCGTAGTTTTAGTAGCTTCTTTAGTTTCTGCCTTGGTAATTTCTTGCTGTTGGCTTTCTAAAGCCGCTAGCTTAGCATCAACTAATTTGCTAATTTCATCGGTAAGTACATCTACTTTTTTATAAAGTTCAGCTATTTTGTCATCTGTTGACGTATCAACACCAAGTTTAACTTTTAGTGCTGATAACTTGTCATCAAGATAAGTATTTTTTTGGATTTTATCTTTGAAGTCAGCTTCAATTTTTTCGCCATTTTCAATAAGATCATTTACTAACTTATTGGTATCGTCGAATGTTTCGGTGACTTTTCCTGAGATAATTTCCCAACCTTTGGCATAAGTGCCAATAGTTGCAAGTAGAGCATTACGTCCTACTTTTTCGAGATCTTTTAAATTGGTCATATGAACTGACTCCAATGCATAAAAAAGAATAGCCTATGTTTTAGTCATTACTAACAGGCTATTCTTTATTTAAATTATTTGCTTAATTTGCTAACGGCATCCGTTAATGCGTCAATTTTTGCAGACAAATCTTCAATTTTTTTATCAGTATCATCTTCATTTAGGCCAAGTTTAGCGCGTACATCAGCAACACGTGATTCAACATTGCTTTTTACTTTTTCGCTTTCAGCTTCAAACTTTTCTTTTGCTTCGCCTTCAAGCTTTTCACCTTTTTCAACAAGTTCATTGAAGAGCTTTGTTGCTTCAGTATTTAGTTTTTCATACTGCCCTTGAGCTTCATCAAATCCTTTGCCGTATGCACCAATGCCAGCCAACCAAATTTTACGTGCTAAGTCTTCAGCTTGGTTTACTTTTTCTTTAATTGTTTCGATATTAGACATTTTTCCATCTCCTTTCTTGGGGTATGTGTATATAGTAAAAAAGTAAATTAGAAAGCGCTGTCTAAATTATAAAAAAGTTAATTTTATATTAGAAAAAATAATGGTGCTGGTATTTTATGGCTAAATATCAGATAGATAACAGTTTTCGTTGTTATCTATCTGACTAGACTATTAAAAGTGAATTAACGATTTCGTCCATATTTTTCATGGGATGAAACCCAATCTGATGACGAGATTGCTGAGGCGAGCGAGATTTCCCCTGCAAGCGCAACAGATGCAACAATTTCGGCAAATTTCATCACCCGGTCTTTACCATAACAATCCATGGTTTGCAGTGCTTCTTTTTGACCGCCTATACCTGTACCGCCGCCATAAGTTGCAACAATAAGTGAAGGTATTGTTAAAGATAGGTATAAGTCGCCACTATCGGTTACTTCAGTATAAAGTACCGCAGCTGAAGACTCTGAGACATTTGCCACATCTTGCCCTGTTGCGATAAACATTGCAGTAATACCATTAGGTGAATGCAAGCCAGTATTGTTTACACCTGATAAAAATGAGCCAACACCTGCAATACGTGCGTGGTAATCCAGTTGCTCGGGTTCTACGCGCATGTTTTGAATTAACGTTTTTCGTTTTAAAGTGATTTCAGCCGTTACACGCTTACCACGAGTTCGCATAATATTAATTTGTGAGGCTTTTTTATCTGTGGCAAAGTTAGATTCTAAGTAAAAGTTTTTAATACCTTGGTAATGGTCTAAAATCCAACCACAGGCGGCAAACGTTGCTCGGCCAACCATGTTTTGTCCTGCGGCATCACCGGTTTTAAAATTAAAACGACAATAAGCAAACTTACTCGCAAGGAAATGATCGATATAGGTAAGTTTGGCAATAGAAGATGTCGCCTCTGCTTCTTCTTTGATTTTTTCAAAGTTAACCTTTAGCCATTGCACAAAGTCGCGCGCGCCACGTGCATCTTCAAAAACAAATACTGGTGCTCGTTGCATAGCATCATCTACAACGGTTGCTTTGATACCACCACACAAATTGGCCACCTTAATACCACGATTGTAAGAGGCGACTAATGTGCCTTCGGTGGTTGCCATCGGAATTAAAAACTCTCCTTGGGCATATTCTCCGTTGACTTTAATTGGGCCAGCAAAACCTATAGGTACCTGCGCGACTCCGGTAAAGTGCTCAACATTGCCACTTAGTGATTTAGGATCAATTGAATATTGGGAAATATGCTCGAGTTTTGCACCGGTATACTCTTCAACAAACTTTTGTCTGTCTTTGATAATTGATTCGTCATAGTCGTTAATTTCATCACGTGGTAAACGGATAATGTGTTTAGTACATTCAGAAATGGAATCTTCGACTGTGAAAGTTAGTTTTCCAAAGGGAGAAGCTTTAAAAGAGATTTCTATTTCATGCTTTGCAAATGGCAGCTGTTCATTATGTTCAATAAGAAATTGCGCTACTGAACGTAGTGGAAAATCGAGATCTTCCATATTGTTTAAATCTGTTGCATTGATTAATTCCTGACCGGCTATTTGCAATGAAACATGCTCTGGTAGAAAAGCTTTACCGTTTATTTTTATGCCAATCAGCTCTTTTATTTTGGCATCTTTTAATCGATTTTTGAGCAAAAAAGACAATCCTGAATCGGTATTCGACAGGCTGCCGCGGGTGTATAACTGCTTTAACAGCATGCTGGGTACAAACATAGGCTTTATCTCCCTAACTTTAATTTTATTATTTTCCATGCATAACCGAGCAATATTTACCAAAACGGTTACGAACTATGCAAAAAGTATTGCATAAAAAAACAACAAGTATGAAAGCAGACGAATAAAAAGTTGTTTAAAATCAAACAAGGTGCAAGAAGCTTTACGTGTGCATTTTCAACGAGGTGTTACAGCGTAAGTGACTATTAGTAGGTGCTGTTAAAAGGCGTTTCATTTTGGGCATAAACACCCACTGCATATTAAGTGAAATAAATGCAGCAGGTATTTATTTAATCGTCAGTTAACTAGACACTAAAGTTAAACTGTTTAACGTTATCTTGCATTTTTATTGCAAGTCGCGCTAATTCTTCACTTGCTACAGCGGTTTGATGGGCGCCGGTTGCACTTTCATCAGTAATACTACTGATATTGTTTATATTACGATTAATTTCTTCTGCTACCGCAGATTGTTCTTCTGATGCTGTAGCGATTTGATTGGTCATGGCATCAATTTGCTCAACTGCAGCAGTAATTTCCATCAAGGCCTGTTCAGTTTCATTGGCTTGGGTTTCTACAATGTCAGCTGCTTCTTTACTGTCTTTCATTGCTTGAACTGCAGCCAATGAGCCAGATTGTAACTCTGTGATCACTTGATGGATTTCGTTAGTTGATTCATGGGTTCGTGATGATAAGCTTCTGACTTCGTCAGCAACAACGGCAAAGCCTCGACCTTGCTCACCTGCGCGTGCAGCTTCTATCGCGGCATTCAGTGCTAATAGATTGGTTTGCTCAGCGATACCTGAAATCACAGATAATATTGACGAAATGTTAGCTGTTTGTGTTTCAAGATTATGGGTAAGTACTTCAGCTTGTTGCAGTTTTTCTGCTAATCGTTTGACTGATTCTTTAGAAGAAATGACTACTTCTTTACCTTTGTCTGATGCTTCTGATGCGCCATTTGAAGCATGGGCTGCTTCACTCGTATTGTTGGCGACCTCATGTACTGTTGTAGACATTTGTGTCATTGCACTTGCCACTTGGTGCGTTTCAGCTTTTTGACTGTCCATGCCAGATAAGGTTTGATTCGTTGTTGCTGATAACTCAGTTGAAGCGCTTGCAACTTGGTCTGCGGCGAAGTGCATCTCATGTAAGGTATTGTCAAAGGCATCTAGCATTGCATTGAACGCTCTGCCTATATCCGCTAGTTCATCTTTGCCACGCAACGTCGAGCGTATGGTTAAGTCTTTATTGGCAGATACTTGGTTAATTTTGGTTTCTAGATGTTTTAGTGGCTTAATAATAGAAGTTGCCGCTTGGAACACCACATAACTAAGAATGATTAATAATATTAAGGTACTAGTGGCAGACGAAGTTAATTCAGCTTGATAAATTTTTTCGATATCGTCAGTGTAAATGCCTGTTGCAACGCCTAATTGTAACTCGGGTAAATATTTACCATAAGAAGTTTTTCTGACCGGTTCGTCTTCTCCTGCACGCGGCCAAACGTAATTTACAAGGCTGTCACCATTGCGAATGGCTTCATCAATCATGGTTTTAAAAAATGGAAACCCAGCTGCATCAGTTAATTGCTCTTGTGTACTTTTTTCTAGCTCAGGCTTAAAGGGGTGTAATACCATGTTATAGCGGTTGTCGAATAAGAAAAAATATTAATTGTTGCCATATCGCAGAGCCGAAATTTCACTTTTAATTGTACTTTTAGCTTGCTCAATCGTAATTTTTTCCTGCTTAACCAGGCTATTTTGCTTAGCTAATATTGAGTAAGCGACTTCAGTGATATTTTTAAGTTCATTACGTTTATTGTCATTTAGGTTAAGCCATAGTTCATTTAAGCTGATAGCTTGGCTTATGATCACCGCAAATACAGCAATGCTGATGATGAGTATTAGCTTCACTTTAATGGTGAGTTGTCGAAAGAGTGCTTTCACAATATATCCTTATTTCAATCTGGTGATTGAATAGCATTTGAACGAATATTGAATAGATATTTATAGAAGAAATTAAATCTTATAAATATGGTTAAAGATTGGCGGTATTTTAATCAAGCGGTAGTGCCGCAACAATATGCTAGATTAGTAAAAGTTAATGTAGATCAATGATAGGTGTATAAAGAGATATGGTGAAAATGCTTGTTAAATTGTTAGAACGTTCTCATAGATAAAATACTTATTTTATCTAAGAGAACTTAGTGATTAATTTATTTAGATTTTTCTAATTCTGAATCGATTAATTCAAGTGCTTCTACCAGAATAGTTTTTACTGCCGATTGTGCTTTTTCAACATTGCCAGAGCGAATTGTTTCATAAATATCTCTGTGCTTTTGTACATCAGGCCCTGCAACGCCTTTTATTTTATTGGTATAACGAATACTTACTCTTAAAGCGGTGCTGATAAATTCAGTAAGCTGGACAAAAAAGCGGTTACCACTTGCAACTAATATTTTTGTGTGAAATTCAATATCGGCATCCAATGGATCATCTAATCCCTGATCGGCATCTTGCATACGAACAAGTGCTTTTTCAATATCTTCTAATTGCTCTTTTGTTGCATTTTCTGCTGCTAAGGCAGCTGCTTTAGGTTCGATAGCGGCTCTTACTTGCGTAAATTCTTTCAGTAAAGCAAGCGATGGCTTGCTACTTAAAATCCAAGTTAATACATCAGTGTCAAACATATTCCAGTTAGCTTCTGGCAATACGCGAATACCTTGTTTTGGGCGTGACGTAATAAGTCCTTTGGCAGACAACATTTTAACGGCTTCACGTGTTGCACTACGGCTAACATCGTGTGTTAAACAGAGTTCAGCTTCAGAAGGTAAACCTTGCCCAATTGGGTAGGTGCCTTGAACAATTGCCATACCTAAGTTATGGGTTAATTGATGGGTTAAGTTGTGCTTTGGTGTTGTTTTCATTAAATGTTAAACCCTATTAGACACTTTAATATGTTAAATCTTATTAAAATTCAAAAAGAATATAGCATATAACCTTATATTAACTCGATGTTTAAATGTACTTTAATTTTTAGTTAGCCATCAAAAATAACTATGTGTTAGCGTTTGTTTATTCTCAGGTGCTATGAAATTACCATAAAACATAGTAT
>Ga0209379_10002718_pt1 | contig 10580 bp, 5 predicted proteins | sample tdDd001_FD_187124 | JGI IMG/M metagenome (GOLD analysis project Ga0209379, IMG submission 187124) | Marine sediment microbial communities from the Atlantic coast under amendment with organic carbon and nitrate - tdDd00.1 (SPAdes)... | ecosystem: Environmental > Aquatic > Marine > Coastal >...
CGGCACCAAATCTTTCGATCCAAAGGCACAGTTCAATCCCAAACTTAAAAGACGATCGGTCTTCATGGAAGTCACAAAAGCCTCCAGTGTTTGACCAGAAAGGGTTCTTCCACTATTATCGGTAATCGTACCCGAAAGCATGATTGGAATATCAAGATTTCTTTCAGTTAGAATCTCATCAGCAGCAAAAACAGCAGCCTTTGCATTTAAAGTATCAAAAATGGTTTCAATCAAAAGAACATCAACACCACCATCAATTAATCCTTTTATCTGTACTGAATAAATCTCAACCAAATCGTCAAAACTCACATCACGATAACCGGGATCTTCAACTTTAGGTGACATAGATGCTGTTTTATTGGTAGGACCAATTGCACCAGCTACCCAACGTGGTGTTGAAGGCTCTTCAATTAGTATCTCCTCAATAACTTCACGTGCATTCTTTGCTGCTTTAATATTTAATTCATAAGCCAATTCTTCCAAACCATAATCGATAAGAGAAATGGCGTTAGAATTAAAGGTATTGGTTTCAATAATATGTGCACCAGCTTTCAAGAAATCTCTATGAATCGATTTAATAATCTCTGGTTTTGTTAGAGTCAACAAATCATTATGCCCTTTCTGATCAAAAGACGAATTGGCAAATCGCTCACCTCGGAAATCTGATTCGGATAGATGAAAAGCCTGAATCATAGTTCCCATAGCTCCATCCAAAACCAAAATACGTTCCTTTAATATATCTTTTATCGATGTCATTTTATTGTCTTTTTTCTTGTAAACAACAATCGTCTTCAACAGCTATTTCCGAACTGCCCTGACTTAAAAATATTGCGGTATTCTTATTTTTTTGCTCTATGAGGATGCGATGCCCTTCAGTAATTTCGGTAATAGTAGCAGGTGTGTAATGACGAACCGTTATCAACTCTAATCCATCCTCTCGTTCAACATCGTATTTCAATTTCAAATCATCAATAAGGTCATCGATAAATCGAAATGAGTGGCTGACACAAAAGACAAAACTTACAGCGGTATTCTGTGTAAAGTTCAGTTTTACACCATACTTATTAATTATAGAAAATACGAAAAATAAATCGTTCTCACCAATGAAAGAAAAATTAAGAGGTTTGATACTAATCAAAACCTGCTTCTTCTTTACTATAAAGTTAGGCAATAATGGTTGAGGCAAATCACCCTTTGTGATTAAAGTACCTTCTTGCTTAGGCTTAATAAATGATTTTACCCATAAAGGAATTTGTTTCGCCTGGAGCGGCTTAATCGTTTTGGGATGAATCACACTGGCACCATAATACGACAATTCAATCGCTTCCTGATATGGAATTAAATCAAGCTTGGTTGTATTACTGAAATAATCAGGATCTGCATTTAAAACTCCCAATACATCTTTCCAAATAATCATCTTATCAGCATTCAGAATATAAGCCAAAATAGCAGCAGTATAATCAGAACCTTCGCGACCAAGCGAACACGTATTTCCTTGAAAATCCGAAGCAATAAATCCCTGAGTGATATACAATTGATTTTTATCAGCATCAAATTTCTTCTTGACTTTCTCCTCGGAACTGTCCCAAAGAATGTTGGCATCGCGATATTTATCATCAGCGTCTAAACAGGTTCTAATATCAACCCATTCATTTTTTTGACCGATATGGTTTAAGTATGCCGAAACGATTGTTGTTGATAAAAGTTCACCAAAAGCAATCAACTGATCGTATTCAAAATTGAACGATTGACTAAATGACTTATCCAGTCTCACTTCCATTTCTGAGAAAAGAGATTGCAGCTTAGTCAACAAATCCTTTGGGAATTCATCAAATAAATCAAGGGTTAAAGTCAGGTGTTTCTGCTTTAAATCTTCTAACAATTCTTTAACATTCGTTTTCCCTAAATAATGTGCATCAATAATTCCTTCCAGCAAATTGGTCGTATTACCAACTGCAGAAACCACAACAGCAAGAGGTTCGTTAACCTCCCCTATTATTTTACTGATATTTTTTATGGCCTCAGCATCTTTCACCGATACTCCACCAAACTTATATATGATCATCTGAAATCATTTTATGCATGAACAATGTTGATGTTCCCTACTTATTCGTCACCCAAATAAGCCAGGAAAATATCCTTATCAACCAACTGATTTTTAATCTTTATCAAATCGTTTAGATTGATATGACCAATCACATAGTTGAAATCCTTACCTGTTAAAGCTTCAGTAATTTCTGTGAAATTAAATAGTTCTAAATCCTCTTTCTTTGAATATCTCAAATAGATTTGAACAGACATATCATTAGTATATTCCAATCCACCGTAATACTTTAACTTCTTATATTCGTACTTGTAATTGTAAGCCAAAGCTGTAATGTCAGAAAGTACTGCCGATCCAGTTGGATGCGAACCCGCTCCTTTACCATACATGAATTGGTTATCGTAGAAATTCCCTTGAATTAACACTCCATTATAATGGTCTTCAACCGTATAAGCATGTTCTGATGGCTTAACAAATTTAGGTGCAACAAGTAGATTCACATGATTCCCATTTACCTTAGTCACCTTACCTAGTAAACGAATCTTGTATCCTTTTTGTGATGCCAACTGAATATCATTAGCCGTCAATCTTGAAATACCAATATTAAATACCTGATCGGGATGAACAAACAAACCAAAACCGTGTACTGTTAGCGTAATTAGCTTATAAAGCGTATCGAAACCTTCAACATCAGATGTTGGATCACTCTCTGCAAATCCCAATTCTTGTGCTTGTTTTAAAGCTACCTGATAATCTGAATTTTCATTAAAAATTTTACTCAAGATATAATTTGATGAGCCATTTAAAATACCACTTACCGATTGCAACAAGTCATTATCGTAATACTCCTCAAGATTACGGATGATTGGAATACTGCCACAAGCCGATGCTTCATATAAGAATGAAACCTTCTTCTCCCATTGTAATTGAATCAATTCTTCGATATGGTAAGCCAACATTTTTTTGTTAGCAGATACAACATGCTTCCCATTCTGAAGTGCTGTTTTTACAATTCTATACGCCTCATCAGCATCGTCAATAAGCTCAGCAACAACATTAATTTCAGGATCGTTCAAAATATCATCTGGATTGAGAGTCAAAACCTCAGGAGCCAAATCGCGTTCCTTTGAAGGGTCTTTCACACAAACCTTTACAATTGAGGCATCGAGCCCCTTAGAGTTTTTCAAAACGTGCGCCAAACCAGAGCCCACAACTCCAAAACCAAATACACCAATATTTAACTTCTTACTCATTACTGTTCTTATTTATAAAATGATTGAATAACCTTTGTTAATTGTTTCTGCTCCAATAAAAAACCATCGTGTCCGTACAATGAATTGATTTCCGCATACTGCGCTCCGGATATATTTTGAGCTATAAATTTTTGTTCAGCTACCGGGAAAAGTAAATCTGATGCCACACCAATAACCAATGTTTTTACTTTAATCTGATTCAAAGCTTTCTCAGGAGAAATACGCCCTCGTCCAATATTGTGACCATCCATTATTTTGGACAATTTCCAATATGAATAAGCATTGAAACGCTTTGCCAATTTTAGTCCTTGGTAGTTTTGATAAGAACTTGCCTTATAATCATCTTGCTTATCGTGATCTGTTTCACTTTGTGTATCCTGATAGGTTTGATAGTTTCTATAACTCAATAAAGCAATTGATCTGGCTGTCTTCATTCCTTCCAAACCGGCTTCATCATTAGCTTCATTCCAAGTTGGATCAACAGCGATTGCCATTCTTTGCGATTCGTTAAAAGCAATTCCCCATGGCGAGTGCTGAGCATTACTTGCCAGAAAAACCAAATGTTCCAAATGTCCATTCAAATTGTAAGCCCACTCCAGAGCTTGCATCCCACCTAGTGAGCTTCCTATCAGCGTATGAATTTTTTCAATTCCCAACTCAAGCCTCAATAGTTCATGAGCAGCAGCCAAATCACGAACAGTAAGCTCTGGAAAATCATGATAAAAAGGCTTTCCAGTTTTACTATCGATACTCAATGGACCGGTACTACCATAACATGAACCCAAAATATTAGCACAAACGATAAAATGCTCTTTGGGGTTGAAAAGATCTTCCTCGCCAAACAATCCTGCCCACCAATCGAAAACATCCGAATTGGCAGTTAGTGCATGACAAACCCATATCACATTATTCTTTTCGGGATTGTACTCCCCGTATGTGTGATAGGCAATGCTTATATCTTGGAGTAGTTGTCCGGATTCCAAGACTAAACCTTCATTATGATTGAAATAATTTGGATTCACTTTGTTTTGTTTTTATTCTATCAAACGATTCTACTCAAACAGATTATAAAAAGCACCAGATAACCTGATAGTTATGAAAATTCAGGCCATCTGGAATTGTTGTCACTATTCAATTGTCTGATATTTGATTTTCTCTACCGATTGCTTGATATCCGCTTTTATATCTTCTATATGCTCAATTCCAACTGAGATTCTCAACAGGCCTGGTTCAACACCAGAATCCTTTTGTTCCTCTAAACTCAATTGTTCATGAGTTGTTGAACTTGGATGAATAATTAAAGTTTTAGCATCACCCAAATTGGCAACATGAGAAAGCAACTCAACACCATCAACCAATTTATCGGCTACTTCTTTTCCACCTTTCACTTTGAAAGTCAAAACTGAACCAGCACCTTTTGTGAAATATTTCTTGGCTCTTTCGTAGTATGGACTCGATGGCAAACCAGGGTAATTGACTTTCTCAACCCAGTCTTGCTCTTCTAACCATTCTGCTAAAGCAATTGTATTTTCAACATGTCGATCTAAACGAAGAGATAGTGTTTCCAAGCCTTGCAATAGCAAAAACGAATTAAACGGACTCTGCGAACAACCATAATCTCTAAGACCTTCGACGCGTGCGCGAATTGCAAAAGCGATATTACCGAATGGTCCATCTGATCCAAAAACATCCCAGAACACCAGTCCGTGATAGCCTTCAGAAGGTTCTGAAAATTGAGGGAATTTTCCATTACCCCAATTGTAATTTCCACCATCAACAATGACGCCTCCTACTGCAGTACCATGGCCACAAATCCACTTGGTTGCCGATTCAACAACCACATTGGCTCCATGATCGATAGGACGGAAAAGGTAACCTCCTGCTCCAAGTGTATTATCGACTATCAATGGTAAGTCATACTCTTTAGCAATGGCTGAAACTTTCTCAAAATCAGGAATCGAGAATTTTGGATTTGGTAAAGCCTCTACGTAAATGGCTTTCGTATTCTCATCGATTAAAGGCACAATTGTTTCTGGCTCATCGATATCAACAAAGCGGCATTCAATACCAAGGCGTTTAAATTGTACTTTAAACTGATTATAAGTTCCGCCATAGATTTGAGCGGCACTCACAAAATTATCGCCACACTCAAGAATATTGGTTAAAGCAAGGAATTGTGCAGCCTGACCAGAACCTGTTGCCACTGCAGCAACACCACCTTCAAGAGCAGCAATTCTTTTCTCAAAAACATCATTCGTTGGATTCTGAAGACGCGTATAAATATTCCCGAATTGCTTTAAGCCAAATAGGTCAGCTGCATGCTTAGAATCGTTGAATGTATAGGCTGTTGTTTGGTACAATGGTACTGCTCTTGAGTTAGTAGTTGCGTCAACTTCCTGACCTGCGTGTATTTGTAGAGTTTCGTATCTTAAATTTTTAGACATAGCAATCTTATTTTTTGGATAGAGTATTCCCCTTAAGAAATACGACTTCCTTGTAATTTTTTATCGAATTAAATTAATGGAGTGTGAGTTCTGGACATACTGACTCACAAAGCACAAAAACTTATCAGTTTGGAATACAATGGGATTAAGCTCATATGGCTTAATCAAAAAAAGCTTGTACAATTCTAAATCCTAATCAAATTGATTAGAAAAAATAATTCACAAAATGTAAATGTTTTTGAGTTCCCGTATCGGAGTTATTTTATACGCACCGGCATCTAAAAAAGAGGAAATTTAATAGACAGAATGCGTTACAGCATACGCATAGCCATCTGCATTCGCATCATTGGAGTTGATGCACGATGTAGTTGCAAATGTAAATTCAGCTCCTGTGGAGCTACCTGATTGATGTAATGATTTTCTGTCTTCATAGTTTCTAATTTATATTCACCAATTACTTGGTCAGGATTTGACACCTTTCGGTTTTGGAACCGCGGTTGTCAGAAGGTCATCGAGCCTGTTCTCTCACTTCTTCTGTATAAATTATAGCCTCTAAAAAAGAGGTTTTTTCTCTTATAACTGTGAGCAAATGTAGATATGTTTTTTTAATATCCAAATCTAAACCTTAGATTTTATTTCTAAATAAGCTATAAGCATGAACGCAACACCCTCTGAATATCAGAACAATGAATTCATTATTTATTTTTTTCACCAAATATCTCAACTCATAAAATCAATCAAATCATAAAAATGCAAGAATGTCATTATAATCTTTAAAGTCATATTTTTTGTATTCCTTCTTTTGTATATTTATCGAAATTCCGAACCTAAAATATCAAGCAATGAATATCCAAATCCGTCCTGAACACAAAAATGACATATCTGCCATATCAATGTTAAATGACATGGCATTTGGACAAGAATCTGAAGGTGATTTAATCGTTAAGCTACGTAAAAATAAAAACTTCATTAAAGACCTATCCTTAGTTGCCTGCATGGGAAATGAAATCATTGGGCATATTTTATTTAGCAAAATTGTCATCAAAAATGAGACTGAAGAATTTGAATCTTTAGCTCTAGCCCCTATGGCTGTTATTCCAGAATTTCAAGGCTTAGGAATTGGTTCCCAATTGATAAATAAAGGGCTACAAAAAGCGATAAAATTAGGTTACGAATCAGTGATTGTTTTAGGCCATGAAAACTATTACACTCGATATAATTTTACTCCCGCGAGTCAATTTCAAATCTCTTGCCCTTTCGAAGTTTTAGACAATAATTTCATGGCTCTCGAATTAAAAAAAGGAAGCCTTGATAAGGTGTCCGGCTGTGTGATTTACCCTAAAGAATTCGATACTTTATAGCTTACAATAATTATTATTTAAAGTAAATAGTTTAGCTAATAATACGCTCTTATTTTTTTTAACTAAGCCCAAACCTAAGTAAGTTATATAAAAGAGTACGAAACCGTACACTCTTTGTTCGTCTACGAACAAGCAAGAACAAAACAAAAGACACATTAACAACTGGAATACTGAACTATACATATTTTGGCACAGTGTGTGATATGAAATCGCGTCTGCTTTTATCTTTCATTTGATAAACGGCTCTCACTTTATTTCTAATCAACAAACTGAGACATGATAAAAAAGTTATTTTTCATTACAACCTTTCTAGTTGCACTAGCAAAAAGTCTTTTAGGTGCTGAAACTCCAACTTGGCTTCGCTATCCTGCAATTTCCCCAGATGGTACAACCATTGTTTTCCAGTATCAAGGTGATATCTTTAAAGTGAACGCAGAGGGAGGTATGGCAACAGCTCTTACTTCAAATTCTGCATACGACATGCAGCCAGTTTGGTCTCCAGATGGAAAAACAATAGCTTTTGCTTCAGATCGATTTGGAAATTTTGACATATTCACTATTTCTATTGAAGGTGGAAGCCCGAACAGAATAACATACCATTCAGGTAATGAAAAACCAAGTAGCTTTACGCCTGATGGTAAATACATCTTATTCTCAGGTTTAATTAGTGACACGCCAAAAAATGCCATGTTCCCTTCTGGTGGTGTACCAGAACTATACAGCATCTCTGTAAATGGTGGACGTGAAAATCAGGTTCTGACTTCACCAGCATTATTCGCAAATTACAATACAGATCAAAGTTTACTTCTTTATCAAGATCAAAAAGGATACGAGAATCAATGGAGAAAACACCATACTTCTTCAGTTACTCGTGATATTTGGATCTTCAATACAAAGGATAAAAAACACACGAAATTTTCTTCTTTCAAAGGTGAAGACCTGAATCCAATATTCAGTGCAGACAATAAGGATGTCTATTATCTTTCAGAAAGAAAAGGGAGTATGAATATTTGGAAAGCACCTGTTTCAAATTCATCCGAATTAACACAAGTAACTCAGTTTGAAAAGCACCCTGTTCGTTTCATTAGTATAGCTAATAATAACACACTAGCCTATTCTTACAATGGGGACATTTACACCCAACAGCAAGACGGCAAAGCAAATAAATTGGTTATTAACATCAATGCGGATAATAAAGAAAATCCTGTTGTTTTTAAGAAAATGAGAAGTGGTGCCAGTGAGATGTCTGTATCGCCTAATGGTAAAGAGGTCGCTTTCATTGCCAGAGGAGAAGTATTTGTAACTTCTGTTGACTATGGTACAACAAAAAGAATTACCAACACACCAGAACAAGAGCGTAGTGTTAGCTTTAGTCCTGATGGGAAAGCCTTATTATATGCTTCAGAAAGAAATGGAAGCTGGAACCTTTATCAAACTAAACTTGTTCGTGAAGTTGAAACTAGCTTTGCCAATTCTACACTTTTAAAAGAAGAGATTGTTTTAGAATCAACACCTGAGGCTTTCCAAGCGAAATACTCACCTGATGGAAAAGAAGTCGCTTTTCTTGAGGAGCGCACGACTCTAAAGGTGATTAATCTTAAAAGTAAAAAAATACGTACCATCCTTGATGGTAAATGGAACTATTCATATAGCGATGGTGATCAGCATTACGATTGGTCTCCTGATGGCAAGTGGTTCTTAGTTGATTTCTACCCTCATACCATATTCATGTCTGATATTGCATTGGTAGATGCTCAGGGAAATCAAACGATGAGAAATATTACCGAAAGTGGTTATTCTGATAACTCTGCAAGATGGTCATTAAAAGGAAACGCTATGATTTGGTTCACCGACAAGCGTGGCTACAGAAGTCATGGTAGTTGGGGATCTCAAAGTGATGTTTATGCACAATTCTTCACTCAGGAGGCTTACGATAACTTCAAGCTATCAAAGGAAGAGCGTGAAGTGAAAGAGAAAGTCGAGAAAGAAGCTAAAAAACTTAAAGAAGAAGCTGACAAGAAAAAAGACGATAAGAAGAAAGACAAAAAGAAGAAAAAGAAGTCTGATAAGAAAGATGAGAAAAAGGATAAAGATTTAAAAATAGATTACATCGGTCTGGAAGATCGTCAAATTTGTTTAACCATTAACCCTTCCAAATTATCAGATGCTATCTTAACGCCTGATGGGAAGAAACTTTTTTACTTAAGTCGATTCGAAGGTGGATATGACTTATGGGTTAACGATTTAGTTGAGAATTCAACAAAGAAGGTATTAGATCTAAAAGGTGGCGGTGGCGCTATGCAATTCGATAAGGATGCTAAAAACCTATTTTTAATGTCTGGTAACAGTATTATTAAGGTTGATGTAGCCAGCAACAAACGTAAAAATATCAGCTATAATGCTGAAATGTATCTTGACAAAGCTGCAGAACGTGAATATATGTTTGAGCATGTTTGGCGTCAGATGATGAAGAAATTTTATGATCCAAAATTACATGGTGTTGATTGGGATTTCTACAAAAAAGAATACCAAAGATTTTTACCTCATATCACCAATAATTACGATTTTGCCGAGATGCTTAGCGAACTTTTAGGTGAGATGAATGCTTCACACACCGGAGCCGGTTATCGTGGTGGATCATACAATGGTGATAAAACTGCTAAACTCGGAGCTTTCTACGACTGGAACTTTAAAGGTGATGGATTAAGAATTGCTGAAGTTCTTGAAAAAGGTCCTCTTAACAAAGCAGAATCAAAAATTAAAGCAGGCGTAATTATTGAGAAGATTGATGGCGTAAGCTTAAGTAAAGACAATAGTCACTATCCTCTACTGAATCATAAAGCAGGCAAGCAAGTATTATTGAGTCTTTACAATCCGGCAACTAAAAAACGTTGGGATGAGATCGTAAAACCAATTTCGTGGACTGGTAATCTTCTGTATGAACGTTGGGTTAAAAACAACCAAAAAGAGTGTGATAAACTTTCGAACGGACGTATCGGATATGTTCACGTTAAAGGAATGAATTCTGCGAGCTTCCGTAAAGTTTATTCTGAAATGCTAGGTAAATATGGAACTCGCGAGGCCATAATAGTTGATACTCGATTTAATGGTGGAGGCTGGTTACATGATGATCTTATCACCTTATTAAGTGGTAAAGAGTATGCTAAATTTAGCCCTCGCGATCAGTTAATGGGATCAGACCCTATGTCGAAATGGAAGAAGCCATCGGCCGTATTGATTAACGAAGGGAACTATTCTGATGCTTGTGCTTTCCCATATGCATACCAATACTTAAAGATTGGAAAATTGGTGGGCATGCCAGTTCCTGGTACCATGACAGCTGTGTGGTGGGAAAGACTTCAAGATAAAAGCATCACTTTCGGTATACCTCAGGTTGGTATTAAGGACATGAAAGATGATTATATCGAAAACCAGCAGATTGAACCAGATATTAGAGTAGAAAATAAATTTGAAATGG